>CDZQ01045263.1_pt1 | contig 42836 bp, 34 predicted proteins | sample 554831 | NCBI WGS metagenome assembly CDZQ01 (sample SAMEA3182112, study PRJEB8094) | gut metagenome | biome: human; feature: gut; material: Stool; isolation source: human stools | place: Canada | collected 2013-05-06 | reverse complement strand
ATTCTGCAATTTATAAAAAATGAAAAAATAAAATATACGGCCTTTATTTTATTAGCCTTTTTAATTATGGGAATCTGCGGCTTTACCCCATCAGTTGTAAGAGCTGCGATTATGGCAATCGTTTCATATTTAGCATTGATGGCACAGCGCCGATCTGACAGTTTGAATAATCTGGGGTTAGTCGTCTTTTTGATGCTAATAATCAATCCTTTTTTAGCGGGCTCCGTCTCTTTTATTCTTTCTGTTTGTGCAACGTTGGGGATTCTACTATTCTCTAACCGTCTTTACCACGCAATCGTAACACAAATCTTTTTACGTTTTAGCGCTTTTACAACAGGATTTGCTCGCATTTGCATTCAGGCGTTTTGCGTAACACTGCCCGCGATGATCTTTACTCTTCCGGCCATGATATGGGCGTTTGGAGGAGTCTCTTTTATCGGAATTTTGTCCAATATTATCTGTATGCCGATTATTCAGATTACATTCCCGTTATGTATTATTGCGACAATCATTGCCTTCATTCTTCCCATTCCAGGGATTGTTTGGATTGTAGGACGAGTGGCCGAATACGGGATCTATGTTTTTTTACAGGTTGTGCATCTTTTTGCCAACGTCCCGGTTACGCAGGTTTCATTCAACCCCTACGTTGTACTGATTGCTGTAACGGTTGGCATCGTATCTTATTTTATATTGAATTTTCCCAAGCAATATTCTCTTTATAAATCGCGTAAAAAAACAAACATTATTTTGCCGATTGTTCTTTCGGCTTGTCTGCTTATAACAGGAATCGCTTTTGATCTGATTCGAAATGCAGCAACTCAAGAACCGATTCTTACAGACGAAGAATGTATGATAAATTTTATAGATGTCGGACAAGGAAAATGTACGGCGGTCATTCGAGGAACCACAGCTGCAGTGTTTGACTGCGGTGGAGAGGATGCCGGCGAGAAGGCACAGCAGGCTTTGACACAAAGCGGCGTAGATGAAATTGAATTTATTCTTTTATCTCACCTGCACGAAGACCATACAAACGGAGTGGCCGACTTATGTGCAGCTTTTGACGTAAACGAAATTATTATTCCGTATACCGCGCAGGAAGAAGCGTTATATCCTCAAATTGTTCAACTGGCTGAAAATGAGGGCGCGCAACTCACAACCATTACGGAAGACACCTTGATCGATTTTTACGGCGTTTCAGCTCAGATTCTTACCCATCACCTGTATCCCCAGGCAGAAGATGCGAATGACAATAGTCTTGTCTGCTTAGTTCGTTATCAAAAGTTTTCAGTTTTGCTTACAGGTGACATCACCCAACAGGCCGAACGAAGATTACTTTTATCCTATTCGACTTCTGAGTTAACAACAACCGTATTAGATGTTGCGCATCATGGTTCTGGGGCTTCTTCATCCGATTCTTTTATCGAAATTGTCCACCCCAAAGTCAGCATTGTTTCAGTAGGGAAAGATAATACATACGGACACCCTAGCGAACAGGTTATCACGAAATTAAATCAATACGGATCTGTATTTCGTACGGATCAAATGGGTAATATTATCATTATAACAAACGGTTCGACCGCCGAGGTGAAAACAGCAGCATGAGTATCACACAACTTCAAAAAGACATCCAGTCCGGACAATTGGACAAAATTTATTATATTTGCGGAGACGAACCGTTTTTAAAGAACTTTTACTTACAGCAAATAAAAAAAGTCTTGTTTGATGAGGGAGGAATAGACACCGACTTCTACATTTTTGAAGCGGATAAACTAACCGTAGAAGCCTTTTGTGACACGATGGACCTATTCCCCGTCCAAGCGCAAAAAAAGATGATTCAAATTACCGACTGTATTTTCTCTAAAAGTCCAGTTTGTACTTATCTTACGACTCATCCTGAAATTCTCTCTGAGGATACCGTTCTTGTCTTTTTTGAACAAACCGTTAAAAATAATAAAACAACAGAAGCAGCCAAATCTTTTTTGAAACAGGTCAAAGTGTTTGGGAAAGTCATTCAAATCGATAAACTGGATCAAAAAACGCTGCTGCGGTGGATCGAAAAACAATGCAGAATTCATCAATTAAAAATGTCGGCCTCAACAGTAGAATATTTTTTAGACTGTGTAGGCGACGACATGTACACGTTGTTAAGCCAACTTAAGAAATTATCCGCTTTTTGTCAAGATACGCCTGTTACGGAAGCACAAATAGACGCATTGTGTACACGATCGACCGATTCTCAGGGGTATCTGCTAACCGATGCGATCTGGAACAAGAATGCAACAAAAGCGTATCAACTGCTTTCTGATTTTGAATCGCAAAAAATAAGCGCGGAATTGATTGCCGGAACGATTTTTAATTTTGTCGGGAGACTGTATAAGGTCAAACTTCTTGCCGAAAGCGGCAAGCGTATTCCCGAAATTGCACAAATACTTGGCATGAAGGAGTATCCGGTAAAAAAATATTGTGCGCACATTCATCAAATTGCACAACCCCACATCAACAAAATGCTTGACCTCTGCGCGGAAGCGGATTTAGCCATCAAAACAACAGCTGTAGATAATTACATCCTTCTGGCGCAGTTGACCGCGCAACTAATCCAAACGCTATGATTCGGGTTCATCAAATTGTTATTGTGGAAGGAAAGTATGACCGGCACACACTTTCCAACTTTTTAGACGCGTCGATTATTGAAACGGGCGGATTTGCAATCTTCAAAAACAAGCCTTTAACGGATACGTTAAAAAAACTGGCACCTCAAAGAGGACTAATCATACTTACAGACAGCGACCGGGCGGGATTTGCAATCCGCAATTATTTATGCGGAATCATTGATAACCGATATATCACGCATGTGTATATTCCGGATATACACGGAAAAGAAAGACGAAAAAAAGCACCGTCTAAAGAAGGATTGCTGGGCGTTGAAGGGATGTCCGAAACCATTATCGCAGAAGCGTTCCGAAAAGCCGGCGTGACCGCGGACCAAACGCCGTCCAAGGCGTTTCTTACCAAAACCGACCTGTATCAATCCGGACTGAGCGGCGGCCCGGAAAGCGTCCGGCTGCGAAATGCCATAAAAAAAGAATTAAATCTTCCCGGCAATCTGAGTACCAATCGGCTGCTGGAAATATTAAATATCATGCTGACAAAGCAAGAATATCTGAATCTGGTCAGCAAAATCAAAGAGGAGATTGAAACCCATGTATAAATTTTGTACGGACATATCGGAACAGGAATGCCTCCAATATCTGCAAACACTGCCCCACTATAATGTTTTGCAAACGCCGATGTGGGCACAAGTAAAACCAAACTGGACCCATCAAATCGTCGGTGTCCGAAACGAAAATGGAGCACTTGTTGCAACTGCACTGCTGCTTATCAGAAAATTGATGCCGGGAATCCGTATCATATACTCCCCCAGAGGATTTATGGTAGACTACCACAATCCCGAGTTGCTAAAGACGATGGTAAACGGCGTTTTAGAAGTTGCAAAAAAACGGAAAGCATATGTTGTGCGTATTGACCCCGAAATTGAAATTGCACAGATCTACAAAGGTCAAAAAGTTTCCGACGAAGCCGGAATAAAAGCGATGAATGAGTTAAAAAAACAAGGATTTCTCCACATGGGATTTGCTACGGATTTTCACTCTTACACACAACCTCGCTTTTATGCAGAATATGCTCTCACAGACGATGATGGACAAAAGAAAACCGACGAGCAGATTCTTTCCGGATTTGACAAAAAATTAAAGAAATTTATCGGGCATTACACCCATGACCGTGGAATCTTTTTTGAAAAAGCTGAAAATACAGAACAAACAGTAGATGACTATGTTGCTATCTCTGCTCATACCGAGCAGCGCCAACACATCCTGCTGCGGGATGCAGAATATTTTAAACGAATGATGCAAGCATTCGGAGAAGATATGGTCATTTATTTCGGTAAAATGAATATCGATCTCTTTTTACAATTCTTACAACAACAACCTCAAAACGAGCAAACACAAAAAGACCGGACCGAAGCGCTGCGGATTCAAAGTGAGCGCGGAAATATCGTACCCATGTCTGCTTTATTATTTTTAAAAAGCAAGGATACCGCGTATTTAATGTACAGCGGGTTTGATGACTCGATTTTCCCCCGATTCAGAACTACAAACCAAATCCGATATGAAGCGATGAGGCAATTCAGAGATATGGGACTGAAAACCTTTAGTTTTATGGGCATTCACGGTGATTTACAGGATAGTTTATCGGAGTTTAAGTTAAAATTCAATCCAGTTGTCAAAGAATTTGCCGGAGAATTTGAATATCCGGTCAGCAAAATGAAATATAAAATCATGACCAAGATCTTTCCATTCTGCAAAACTACGTACTTAAAACTGGTAAAACTATTTCGTAAAAAATAGAAAAAAAGCAGGGGTTCCCTGCTTTTTTTCTATTTAAGGCATTGACACTGAACACGATTTTTGCTATAATAGTACAGTCAACGATATGTTGACTTAGAGCAGGCTTCCCTATTAAGATTTCGTAATCGGCTAAAAAATGCTTATCCGATCTTTTTCACAGCAGAAGTTCTGCATTACACGCAATAAAACAGACTCGGTTTTATAGGAACCCCATTGGCCTTTATTGCATAAAACAGAATATCGGGGTGTGGCGCAGCTGGTAGCGCGCGAAGTTTGGGACTTCGATGCCGCAGGTTCAAATCCTGTCACTCCGACCAGCGTGACGCTGGACCCAATTTATTTTTGGGTTCAGCGTTGTTTTTTATGTTTAATTGGTCAACCAATGAGTTCGGCACCTTTTTTAGTGCCCGGAGACAGCATAACGCTGACTCCTAAATTGGAGTCGGCGTTATTTTTATTGTTTTTTTAACGGTAAAAGAATAAAATTTTAACATTGTTTCTTTAAAACGAACATTGTCAAATTCTTGCGCTTTTAAAACAAACTAAAATCATATCTATTCTAATTAAAAAGATATGCTCTTGAAAAGTGAAATTCATCCTTCTTTTCACCCACTGGATTTAAAAATAAATTTATCAAATCATACGGAGTTTTGCTTTATGTCAAACACAATTTCGTTTTCTCATTTTCGTCCAAACAAATCTGCGGATGACACGGAAGCGTTTGCGGCGGCGATGTCCTATTTGAAAAATCATCCTGGGACAACTTTGATTGTAGAACCCGGAGTCTATGTGATTACCAGCGACCTTGCAAGAAGAACACAGACTGCCGTGATGCGCGGAGACTATGGACAAAATCCACAGCCTATCATGTTTCATCCCCAGTTTGACTACACAAAAGGGATTTGTTTTGCGGGACAGAAAAACACAAAACTCATCGGATACGGCGCAACGATTTTAGTAGACGGGTTTATGGAACCGATTTCGCTGACCGATTGCGAAAATATAGAGCTTTGCGGAATCACCATTGATCATAAACGAAAGCCTTTCAGCCGAGGTACGGTTACTCAGGTCACTCCGCTTCAAGACGGGATTTCCGAAATTATTATTACCATGGACGAGGACTGTCCTGTAGAAAAAGGTACCCCGTTGAGCCTGCGCGAACATTTTTACGATATACAACAAAATCAACATCTCCATTCCATTGGCGCCGGAAAACGCGAGGTGCTGGACAGCCTCCACGTAAAAATGTTTGTCAGCGGCCCGGTAAGAAAAGGCCTTTTGTGGCACACCATACACACCTATCATTCCCGGCCCGCCGTGCTGATAGAAAATGCAAAAGACATCACCCTTACGGACGTGACTCTGCACAGTCAACCCGGAATGGGCATCGTAGGCAATCGCAGTGAAAATATTACGCTGCGGCGACTGGCCGTTGTTCCCGCATGCGGTTACCACTATTCAGTCAACACAGACGCCACCCACTTCACCTCGATCAAGGGAAAAATCCGTATAGAAAACTGCCTGTTTGATTCTCAGGGCGATGATTTTACCAATATTCACAACTACTATCAGGCGATCATTCGACGTGAGAATAATAATATCTGCTATATTCAGGAACAAACACCGGACGGAACGCACGCACAATCACTGGATTATCCCGATGTGGGAGACACTTTGGAACTGACAGATAAAAACACGCTCCAAACTGTGGATCAATATACCGTCGTTGACTGCGTCCCGCTGCCGGAGAAATGGATGTGTAAAATCACACTGGATCATGATTTACCGGACAACACGGAAAATCTGGTACTGTCAGATATCACACGGCTACCCTTTGTTGAAATTACAGGATGTACGGCACGTTCACATTTTGCAAGAGGCGTCCTGCTCAAAACCCGCGGCGCGGTGGTTGAAAACAATTATTTTTTGGATATTTTCGGCACAGCCATTCAGATTGCCGCAGAAGCGGCCTGGTCTGAGGGAGTTTGCCCGGCGGATATCACGATCCGGCACAACTTCATATCAAACTGCGGGTGTGATGGCTGGGACGTAGGAGGAATCTGCGTAAAAGCGGATAGCCCGCAAAGCCGAGGTCAGAGTATTTTTCATATCACGATTGAGGATAACATCATTGATACGCCCCGGTCCAGGTGCGGTATTTTTGTCCGAAACACTTGCGGGTTAAAAATGTATCGAAACCGGGTTCTCACGGCCGAAACACCGGTAGAAATCATTGATTGCACTCAGGTGGACTGCGATTGTATATCGTCCGAGCAACAAATCCCATAAGATAAAACGATAAACTTCTTTTCTTATTTACGGCACAAAAAATCAGATGATTTGATGTGCCGTTTTTTTCAACCCTTCCTCGATAAAATCAGCTCATGATTGACAAACGCAAAGATGTATTATATAATTCTTCTATAAAAGGGAGGGAAAAAGATGAGAAAAAAGAAAATCTGTTTTTTAATTGTTTGGATTCAAATTTTTGTAATCTTTTTTTCCGGCTGCCATGTTACAAGACATACAGTTTTCCCGGATGTATGGGAACAGGCACAGACCTACCAGCAATTAGGATATCCCAGTATCCGCAGATATACAGGTATGATCGCAACCACCAATGATTATTTATCTAACCGAGGGCTACAACATGAGGGAATCATTGTGGATCCATATTTTACGGTAACCGCAAACGGAGTTTCTATTCCCTCTTACGCAGTTGCTGTTTATAGCGGGATTGCGAATGCCGGCGTTATTCACAGTTTTTGCTCTTTTGAAACGGATTTGTCGCAGCAACCGGTTCAGTTATCTCTTACCTCTATGGCGACGATTTTGGAGCCTCGCATCTTTCCAAATCCCGGGAACAACAATCTATCTGCTATCGATAAAACTCTAACAGCGACTCTGACAGAATACGGTACTTATACCTTTATGACAAGATTTCCGGGCGCTGACTATAGCTGTACCGTTCAAATCAGACCTATATCTGACGAAAATGCAGAAATTCAACAATACATAGACTTATACGGAGCCGAAAATGTAACTATTTTTGAACCCGGAATACACGAACCGAAATATTTAAAATTAGATAGCAATTCTGTGTTATACTTGAAAAAAGGTGCCTATCTTCTGGCAAAGCATGTTCATGATATAAACAGTGCAGAAGACGAAACAAAATCCGATGAGAGAACAACCGGACGCTATGGCGTTATTGACGCAAACCAGTTTGAGAATGTAACGATTGCCGGACACGGAATCATTGATATGTCTCGATTAGATTTGCATGAGCGAAATGGCATGAATTTTATAAACGGGAAGAACCTAACGATAAAGGACGTCACACTACTCAACAGTGGGAACTGGAATATATATGTTTATCGAGTAGAGGGAATTACAATTGACGGGGTAACGATTTTAGGGTCCCGAATTAACAGTGACGGCATTAACATCTGCAACAGTAAAAATGCAACCATATCGCATTGTTTTGTTCGAACAGGCGATGACTGGCTTTAGTGTAAAAACGTTGGGGGCTGCAGAAGATGCTCCGGCAGAAAACATTCTTTTTTCCGATAATACAGCATGGGCATCCAAAGCACGCGGTTTTGGCATTACAGGAGAAATCGAATTCGACATCCAAAATGTAACCTTCGAAAACTGTACGGTGATTACCCGAGACGGCGATTGGGATTACGACCGAATTGGCAGTTTGGTTATCATTTCGGAAACAGGGAAAGGTAATGTACGGGACATCATTTTCCGAAACATTCAAATCGGTTACGACGCAGCCCGGGCAATCAATTTAACGGTATTGAATCCGGACCGAAAAGAGATGCAGATGAAAAACATTGTATTTGAAAACATCTCGTATCAAGCCGGAACAGAATCTCAGTTAAAAGCGACAAATAATACCAATCAAATTGCTGTTGTCTTAAAAAACGTGACAGCAAACGAAGTCGTTTTGTCTGAAAAAAATCTTTCAGAATTCTTTCTTTGCGACCTAAACAGTTGTTCTGTAACATTTGCACCATAACACGATATCAAGCTGTAATTAACTGTTTTACAACCTTATTTTTTCAAGCAAGGATATTCTACATTATATATTTTGATTACACGAAAGGATTTTATGATGTCCGAGATTATTGCAAGAAGACAATTTGATCCCCTATACATTTGGCTGGATATTGCTTTTTTAATATTCTTTGCCATTCTTCTACTGATAAAAAAACGATACATGACCGTCATTGTAGGCGCGGTGTTTGGTATCGTATACATGATTGTAGACTACGGCATTTTTCACCTGTTATGCGGATCACGCGAAATTTTTAACGGGTACAGTTTATTCTGGGTTCTGCTTTGGATGTCGATCAGTTACGGATTTACAAATTTTGCATGGATTTGGCTTTTTCTTTCTAAAGACCGATATCTATTGGAATGGTCAACGCTGATTATTGCGTGGTGGATCTGTTGCCCGTTGATCACGCAAACGTTCGGGCACAGTACACTGCCTGTCATTATTCAGCGCACAACCGGAGCCTATCACGGGTATATGGCAGTCATTCTATTCATCGGGTATGCGGGATTGATTGTTTGGAACGTGTTCCAAAAACAGAAAGAAAACCGATTTCATATTCCCTGGCTTCTTTTCATCGGCATCTTTGTCCAGTTTTGTTGGGAAGCCGCACTGCTGTTAGGAGGCATTCGAAGCGCCGGATTTGAAAGTTTTACAGATAAATTACTCACACTGGTTGTCAATTCTCTATTAGAAACTAATTTAGGGATGCCTTATATTTATTTAATATTCCTTGCCGTTACCTGCAAATTTACCGAACAGTTAACCAGACGGACCCACCCCCTTTCGTTTTTAGAACGACTACAAGAAAACAATCTTCAAAAACTATCAAAAAAATAAAAACAGGCAGAGAATTTTCTCTGCCTGTTTTTATCATTTCAAAAAAGATCTTTTTGGCACAAAACATCAGCAATTCGCTTGCAGGCAAACCCATCCCCGTACGGATTCACTGCATGGCTCATCTTGTGGTATTCCTCTTCATGGTCTAAAAGAGAACAAACGGCTTGATAAATTCGTTCTTCATCCGTTCCAACAAGCCGCAGCGCTCCGGAATGTACGCCTTCAGGACGTTCGGTAGTATCCCGCATGACCAAAACAGGTTTTCCTAATGCGGGGGCTTCTTCCTGAATACCTCCGCTGTCTGTTAAGACAAGATAACAACGAGCCAAGAAATTGTGAAAGTCCAAAACTTCCAACGGTTCTATTAAACGAATCCGGTCACAGCCGCAAAGTTCCTCCTCCGCAATATTTCGCACAACTGGATTCATATGAATGGGATAAAGAACTTTGCAGTCTTGATACCTCCCGATCACCCGGCGAATAGCCCGAAACATGTGCCGCATGGGCGCTCCCAAATTTTCTCGCCGATGGGCGGTTACTAAAAGAAGACGACTGTCTTCTGCCCAATCCAAATATGGATGACGGTAATGAGAAAGTACCGTTGTTTTTAAGGCGTCAATGGCGGTGTTCCCTGTTACATAAATCCGCTGCGGATCACGGCCCTCTTGAATTAAATGATTCCGCGCGGTTTCGGTAGGAGCAAAATGAAAGGCCGACAACATCCCGACAGCCTGACGATTGAATTCCTCGGGATAAGGCGACGACAAATCATAAGTCCGCAATCCCGCTTCCACATGTGCGACCGGAATTTGGCAATAAAATCCGGCTAACGCGGCGGCAAACGTCGTTGTCGTATCGCCATGTACCACCAACACATCCGGGTGCACCTGCTGTAAAACAGGGTACATACCAGATAATACGCCGGCAGTCACATCAAACAAGGTCTGCCTGCTTTTCATTACGGATAAATCATAATCCGGAGCAATTCGAAAAACACGTAACACCTGGTCCAACATCTGACGATGCTGACCCGTTACGCAAACCCATATTTGCGCTTCTTTTCTAGTTTTTAATTCCGCTACCAATGGGCACATTTTCACAGCCTCCGGACGGGTCCCAAACACAAGCAATATTTTAGGCATTGACTCCTCCACGTTTATTTCGTTTTACTCTTTTTGTGTTTAATCCGTCGCCATGCATCCATAAACAACTCATTCTTCAATAAAAAATTGACTCCAATAAAAATAAGCATTCCGGCTAAACATTCCGCGCCAAGTCGAAGAACTGAAAAAGGCAGCGCAAATTTTACAATCAAAACGCTGATTGACATGAAAAGTGTGGATAAGACCAAACAAAACACGTCTTTGCCTTTCCAACAAAACCGTACATACTTACGAACCCAGAATATCTGGGTTGCTGCCACGCCGCACTCCGAGAGAACGGATGCAATCGCAACGCCTATTGCACCGAACTCAAACACCAGCAAAAAGTTCAGCACAAAATTAACGGCGGCGCCTAATAAAGTAGAATACAGAATCTTTTTTTCCTGATCAAACGCCGCCAATACCTGATATCCTAAAAAGTTGCTTAAAGTCACAGACACCACAGAAAGGCTGGTAATGCGTGCAATCGGAACGGACGCCTCAAACGCGGGTCCAAATAAAATGGGAATCATATCATCTGCCACAAGAAAAATACCAATTGCGGCCGGAATGGTCAACGTCAATAAAATTTTTATTCCAACCGCAATCAGTTTATGATAAGCCTGATGCATCTTTTCTTTCATATAAAAACTAATGCGAGGCAAAAAAACAGCACAAACCGCAACGATCAGCGTCCTTACAACCCGAATAACCTTATATCCTGTAGTATAATAACCTACCGCCGAATCTCCGTGAATAAAAGTTAAAAATGTAATATCCATCAGTGTATATAACTCAATGGCAATCGTTGCAGCCAGTAAAGATAAAATTGGAGAAAGATGTTTGCGTAAGGACAATCCGTTACGAGTTGTAAATCGGACAAATCGACACGCATAAACTAAATTGACCAAGTGACTGGCACCAACCGAAAACCCATAAATCAAAAGATAAGCAACCAAATCGTCTTGCTCTCTTACAAACAGAAAGATAAAAATTAAAAATGCTGTCTTAAAAATGAAGTTGCGCAACATAATGTACCGATACTCTTCTAAGCCCTGAAACAGCCATTCTGTATTCAAATACTGAAAGGCCAGTACAAGCCCCGCCGCCCCATAAATCGGCAGCTGCGCTCTAAACGGCGGCACACAAAAAAGAACCAGCACATATCCGACGATACAAACCGAAGTAGAAATAAAATTGATGGTAAAAAGTTCTGTAAAGGTTGTGCTTAGTTGGTTTTTATTTTTTTTTACGCAGGCAACCGTTTTGGTGCCGTAGGTCGGCAATCCTAAAGCAGCCAATAAGGTAAAATACTCTGCAATGTTTTGAGCAGATGCAATTTTTCCAATTCCCTGTGCCAACAAAATCCGAGTAACATAAATGGTACAAATCATCGGGAATAAAATATTGATTCCCTTGTACGCCAAGTTATAAAAAGAATTCCGGACAATACTTTTTTGGGCCGTCTGCATATTATTCTGTCTCTTTCTGTAAATGGTGTATTAAACTTAAATAATTCTCGGCAAATTTTTCTGCGGAAAAGCAGCGCTCATATAGTAAACGGCTTTTTTGCTTGAACAAGTTTCGTTTTTCAGCCGGAATTCTCGATAATTGTTCCATTTGTTCAACCGCATGAGCTATAGTGTCATAGGTGAAGATCCCGTCTTCAGAAAAAGAAGAAAAGTACTGATTCCCTCCCGTATTTGCCGCAACAATACAAGTTCCGATAGACAAGGCCTCCAATAAAATCAAGTCAAAATACGTCTCTCGGTTCGGCAAAACAAAACAGTCACTGGCCGCAATCAATGAGCCCGGGTCATCTGTCCAACCCATTTCACGCCACCGCACATGGTCTAATCCAAACTCCGGCCCCTGACGCCCGGCGATCAGAAAATAAAATTTAGAAGATCGTGACAACAGAGTATTGCCGATTATTTTTAAATCTGTATACCCTTTTACTGCGTTATGTCGGCCGATATAGCAAATCACAAACGCGTCTTCCGGGATTTGGTGCAGCCTCCGAAACTCACGCCGGGAAATGCAAACCGGACGTGGTGCCGTACCCGTAAGAAGATACCTGTACTTAAAAGCATTTTTTTCTCTAAATGTCGAATAATAAGCCCAATTTTTTTGATACGGCTGTTCAGCCTGCTTGCAGGGGAAAATAATGTAATCTGCACGGTCAAAAGCGTACCGGTCCATTTTTTCCAACAGATTAATTTCTTTTTTTAAAAGGAGTTTGTCCCAATGGGTAAACTTATCTTTTATTTCCGTATGCAACGGCAGCGGGCAATGCGAAGTTAACAAAACCTTTCCGCGATAATCCCGTAAACTGTCTCGCACACGAAACATCGTATATGTGCTGTGAAAATGAATCATATCATACTTATCAAATGTTGATTCATACAGGCTGCGATGGTCTCCCGTATCGTCCAGCAAATCCGAATACATCTTTTTATGATGTAGGGCTGCCGCCAAATCACGAATATTGCCGAGCCATTTTTTAACTTTTTGCTGCCATTGTAACGAAGACATCGGCAGATCCGGCAAAAACGAAACTGGAGAATGATTTCCCAGACCCAGACGGAGATTATACAAATAACCCGCAGGGCCGCCGCGAGGCGCTAATTGATTAGAGTGATAATAAATTAAAACAGACACGTCAAACTCCCCTTTACGGATGTAAAAATTCTAAATAATACGGCATAATCCCCGATGTGACAAAATCTTGACTGAGCCGAAACAAGAACCAACCAATCACGGCAATGCTGCCTACCAGTTCGCCAACTCTGCGACTGATTTTGAGTTTTTCGCAGCCATACGCCAATAAGCAACTCCAAACATATAACCGAGGAAGCGTAAAAAATAAATGGACGCGGAAAAAGCCATACCACAACATCAAAGGGATCATACAAAAATCAAAAATAGCCGCATACACCAAAACCGAAAATTTTCCTGCACGCTGTTTTAATGGGATAAAAAACACCAGCGCCAGAATTCCGCATAAAATAGTCGGCATCTGCCCGATCAGAGATGCAGTACCGCCGGCAAAATTAGCATATTTTGTTTTTCTTAAAAGCGCTAAAAACAAATCCTGAAACACAAATAAAACGGTGTAAATACCAATACATGAAAAAATCACCCATTTAGGTTTTGAAAACATTTTGCTGGACAATATCCAGTAAAAAATGAAAAAAGCAGCCAAAAAGAACGCGGACCCGTGAAACAATCCGGAAAAGAGAAGAAATAAAACGGCGCGAAAATTCTGTTTTTGTGCCAGCGCCAAAAATCCTAAGTATCCAAACCCAATCGCAATAGAAGCACGGAGGATATTAAAACTGTTTGCAAACAGTAACCCCACATAGATCAGCGGAGCAAAACAAAGGTCTGGTGTATAAGAACGAATGACAAAGGCGTAGTAAGTGTATAAGATAAATCCGTAAACGATGACAAATAAAAGGTGATAATTGGCACTGATCTGCCGCACCACATACATCAATACCGTATATAAAAAATCCGAGTCCTTATAGAACGGCAGCTCTTTCAACTCTCCAAATTCTACGTCTGCTATCTGCTCAAACCAGGACACATACGCGGTTGCATCCGTTCCGCCTAACGGATATGAAATATATCGAAAAACAGCAAAAAACAGCAACAGAAGATAACAAAACAGCACCGCCATATGAGAAAACCCATATCTTCGCTGCCCAATACTCTTTAATTGATTGCCTGCAAATTCTTGCTTTACAACAGCCATACGACAAGAAAACAAAAACAACAGACCAAACATCAAATATAAAAAGCAAGTCAGCAAATCAAATTTTACTGCTTCCACAAAACTCTCTCCTCACAAACTCCGTGCTGTTTAAAAAACAAAACACCTGATTAAAAAAACGCCCCAGACGAAAAAAAAGACTGAATTCGTTTTGGAATATCTTTTGTCGGAGCCTGAGCCAGCGCCGGAATGAAATCCGATATCCGACTGTACGGCTGTTGTTCAACGATGAGATACGGCATTTGATAATCACTTAAAATTCCACTGTTTTTCAATCCCCATTTCTCCGAAAAGATCCCCATAACCGGCGTAGAAACAGACATCGCCAAAATCGCTGCGTGCAGACGCATGGTAAGCACAAAACGAGCCCGCCGATAAATTTCTCTTAATAAATAAGGGTCATGTTCCTCGATGCAATCTACTTTGCAATTTTGACGTACTTGCCTTACCAGCTCATAAGAGGGCAGACGATCTTTTTCCGTTTGAATAACCACCAAATAAAAGGATTGAGGGTATTGACTCATATACTCTGTCACACGGCTGTTTAGTTGCTGTTGAACCGTTGCCGGCAACATTCCCAAATCTCCGATCTGAGTATACCGAACAACTACCGCGATAAAATCAGAGGGTAAGTACCCATATTTTTTTTGAAAGAAATCCTCTGCTATTTTCTGTTGTCCGATACAAAAGGCCATGTCTGTACTTCGGACAAACGGCATTTGCGGAAATGTAGATTTTAACTTTAAATAAGACATTTTTTCCCGAACATATATTTGGTCAAAATCAGATAAATAGCGATTCAACATCATTTTTGAAATCCAATCCAGTTTGGAAGAGGATTGCGATAGGCAGTAAATCTTTTTTCCGACTTTTCTAGCAGCGTGAATCGGATAAAACAAGGCAGCCAACCGCATATAATCTGCGAATGTATGACCACGCAATAAATTTCCTCCGTTAAAAAAGACAACATCGCAATCGGATAAAAGTAAACGCAACTGTTTCTCAATACCCGGAATCGCTACCTTTATAAACCCCTGTGCATAAGCACGAAATCGAGTAAAAAAAGGGTCGGAGCGGTCGAAATCAAAAAAACCGGGAACCACCTGGACATCCGGTTCATATTGAGCAAGATATTTACAACTTTCGGCGTATTCTTGATCCCGCTGTCCAAAACGAGAAACGAAGGTAATGTCAAAACCCTGCTGTTTTAAAAAGCGTATGGTTCCCAAACAAATGGCCATATCGCCTGCATTCCGATTAGAATACAGATAAAACACCAGTGCTTTTTTCATACCCTCCACCCTTTCTTTCGCAATGCCGACAAAAAATCAGAAAGAACTCGATCGGCATCATATTGCCGGGAATTTCTCTTATTCTCTTCTGAAATAACAGCTAATTCTTCTCGATGTGTTTGACAATGCATCAATGCCTGTTCCAATCTTTCAACATTTCCCGCCGGATAAATATATCCGTTTTTTTGATGCTGAATAATTTCTGCATTATAACAAATATCGCTCGCAATCACAGGTAACCCCGCGTACTGTGCTTCCACTAAAACAGCCGGAAACCCTTCGCTGGAACACTCCGTCGGAAAGATAAAAACATGGTACCCACTCAAACAGGAAAGAACCTGATCTTTTTTTACCACGCCTCGATAAGTAATACCGTACTGTTGAAGAGCGGAAAAAATCTTTAGATTAAAATCAGGTTGAATGGGACCGTAAATATCTAATAGTGCGTCCGGAACTTTCTTTACAAACAATTGAAAAGCCGAAATCATGGTTTGCAACCCTTTACAATTTCGGATGCTGGAAAGATATACAAAGCGTAACGCTGACCCAAAATCTTTTTCTTTCTCTTCTTCCATCGAAAAGCCTTCTACATAATTGGGCAGTACTCGAAAATTTGTAAAGCCCTGTTTTTGCACTTTTTTTAAAAGAGTCTCAGTCTCTACGGTGCAAAGATCAGCCGCAGCAACAGATCGGCGAAAAAGCGAACCTCTTTTTGCAAGTTCCTCTGCAACTTGCCCTCCAATACAAACCAATGCATATCGGACGGACGGCCGAATCTTTTTTTTCCAATACAACAACGGATAGATCATTCGATTTCCCTTTCGGCCCACAGCGACCAAAAAAGTATCCGCATTGGTAAACAAAATCTTCAACAGACAGGTTATTCTGTTTTTCCAACTCTGACTATAAGTGTTGCATTGTTTGAATCGAATGTGTTTACCCCGTAAATAATCGCAAAGTATTTTATTCTTAATTGCCGGTCCGCCGGTATCTGCGGTTGGTCCGATAAAATAAATCATCTTTTTTACTCCGTTTACAGACGATAAATATTTTTTGCATCGGGGAAAATTTGCTTGGTATCCAAAACAATCTTTTGATCCAACTTGTGTCTGTTGTTTACGATTTCATCATGCCCTACAAGAACAACAACCAGATCGACATCCGTTAAAAATTGATCCAGATGATGATATTGATTGTTTACAATCGTTTTTTGAATATACGGGTCATAAACCTTTAGGGGTTGTCCTAAATGCTGAGCCTGGCACTGCAACAACTGAAGTGCCGGAGATTGCCTGTAATCATCAATGTTTTCCTTATAGGTTAGTCCATACAGTCCCACACGCGAAAGATCTTCTACTCCACATTGGCGCATGACCTCTTCGGTTCGACGTAATACAAATTCCGGCATTGAAGCATTGACTTCCATTGCCGCGCGAATAACCGGGGTCAAAGACGGATAATCCCCCACCAAAAACCAAGGGTCCACCGCAATGCAGTGACCGCCTACCCCCGGTCCCGGAGATAAAATATTTACCCGCGGGTGCATATTACAAATCCGAATCACTTCATGAACATCTAAATCGGCATATCTGCAAATTTTAGCCAATTCATTGGCAAAGGCAATGTTGACAGCACGAAACGTATTTTCTACCACCTTGGTCATTTCTGCGGTTCGGATATCGGTTACAATAATCTGCCCCTTACAAAACGAAGCGTAAAGGCGTTTGGCTTTTTGCCCGATCTTTGAACAGTCTGCTCCGATCGTCCGACAATTATGCTCTAACTCATAAATCATGTTTCCGGGAATAATGCGTTCCGGCGCATGAACCAGATGAACGTTCATTCCTCCTGCCCTCTGCTGCAATAACGGGCGCACATAGCGATCCATCGTTGAGGGAGAAACCGTAGACTCTATAATAATCATACTTTCGGGCTGACACACCTGCAAAACATCTTCTACCGCACGGCAAACATAAGAAGCGTCAATCTTTTTACTAAACGAATCATATGGCGTTGCCACTGCAATAATATACACATCTGTTTTGATACATTGCTCACAAAATTGAATCCCACTCCGGCAAGCAGTCTGATAAAGTTCTTTCAGCCCCGGTTCATCAAAAGTTGCCGAGCCCTGTTTTAATTGGTCCACCGTCTGACGATTACAGTCTGTCCCCACAACTTGCTGCCCATGGCTGGCTAACATCAATGCAGTAGGCAAACCAATATATCCCAGTCCAATGACATTGATCATTTTTCATTCCTCCTGTGTACCGTTACCCGATAGCCAAAACAAGGCTGTTTGGCATCAAAACATAAGGTCGTACTTTTTTTGATAGATCCAAATTCGGGAGCATATAAGCACAGATTTCCTTTCGAAAAAACTTCAGCACAACAATTTTGAGCCGTAACAGTCAGCATCAAGCCTTTTCCCCAAATTAAAAGTTGTGTATCAGATTGCTGTTTTACCTTAAACCCGTCTGCCAGATGTAAATAACTTTTTGCTGATATCAAATGCTTTTCTCGGATACTGTCGCACACCTCAAACCCTGTTGATTCCAACTGAATACGGCGATGATGCTCTGCGCCAAAATAGGTTGTATACCTTCCCGAAAAAACCGTATCCGTGCACGTCGCTCGGACCTTCGAAGTCCGTCGTGCCACCCGATGCTCTGCCCAACACTCAGCCTGTTCCTTTTCGTCTATAACAACTGTATTGTGTGCGGAAGTGCTTCTGAAATACGATCTTAAAGATCCTTGATACAGACCAGTCCCGGCATTGACAAAAACAGGGATTCCGGCCACGTACATCTCAAAACTCAGCGTATCGCAATGGCTGTGCCCCGGTAAATAAGACGGACCTAACGGGCCGCAATCTATCAGCAGACGAAAGCCATCAGTTTGCAACTTGTAATAGCCCGCACAGTCTAAACAACGATAGTTTTTTGGTTTCCAGCCAAATAACAGCGACATGGTCTGCCATAAAACCTCTGCAGGCTTGGCCTCATTGTTAGCGCTGTCATTAAAAAGAGGCGTTCGGATTAATCCTTGTTCTGCAAAATATAACGCATCGGTCATCTGATTTAGGACGGCAAGATATGGATCGCAACCAATATGCATTTGTTTGAGAAGATAAACAATACGGATGAGATCTTCCAATACGATTTTATGATACATAAAACTTCGTTCCATATGCATCCCGTCCGGTAAAATTTGTTCGGCTAACTGTTGACGCAACTGAAAAAGATATTTGGAAAGCCTTTTTTGATCTCCAAACAACGCGGCACAGAGAATCAGCGCTTTTAAATTTTCAAAATAATGATTGCCTAACAAATGCTTTTCCGGACAATTTCTCAAAAAACAATATTGTAAATAGATACTTTTGTACATTTTTTCCCGGATTGATTCCGGCAATCCATCTCCTGCCACATCAAGACAAATCAACCAGTTGCTTAAGCGAACCGAAATCGTATAAGGATGCCAACCGTCACCGGACATCGGTTGTTTGATCCAGGAATCTATCAATTCCGATAACCGTTCACTATATTGCAGATTTTTTGTTTTTGCATATTGAAAGGCCAGAGCGACTCCATACTCAAAATAATGCAAATGAAAATTCCATAAATGGGACTGTGTCGGAACTTTCCAAACATCGTTCAGAACAACCTGTTGCTGATGTAAAAAACAAAAAGAACCCTGAACAATACGATCGGGATCAAATCGGGAAAAATAGACTTCCGGAGTATCCAGAAAAGGAATCACATAAGATAGATGCTTCTGTACAGCAGGAAACGAATGATACTGAAGTTGTTTTTGAGTTTGCTCGTACGCCAACCGATAAGGAATCTTGGACAGAACGAATGCCTGCCAAAAAAGTTGAGAAGGTTTTAAATACTTTACCGTATGAAAATACTTTTTCAAATCATCCGCCGTCATAACCTGCTTTTCTCCGTTTTTCTGTACAATACTGTAATACGGCCTCCAACTGATCGGTTAAACAAGAATAATCAAAGTCTCCGGCAGCCGTCAAAGCGTTTTTACACATTTGCCGATATTCACATTCCGGCATATCGTGAATTTGGGCAATGGCTGACGCCAACGATTGTGCAGAACTGTCCGCCATCGAGATTCCGCACCGGTACCGATCTATCAAATCATAGCCCGTTTTGATGTTGGACACAATCGGCCTTCCGCTTGCCATATATTCAAACAGCTTATTGGAACTGTTTCCTCGGCTCCAATTATAGTGCTCGGACGTGTAATGCAAGACATTCAATCGAGAACACCGAAGCACATACGGTAAATATTGGCGTTGGATTCGCCCTTTCAACACCACATTTTTTATCGATTCCTGCGCGATCCTCTGTTCGAGTTTAGCGCGCTCCGACCCATCTCCGTAGACAAGAAACCGAATATCCGGATAATTTCGGGCCAAAATCTTGGCGCAGTCTAAGAGATTCTCCACCTGATTGACAGGACGAATTGCTCCGGCATATACAATGCGATATGCAGAATCCGTCAAATCGGGATCTGTTAAAACATACCGGTGAAAGTCGCTGTCATACTGCTTTAAATCAACACCGTTGTTGATATAAAAACATTTTTCTGTCTTTACATCTCCACCGTGGAAATCATCCCAATCATGCTCAGCCAGATAAGTTTGATCTCCTTCTTTTAAAAAAACAATCGCATCCGCGTCCCGATAAATACGATGTTCTGCCAAAGTCAGAGCTCTTCCTATCGCCGACTGCGGCCTTAATTTTCCTGAAAGAAACAGTACTTCCGGCCAAAAATCGCGAACTTCACAGATACAAGATGCACCCCATTTTTTTGCCGTTCGAAGTCCTGCGACCATCGCTAACGGGTGTGGACTGGAAGCAATGATGATATCCGGAGGGCCATTCTTTTGAGCATAAATTCGGGCAACTTTCTGCACATGTAACGCATATTGTCCCATATTCATCACACGCCGCCGCATCGAATCCGTATAACCGGTTGTACGAACAAAAATAAAGGGAATTTGATCTTCCCATACTATTTTGTACAAATTTTTATCTGTTATCACATTTTCACCCGAATAATGCAAATAAGAAGAGGCAAAAATGGCTACACGATGTCCGCGTAGCCTTAACTGCTTGGCAAACAACTCCGGCCGTTGCATCCCGGACATGGTAAGGGGAGTTGCATAATGATGAAAAAACCATATATTCATTTTAGCGCGCTCCTTGATGATTAAAAACCGTTCCAAGAGTTTTTGCAATAATCCACAAATCATAAAAAAAGGAGCGGTTTTCCATATAAAAAATATCATATACAATTTTTTCTTCCGGTTTTAAATCATAACCTCCACAAACCTGAGCAAGTCCCGTAAGCCCAGGAACCACTTTTAGCCGCTGCTCAAATCCTTTAATATAAGAAGAAAATTCACGGTAAAAAAACGCTCTCTCCGGTCGCGGTCCTACAAAACTCATTTCACCTTTTAAAATATTAAACAACTGCGGCAATTCGTCTAAACGAAATTTGCGGATCACTTTACCGACAGAGGTGACCCGTCCATCATTTTCAGCGGCCCATCGAGGTCCGGTATTTTCTGCGTCCATATACATCGAGCGAAATTTGTACATCAAAAACGGTTTCCCATTCTTACCTAATCGCTCTTGACAAAAAAGAAACGGACCGGGAGAATTGAGTTTGATACACACGGAAATGACACCCATCGGAATCAAAAAAATAACGATTCCAATACAAGCAAAGACCAAATCAAACAGACGTTTTCCCACTAAATAGGAAAGCCCTGCTCGAATTTGCACCGGCTGTATATAGTAGATCGGCGGATCTGCTGTTTGAGCATACTCCGCCATGATCTTTGACGGAATCTTTTCCATATTCCGATTCACATCCCTTTCTCCCCTTTCCGGTTATTCATATAAAAACGATGAAAGAGACTGTCTTGCTTGCGCAAGATCCGGAACCAAAACAGCCATTCCATTGATTTTTGCGCCGCGATATTCCCCTTCTAACGGCACACGGCTGCTTTGAAGTTCTCCAATTCCCATCGTGTATACTAAAAAAATCGTTCCCAATACTTCACTATTTGACATGTCCGTAGCAAGCAGCGGAAACACAGTATCAGCCAACGCCCATAACTGAGATAAATCTTTTGTTTTTACTTGATTAAACAGGCTGATCAGCACTGTTCTTTGACGCTGTGTCCGATCAAAATCCCCGTCACCGATTTTTCGAATCCGTGCATAGTACAAAGCGGTTTGACCATCCAAGACATTTTCCCCGGAGTGAACTTGTGGATACCCTTTTTGATTCATATAGGCGGCTTCTTCATCGGATAAAGAAATCACAACCCCGCCAAGCATATCAATGACCTTTGCAAAAGAAGAAAAATCCACCTCGATATTATAATCAATCGGAATGCCAAAATTTTCTGTAATTGTCTGATCCAATAAAGCCGCTCCGCCAAAGCGATAGGCAGCATTGAGACGGTTGTCACTATACCCCGGAATACGAACATATAAATCACGCATAAAAGATACCAGCTTAACGGTTTGGGTGTTTTTGTTGATACTCACTAATATCATCGAATCGGATCGCGCACGCTGGCCCTGTACTCGAGTGTCTTGCCCAATCAATAAAATATTTGTTACGCCGTCCGTCTGTTTGGGTGGGGTTTGCGAAGGAGAAAATTCAGGCCACTCAATCTGCTCGGGATCCACATTCTCAAAATCAGAGGCCTCATCTTCTCCGGAAACTTCAAAATTCTCCTCCTGTACAGGAACAAAATCTGAAGGAGCAATCGTTTTTATTTTATTTAACTTTCCTAATACCACGGCAACGACTGCTACAACAAAAAACACTATAACCACTAACAGTACGACCAGAATCTTACCAAGCCGTTTTTTGGACTGTTTTTTTTGAACCTCTTTTTTCATATGCCAAAATACCGTATCTTTCCAATCATTTATTTCCTGTAATACTGATCGTATTTTTTATAATAACCCGAATGCTTTCTATTGGCACCTACCACAACCGTACCTAAAATCCTGCATCGACTTTTTTCCAGCTGCTGTTTGGCATCTAAAAGCATTTTAACTTTTATTTTCCCTACCGATATGACAAAAATAATACCGTCACACTGTGCAGCAATAACCGCACTGTCTACTACAGACCCGATAGGAGGAGCGTCCACAATTACATAATCAAACTTCTCCTTGCCATAAGTGATTAATTGCCGAAAACGATCCCCGCTCAACAACTCTACCGGATTGGGCGGACAATGTCCAGCAAAAATGAGGTTTAAACCAGGGTATTGCGTACTGAAAATGATTTCTGAAAGTTGTGCTTGTCCGGATAAAAAATGTCCCAACCCTTTTATGGATTGTTTTTTCTGTTTTTTTTCTTTTAAATAATAAGGTAAAATCATAGACCGTCTTAAATCCGCGTCGATAAATAAAACCTGCTTACCCAACTCTGAAAGACTTTTACATAACTCCATGGAAGTTGTACTCTTGCCCTCTCCGGGTAAACAACTGGTTATCACAATGGTTGTGATATCATCTCCGCAAAATAAAAGGTTGGTGCGAAGTTCATTGAATTCTTCTTTAGCAATATAGGATTCTACAAAGCGATCTTTGAGCCCGACTTTTAATTCCATTGCCGCAAGATCGTCAGATACAATATTCTCTTGTACCAATCCAATCAACTCCTTTCCTTCATTGTGCTGATTTCACCCAACACACTAAGTTGAGCATACTTTTCCACATCGTCAGCAGACTTTATTTTATCATCCAACAAGCCAAATATCACAACGCCTACCGCAGACAAGAACATTCCGGCCAAAACAGCAAATAATACATTCATCTTTAAGTTCGGAGATACCGGGGAAGAATCTACATGGCCGTATTCTAAGATATTCACTCGGTCAGCATTCATCAACCGAACGATCTTTTCAGCAGAAACAATGCAGATCTCGTCAACAATAGCTTTCGCTTGTTGCGCATCTTCGTCGGTTACTTTGATCTCAAGAATGCGCGTTCCCTGTTTATTGGAAACAGCAACTCGCTTTTTTAACTGAGAATAAGACTCCGGTAACGCTAAACGATCAATAACGGTTTGCAGCACCGTTCTGCTTGTAATCATCACCTCATAATCTGCGGTTAAATAAGTAGCTACATTCACATCGCTTTGACTGAGACCCTCAGAAGAACTTTCACTCATAACATACATCATCGCAGAAGACCGATATACAGGCGTCATACCCCAAAAAGTGATTCCCCAAGCAGCCAATCCGGCCAATCCAGCACAAACAACAACAATCCACCACCGTTTCCAGAGCAAAGCCAGAACGCTGCCTAAACTAACCGTTTTTTCCTGATTCATCTTCTCTCTCCTTATTTACCAATCCAAGCAAGATACGCGGATTATCCCAAAACAATTTCTGCGCCGACTTCTGCCCATATTTTGCAGCAACATAATGATAACAATCTGCAAACAAAGTTCCGCAGGGAACATGCATATCGGAAGCAACCACATCAATATTTCCGCTTTTTAATAGATGCCTTAAAAACAACTTCGTTTTTAATCCTTTTTTCCCTAAAACGGCATCAGCATTGGTCTGAATCAAACAGCCGGCCTGACGCAATCGACTTATTTTTTTCAGATCATCTGCAAAACAAGCATATCTCTCAACATGCGCAATAACCGGAACATAACCTGCATTCATCAAATTCAATACTCCCGTCCATAACGCACGCCAACTTTCAGAAGGATGAAATTCTGTCAACACATATCCAGTATTGTTTAAAGTACGGCAAAGTTGGCCGTCTAAAGCCTTTGGCGCGTCTTGATGATAATACAGTTCATTGCCCCAACACAACTGTAAATTCATTCTGTTTTTGCGTAAATATTCTTTTAATAACAAAAAACTTTTTTCTTCCTGTTCTCTCTTCAACACAAATCTGCCAGGACTGTAATGAGGTGTCATACAAAATAAACGAACGCCACATAAATAGGCCTGCCGAACCATTTGACACATCATTTCACTTGTTTTGGCTCCGTCATCGGCTCCATATAAAAGATGACAATGGATATCTGCCATCGGACCAGGTCTTGCCGGGAATTTTTCCATAAAAACACATCCATACCGGTATTCTAACTCATACTTTAAAAAGAAAAATATACTTTCATTTTTTAATCTTCTTTCCTTATCTTTTACGATGCAACTAAAAACATTCTGTTAATATCGTCCAATTTGCTTTATTTACGTTTTGTTTGTGTTTTAAATCCATATATTGTATAAAATGTTAACATTTAATCCATAAATAATTGTATATAATTACCATTGAAAAAACGGCAAAATCTGTTATAATATGCTTAGCACTCGAAGTTGATGAGTGCTAAAACAGAATCATTCCCTATCATAAGGGAGAATTCCTTATTTAAATTTGAAATATATATTTGGAGGTCTTTTTCATGATGATTAAACCATTGCAGGACAGAGTTGTTCTTAAACTGGTAGAAGCAGAAGAGACGACAAAAAGCGGTATTATTCTTGCAGGATCTGCAAAAGAAAAACCGCAGTTTGCCGAGATTGTTGCCGTAGGACCGGGCGGAACGGTAGACGGAAAAGAAGTAAAAATGTACGTCAAAGTCGGCGATAAAGTTATTACGGCCAAATACGCCGGAACAGAAGTAAAAATTGACGATCAGGAATATACCATTGTAAGCCAGGACGACATTCTGGCCATTGTTGAATAATCGGGAGGGAAAAACCTATGGCTAAACAAATTATATATGGAGAAGAAGCAAGAAAGGCACTCCAACGCGGAGTTGATCAACTTGCAAACACAGTAAAAATCACCATCGGACCCAAAGGCAGAAATGTTGTTTTGGACAAAAAATTTGGTTCTCCGCTGATCACGAACGACGGCGTAACCATTGCTAAAGAAATTGAATTGGAAGATCCGTTTGAAAATATGGGCGCTCAGTTGGTTAAAGAAGTAGCTACAAAAACCAACGATGTAGCCGGCGACGGAACAACAACAGCTACGGTACTGGCTCAAGCCTTTATTCAAGAAGGAATGAAGAATATTGCAGCCGGAGCAAATCCGATGGTTGTAAAAAAAGGTATTCAAAAAGCTGTTGACACGGCTGTTGAAGCTGTTAAAAACAGTGCAAAAAAAGTAGAAGGAACAGAAGATATTGCACGTGTTGCAACGGTTTCCGCAGGAGATGAATCCATCGGAAAGCTGATTGCAGAAGCTATGGAAAAGGTATCTGCTGACGGCGTTATCACAATTGAAGAAAGTAAAACAGCAGAAACTTATTCTGAAGTTGTAGAAGGAATGATGTTTGACAGAGGATACATTACTCCTTACATGGTAACAGACACAGATAAGATGGAAGCCGTCATTGACGACGCTTACTTATTGATTACAGACAAAAAGATTTCCAATATTCAGGAAATTCTTCCGTTGTTGGAGCAGATTGTGCAATCCGGCAAAAAGTTGGTTATCATTGCGGAAGATGTTGAAGGCGAAGCTTTATCTACTTTGATTGTAAACAAATTGCGCGGAACTTTCACCTGTGTTGCGGTAAAAGCGCCCGGATTTGGCGACAGAAGAAAAGAAATGCTCCGCGACATCGCTATCTTGACAGGCGGTCAGGTCATCAGCGAAGAACTTGGTTTGGAACTGAAGAGCACAACCGTAGATATGTTGGGCAGAGCCGGTCAGGTTAAAGTACAAAAAGAAAATACCATTATCGTTAACGGTAAAGGTGACAAAAATGCTATTCAAGACCGGATCAAAGAAATCCGCTCTGCGATTGCAAACACCTCTTCTGATTTTGATAAAGAAAAACTGCAAGAACGGTTGGCAAAACTGTCCGGCGGCGTAGGTGTTATCAAAGTCGGTGCAGCAACCGAAACAGAGATGAAAGAAAAGAAATTGCGCATTGAAGATGCATTGTCCGCAACAAAGGCTGCAGTAGAAGAAGGCATTGTTGCAGGTGGTGGAACCGCGTTGATCAATGCAATGGCCGATGTAGAAAAACTGGTTCAATCTCTGGACGGAGACGAAAAAACCGGTGCAAAAATTATCTTGAAAGGTCTTGAAGCACCTATTATGCAGATTGCTGCAAACGCAGGTCTGGAAGGCGCTGTGATCATCGACAAGGTAAAATCAGCAGATAAAAATACCGGCTATAATGCATATACCGAAGAATATGTAGATATGTTTAAAGCAGGTATTGTTGACCCGGCAAAAGTAACACGTTCTGCTCTGGAAAATGCTGCAAGCGTAGCGGCTATGGTCTTAACAACCGAAAGCTTGGTTGCAGACAAACCGGAACCTGAAGCTCCGGCTCCTGCAGCACCCAATCCTGGCATGATGTATTAAAAAAATCATTTGGATTTTATTGAATTATAAATGCACCTTTCTCTTGTAGAAAGGTGCATTTTTTTCTTTACCCTGCTTTCTATACCATATTTTTGTACAAACAATGTATACCACTATCTAAAAAATGATGTTATGCCATGAATAATAAAAAGGACATTGAACTTTGATCCATTTTATGATATATTGAAAAAAACAATCACAAAGAGGTGTCAGCGATGAAAAAGAAGGCAACCATACGCACCCTTGCATGGGTATTGGCAAGTATTGTTTTGATTACTATTATCGCAACAGGCGTTTATTTCTTTTTTTTCCACTCTGCTGTTAAAACAGATGGACCGGGAGCAGACTTTCTAAAAGGAAACAAAAAACCACCGGCATTCACAGATGAACAAGGTCTAAAAGCCGTTGACGAAGATATGAATACGGTATGGCAAGTCCCAGAAAATGACGCTTATACACAAATAACTTTTGAACAACCGACTTCTATTAACACAATACAAATAAAAGAAAACGGTTCATGGGTGAGAAAATACCATCTTGAAGCATGGAATGGAAAAAACTGGGTAAATATTTATGAAAATGATTTAATTGAAGGAGATTATCAAGCTGTCATCGATGACATAAAAACCTCCGCTATCCGTATGTACATCGATGACGGAAAAGGCGCAAAAATTGCACAGTTCAGCGCTTCCTATCTATCCCCCGTAGAATATGATCGACCATTCATCAACATGAGTTACATTACAACCAATCAATATTACCATGAATGGTTCCCTGAGTGGGATGCGCAAATGACAGAAAAAACATTTTCATCTTTAACAGATTTATGTCTACTCGGTTCATTTCGTATTAATGCCAAAGGCGAATTTGTTATTACTGCTGAAAACTACGGAATAGATAATTCGATTAAAGCCGTATACCCGGCACTATCGGATCAAGCAGATATTCTTATGAACGGAAACGACTTATCCGAGCTGGGGGACATTACAGGACAAGGATATCAACTCCCAGAAAACAAAAAAGGAGCACTACCTTTTTTACGTTCAAAATTAGGTTCTGCAAGCCCTAAACTGTGGTTTTCTCTTACAGTGCTTTCGGATCCGGCATTCGGAGGAATTTCTGCAGAAAATCTTACTGCATTTCAAGATCAAAATGTCATTGATCAATTCGCTCAAACAGTTGTTGACTTTGCTAAAAAATATGGGTTCTCCGGGGTGGACATTGACTGGGAGTATCCTGCCGGTGAGGAAGCTTGGAACAGTTATACGAATCTCATTAACTGTTTATCAGAAAAACTGCATGCGGAGGGATTGTTATTTTCAAGTGCACAAACAATAACAATGATGAATCTATCCGCCGAAACCCTCAATAAATTCGACCGTATCCATTTAATGTCATACGACCAGGCAGGACGCACCACCACAAAGCACCACTCAAACTATCAAGTATCTACGGTACAAGAAATCCAATATTATCTTGATTTAGGTGTCTCTCCCGAAAAATTGGTTGTGGGGTTAGCCTATTACTCTTCTCCTCAACAAACAGGATGGTCTACTGTTTTTGAACAAATGCAAGAATACATAGAACCGGATCAAAAAATCAGTTTAGGTATTAATTCATTTCAAAAATATACCTTTAATAATGTAAACCTGATTCAAGACCGTACTCTTTATGCTATTACACAAAAAATAGGAGGGGTTTTCAGTTGGCACATCAGTTGTGATATGCCATGGGATCATTATGCCAGCCTTGCGCACGCTCAAGACAAAACCATTCAACGTTTTGTAAAACAACCATAACCACCTTTTTATGATAGACCTATTTCCTTTATGATATTTCTAAAAAAACAGACGGGACAAAATCCCGTCTGTTTTTTTAACTTTATTGGATATCGATATAAGAACTACTCAAGCTCTTCGTCGCTTCTTTCTTCGGAACCCATACGTGCAAAATACCGTCTTCGAACTTCGCTTTAACGTCTTCTTGTTTTACGCCTTCACCAACATAAAAGCTTCTGCTACAACTGCCGCTGCAACGCTCTTTGCGGATATAGTGACCTTTTTTATCGGCCTGGTCTACTTGAGCATCTTTGGTTGCCTGAACGGTCAAATACCCATTCTGAACACCCGCTTTGATTTGCTCCTTCTTGAAGCCCGGCAAGTCAATGTCAAGCTCATACGAATCCGCGTTTTCACGCACATCCGTCTTCATTATATTTTTAGCATGTTTCCCATACAACGGATTCCGTCCGCGGAAAAATTCACTTTCGAACGGATCGTTAAAAAACTCATCAAAAAGATCTTCACCAAAAATTTTAGGCAGCATATGTCATTCCTCCTTTATTGTACATAACTACTACCAAGGTTCGTATCTACCTGGGAAATCACTTTATTATTTTCTCTCCCTTTCGGTACATGTATATTATACTACATCAGATTAGCACTGTCAATAGGAGAGCGCTAATTGATTCAAAACTGTGACAAATGCGAAATTATTGTGACACATTCCAACATAACACCACAAGCAAAAAAGTCGCAAATATAAATACAATATTTTCCATATTCTTTTTGTCAATCTAAAAAAATACCGGCAGTCTAAAACTTTATTGCAAAGACAGTTTCTGTGCCTATACTAAAATTATCCATCATGAATTGAAATGCTTTCCATAAAAAACAAAATCCAAAAGATATATACACAAAAAAATAACAGACAATGATTGAAAATCAAAATAAAATATGCTATAATATCCATACTTCACAATTTAGGATAGGAGATTTAGAAATGAATGAAATCATTTGCGCTCAACAGCTTTGCAAAACATTTAAAATATCCGCAAAGCAGCAACGAACCGAGCACACCAAAGAAAAAATAAAAAAAGCAGTTATCAATCTGTCTTTTTCTGTTTATGAAGGCGAAATCTTTGGACTACTGGGCCCCAACGGAGCAGGAAAGACAACAACACTTCGCATGTTGTCTACCCTGATTCGCCCGACATCGGGAGACGCCTACATTGCAGGATCCAGTATCGTAAAAGAACCGGATCAAGTGCGCGGGAAAATCGGATTTTTAACCAGTGAATTAAAACCAGATGAGTTTTTTACCCCAAATGAACTGTTTGATTTTTTTTCAGATTTACATGCCGTGGACAATCAAACACGAAAAGGGCGAAAAACAGCTCTGTTTGACACCTTTGGAATCGGGAACTTTGCCGATACAAGAATTTCTGACCTATCAACCGGAATGAAGCAAAAAACAGCGCTTGCTATTTCTTTGGTACATGATCCTGACGTGATCATCTTTGACGAGCCTACCAACGGATTAGATGTGTTGACGGCCAAAACCGTTACCGACTTTTTACTAGCGCAACGCCAAAGAGGAAAAACCATTGTCGTCTCAACCCACATCTTCAGCCTCATAGAAAAGATCTGTGACCGTGTTGGCATTATTATCAACGGTCAAATGACACAATGCGGCGACCTCAAGCAAATCTGCGACGGCAAAACTTTAGAGGACAGATTCTTTGATTTGTATTCGGAAACGGTAGGTGAAAAACAATGAAAAATACGATATTTACTGTTTTTATTAAAGAAATCCGCCGTTTTTTTAAAGATCGTCGCATCTTGTTTTCTACGATTCTGCTTCCGGGATTGATGATCTACCTCATTTACACCTTTATGGGAAGTGCCATTCAAAATCAATTTCTTCCGGAAGAAACATATCGTCCGACTGTAAAAATTGTACAATGTCCTCAAGAACTTCAACCTATGTTTCAGGCCTTTGAGGTCGTTGACGTATCCGAACAACAAATAGAGTCTGTAAAAGAAGAGATTGAACAGGCTACAACAGACTTACTGGTGATTTTTCCGGAAAACTTTGTCACACAAGTCGCACAATATAGCACAGCTTCCGGAGAAAAAGCGCCGAATATTGAAGTCTTTTATAATTCCACCGAAACACACTCGCAGGCAGCATACACCGCTTTTACAGAAATTCTGAATCAATATGAGTCTGCAATGACCAACAAATTTGATATCAATGCCAATGCTGACGGTCAAACTTACGATCTGGCATCAGAAAAAGACTTGACGGCTACGATCTTTTCAACGATGTTGCCGATGCTGCTGATGATTTTTATGTTTTCGGGATGTCTGGCTGTTGCGCCGGAATCCATTGCAGGAGAAAAAGAACGCGGAACGATTGCCACCATGCTTGTTACTCCAGTCAAGCGCAGCCACATCGCGATCGGAAAGATTTTAGCGCTTTCCGTTATCGCACTGCTTTCCGGGATCTCCAGCACAACAGGAACAATTTTATCGTTACCAAAATTGATGCAGTTTGACAGTCTCAATGTTGACGGGTCCTTTTACGGAGCCACGGAGTATTTGATGTTAGGATTCGTTGTATTATCTTCCGTTTTGTTTTTAGTTGCTCTGGTGGCGATCGTTTCGGCCTTTGCCAAAACAACCAAAGAAGCGCAAACCTATGTATCTCCGCTGATGATTATAGCCGTTTTAATCAGTGTCATGGGCATGTTCGGCGGATTTGCACTCGATAATCCTTTCATATATTTGATTCCGATTTACAACAGCGTACAGTGCATGACAGCTATTTTCAGTTTTGAGGTTACCACTTCCGCTTTAGTAATTACGGTAATCAGCAACTTCATTTATACGGGAGTCTGTACGGCAATTCTGGCTCAAATGTTCAAAAGCGAACGGATTATGTTTTCTAAATAAGGATACAACATAAAAGGAACATGCAATGGCATGTTCCTTTTATGTTGCGCAAGCAAAGCGATTCCTATCATGATTCTTGCTGTAGATTTCCAACATTCTCACATTCATCAAAATTATTTTCAGAATAACTCTGCATGCCGTCCGAATCATCAGCTTTGCAGTGCTTGATTTATATACGATTTAATGAGATCGTGTTTTCTCATAGTCACTCCTGCGTTGAACACCGGTTATGTTACAAAAAACACAGGTATCCTGCTCATCAGAATCAAAAGTATACTCCAGAGCCGCTCGATATCCGTCTCCAATATAATCCGGCTCATACTTGCGATACAGACCATCCGCAACAGGGAAATACCCCTCGCCTACGCCCGTATACTCCGTAAGCTGCCATACAGCCATTGTATGATCATCAATTCTGTGAGTAAATTTTACAAATCCGATCCCCTCTGCATACCAGCAATCGCTTTTTCCGCCAAAATAGGAAGTCAAATCAAGATCAAAGCAGATATGCCGGCAGTTTTTAAATGTCCCGGCAGGGGTGATAACGGTATCGTCTTCCAAAACCACAAATTCCTTCAATGGCTTTTGGGGCTTAGCGATAAATCCGGGCACCCACTCATCTGACCAAAATCCAAACCCGCATGAATTCACAATCGAATCAAAAAAGCAGTAAAGCATTTTCATTCCCTCAGGTCCTAGATTTTCGCCATCTTTCCATTCAAAATGATCGTTCTGTGACCATTGTATTTTTCCGTTTATCTTTGTTAGTACACCACAGACATAAAAATTCCATCGTCCTTTTTCCGTATAGTCCGGCGTAATTTCAGGATCGGTATTAAGAATTCTCAACATTACATCTTCTATCACTTGTACACGAGCTTTTTGACGCTTTGTCTCGGCAAGTTCCTTGGCTCGCTGCAATGGTCTTCTGACATCAACTAACTTTAAATTGTTATAGGACCCTGTATAATAAGACTGCTCAACCTCCTCAATCTTACCCTCAAAGTTATCAACATACTCTAAAAGGTCACAACAAATCACAGAAGATACTGTTGCGGTATTATGTTCAAATGCCGTTACCTCAAAAAAGATCTCCTGATCATAACGAATAGCCGGATTGGGTATAGCCGAACGATACTCCCAACGATTGCCGGGTGCAAAAGGAATCAGTCCTTCCCCACCAACAATGTGATACTTAGATAATTCCAAAACAAACCCCTTGCCAGCCCGTACGGTTTCCTGCCGCACTATGCCTACACCAGCACAGATAAATGTTTTACAGTATGTTAATCCCCACTTATCGCCTTGGAACTCAAAAACATGGCAATTCTCAAAAGTTCCTGCCGGGGTACTGCAAACTTCTGAGTTTGAAAGAAAGGTCATTTTACCTCTGCCTAACTCAGAAGTTATAATATCCCCAACTTTCATTTCCGGGTCCATTATAAGATTGTTACAAGCAGCAAGATTCCAGAATATGCTTGCTGCGGGGATTTCTTCTACACAGCCATATCCAGGTTGAGTCCAAAAATACAGTTTATTGTTAATAAAGCGATATTTTTCCCCTGTTGCATTTATCTCGACTTTTTTAAAATTCTCCCGCTGCAATGCCTTTAACACCTTGGTTTCGCAATAAATAGCAGATTTGGCATTTGCGTAGTATTCATTTTCGGGCGGCATTATTTTTAATGTTTCCTTAAACGCCTCTATAGCCTTTTCATACTGTCCTGCACATCGGTAGTCATAACCCAACCAGAACCAAGTATATCCTAAAGCGGTCCAAAAGCCGTTTTCTTTAAAATATGGAATTTGGACATCAAGCATAAAACTGCGACGGTCCTCGCCTTGATATTTACCCTGTTCATAACATGCAACCGCCTGCATCACTTCTTCGTTATGACTATCTTGCGCAGCTTTTTTGATTTTAGCATATACCTCATCGTTTCTTTGTCCCGGAATCCACCACGCGCCCAACATCCAGGTATCGGCTAAAGCATGGCTTTTTTCCTTCGAATCCGGCAACTCATCAATCAACTTCAAAACAGCTTTATACTCAGCCTCAAAGCCGGATTTATCTTCCCGTATCAGCCAGAGTTTGAGTGCATCAACTTGTCGCATAACACGAACAACAACGGATTCCTTTTCGTTATAAGTTGTTTCCATCACGCCATAGCCCTCCCTTAGCTTTTTTCGCCCCTCAGAAAGTCTCCACTTCACTGTTCCCTCCGAAACAGACAGCTGTTTTGCAATCTCTTTTACGGATAAATCGGAAAAATAGTGCAGTTTTACCGTTTCACGAATTTTTTCGTTCAATGCATCGATCTTTTCATGCAAATCGGAATATTGAAAGAGATCTGAATCCACAGTATCCGCAAGATCAAAGTTTTCAAATTCGTCCAAACTGATATTCGGAATCGTGCTGCGGTAATGAGATTGCAGCGTTCTTGCATGATTTTTGGCAATACTGCATACCCACGTTTTAAATTTTTTACTTTCTCTCAATGCCGACAAATTCATCCAGGCTGAAACAAATGCATCCTGCGCTGCATCTTCCGCCGAAAATCTACAGCCAGTAACATGATAAGCCGTCCTCTGTACGATACGCTCGTATCGGGCAACAAGTTCTTGAAAAGCCGCATTGTCGCCAAGCAAGGTCATCTGCACCAATGTACTGTCGTCCTTATCGTAGTAGCAATCCATTTTTTGGTTCCTTTCCTATGGGCTTCACTTATTAGACTAAAAAAAAAGCGTAAAAGGTTGGGTATATTTTTAAAAATAATAAATCTTTTATTGTCTTTTTTCTTTAAGACACTTTGCTCCTTTTCTCATAGCCCAAATAAAATTCTATCAACCATCAAATCATCATTGACAAACTTGAGGAGGTTTTTATGCTTTCGAACGGCCATCCGCCGTACCGAAATCTTTCAGAAAAAAAGTACAAACCCCTGTCCGCCATGCTTCTTGCTCCAAGCAATCTCCGCAATATTCTCGGTATTTTAGTTCATACGGCAGCGGTAATTCAAATATAAAATAAAAACATCTAATATAAAGAAAGGAACATGCGCGGGCATGTTCCTTTCTATACAAAATCAAGTATTTCCAATAATAATACTTTCCACAATATCCCCGACATCTTCGCAGGCGTCGCAGGCGTTCTCAAAGCAATCGAACAATTCTCTCCAAGCAATTAACTCTAAAGGATCCTTGGAGTGAATATGCAAATCTTTCATTGTCTGAATATACATCAGGTCGCCCTTTTCCTCCAAATGATTCAGTTCAATGATGCGTTCCGAAATGCTTTTGGATTTGCGGAAGTTCTGAAATTCTTCCAACACTTTTTTCATCGCTCGGCAACATTCTGCCAATAAAGCGGCAAATTGGATGGCCTCCGGACGAACTACGCGAACCTGCGTAATATTCATATGTATTACAATATCTTCAATTGCATCGGTTACATCATCAATTTTTGAACTAAGCTGCAAAATATCATCGCGCTCAATCGGCGTAATAAAAGCTTTCATCAATGTGTTAACAAGTTTATGCTTTGCCCGATCTCCGCAATGTTCAATATGATGCATCCGTTGCACTTCGTTATCCATTTTTTCAAGTTGATACGACTTCAATGTTTCACATAACAAATCCGCTGCCTGACATGAATACTCTGCGCATTCAATAAACGTATCAAAATAAAAGGAGTCTGTTTTTTTGGACATGATTGATTCCCCCCATTAAAATATCATAATAAATAACTTTGTCATAATCCAACCGATCAGGCCACACCCCGGAAAGGTCAAAATCCAAGTCAAAAACATATCTTTTACCACTCCAAAGTTAATAGCAGACAATCTCTTCGTCGCTCCGACGCCCATAATCGCCGTTGTTTTTGCCTGCGTTGTGGAAACCGGAATACCTGTAACAGATGCAACCAGTAGACTAAGCGCACCCGAAAGATCCGCAGCAAAGCCCTGGTAACTTTCCAACTTTACCATATCCATTCCCACGGATTTTATAATCTTATATCCGCCGACGGAGGTTCCTACTCCCATAACGACCGAACAAATCAGCATTAACCAAATAGGGATCTCCATACTTGTTTCACCTTGCCCGTTAGCTAAACTTACCGTTAACAGCAAAACGCCGATAAACTTCTGTCCATCCTGAGCGCCGTGCATAAAAGACATGGCGGCTCCGCCAAACACTTGTGCGCCACGAAAAAAGCCGGTTGTTTTTCTTCGATCTGCATGATAAAAAACTAACTCGATGAGTTTTGTAATTACAAAACCTAAAACAAAACCTAAAACAGAAGAAAGAATCAATCCGTATATAACCTTGATCCATTCATCCCCGTTGATACCGCTTAATCCATTATGTAATGCAATCGCAGCACCTGATAAACCGGCGATAAGGGCATGGCTTTCCGATGTCGGAATTCCAAAATACCAAGCCACCACAGCCCAAACAATAATCGCAACCATAGCAGCACACAATGCAACGGAAGCTTCGCTGGGACCTCCTGTCTCCGAAACATCCATATCAAACCGCACCATATTGCTGATTGTGGCTACCACTTGGCTGCTGATCAGCGTCATCACAAATACGCCGATAAAATTAAACACCGCAGACATCAGTACCGCACTTCTCGGCGACATAGCACGGGTAGCAACACATGTTGCAATGGCATTGGGGGCATCCGTCCATCCATTTACAAAAATAACACCCAATGTTAACAATACGGATACCAATAGCATGGGATTGGCAATAAGCTGATTGACAAATGACCCAAAATCCAAAAATAACACCCTTCCTCTATTTTATTCTTGCAGATAAAACGCGTGTCATTTCTTAAAAAATGATTCTTTCCTAAATACTCAAAATATAGAGCTATACAAAAGGATCCATATACAATAAAAGCAAAAATCATACAACAGATAAATCGCCTGTATACGTACCCCTTTTTCTTACCACAAATATTAAATATACATTTTATATTATTTTAACATAACGGCGTATATTTTGCAATGCATTTTCCAAAATTTGTAATTTTTTGTAACAAGCAAATATAAATTATCTGGTTTAAAAAATTTGTTCTTTTCAACTTAGGATTGTTCAAAACTTTTCCTTTTTATTTGCCCAGCCATTCAGTAGTACCAAGAGATGATTAGACTATAGCTAAAAAACGGAAGGTTAGCCCTTCCGTTTTTACATCCTATTTTAAATTAAAATCACTCAAAGAAAATAGCATAAATTCTTGCAACAATTTCTTACCGGTCTTCACGATAATATCCAACACCCATCGCAGCCGGTTGCGCGTTATGTTTATTCTTCGAAATGGATTTTACAACCAAAATTAACGCTGTAATAATAAAGGGAAGCGCCTGCAAAAACTGAGGCGGGATCGCAGACAACCAGCCAAGCGTCCCGGGAAAAGCCGTTGCCAAAGACGTTCCATAAGTTTTCAGCGTACTGAAAAATCCAAATACAAATGTTCCTAAAATTGCCCAAGCAGGATTCCAATTTGCAAAAATAACCAGCGCAATCGAAATCCAGCCGTATCCACCAATCCAGCAATTACTGCCTTCAAAACTACCGCCCAGATTCAACCCCATCTGATAGCCACCGATGCCCATAATCCCGGCCCCGACAATAATATTTAAATATTTATACCGCGTAATGTTTACACCGACAGCATCCGCAGCAGCCGGATTTTCACCAATCGCCCGCGTCTTGAGCCCGATCTTTGTATAGCGCAAATACAAAAAGGCGATAATGGCAATCAAAATCCCCAAATAAACCAAAATATTCTGCTGAAACAACACACGTCCGATAACCGGAATATCCGAAAGAAGCGGGATTTTTATCTCAGCGATGCTGGCAGATAAATTGGGAAGATTATGCAGCTCCGGCCACTTACCAGCTGCCTTTAATCCGCTTCCTAAAAAATAATACAATCCTAATCCAAACGTTGTAATCGTCAATCCCGTAACATTTTGATTAGCCTGTAACGAAACAGTCAGCCACGAAAACAGAAGTCCGCAAAGTGCGGCAAAGAAAAACGCCGCCAAGATTCCAATCAGCAAATTATCAAAAGCGCATCCGACCAAATATCCACCCATGGCACCAATGGCCATGATTCCCTCTACACCCAGGTTCAAACTTCCGGACTTTTCAGTCAAAATTTCACCTACCGTGCCATATAAAAGAGAAATATTGTACACCACCATACTCACAAGAAAAAGAGTGAACACATTCCATTGATCCATTACTTCTGCGCCTCCTTCTCTATGTTTCTGACCCGAACAATTTTAAACCGGATTAAAAAGTCTACGGCCAATACAACAAATAAAATAATGCCTTGCAAGATATCTGCAAAATTGGAATCAATCGCCCCAAAACTTGCGTTGGCCGAAATACAACCAAACTGTAAAACGCTAATCAACGCCGAAACAATAAAAATTGCAATCGGATTTAATTTCGAAAGCCAGGCGACAATAATTCCTGTCCAACCCACATCATTGGTAATTGCCGTAGATAAAATTGGAGGGCTGGAGGAGGACACTGTAAATGCGCCTGCAATTCCGATTAAAAATGCAGACAAAAATACCGTCCGTAACATGATCCGGCCAACTTTCATCCCGGCATATCTGGCAGTCGGAATACTATCTCCTACGACCGAAAGCTCATAGCCGTGTTTGGTTCTTGTTAGATAAATAATGATAAAAATAGTTAAAAGAACCGCAACAATTAAAGCAATATTCAAAGAGAACTTGCCTATTTTAATAACAGGCATGGCCGCTGCCTCGGGTAGTTCCATAAATTTGGGACGATCGGAACTGGGATCCACAAAAATATTCCAATCTGCTTTTGTCTCGCCGAAAAACCGCAGCGTATACAAAGCAATATAGTTCATCATCAGCGTCATCAGCGTTTCATTGGTACCAAACTTGACTTTCAATACGCCGGCAACTAATCCATAAATTCCGGCACAAATACCGCCGCCTAAAGCCATCACCAAAATCATCATCCAACCGGGAAGCGTGTTTCCCCACATTAACGCAAACCAGGCAGAAGAAATTGCGCCAACAATAAACTGGCCTTCACCGCCAATATTCCAAAACTTCATTCGGAAAGACAAAGACAACGCCAATGAAGTAATGACCAACGGAATAAAAGTAATGATTAACCCTTCAAATTTTTTATAGGCAAACTTATTTCCCATCGCTCCGATGGTAACCATTTTTTCGTAATACTCAATCGGGGATACCCCCATTGCAGCTAAAAGCAAAGCCCCCAAACAAAGAGCAATGATAACGGCTACAACATAATAAATGAGTTGAATCCATGGATTCATATGCTCCCGTTTTACAACACGCAAAGGGAATTTGCGAACGGATGCAGGACGAACAACCGAACCTGCTTTGTCCTGTGAAGAACCCGTCTTGTTTATTTTACCCACCCTATTTCATCCTTTCTAAAGAAATGGCCGATTTATTTATCTTCCGGATTGGTTTCCCCGGCTTGCTCGACAATCTTTGAATCCTTTGCAATACCCATCGGCTTATGTTTCATTTCGGCCATATCAACAGTTCCTGTCATCATGAGTCCGAGTTCTTCCTTGGTTGTCTTATCCGCATGAACAACACCCATCATTTTCCCATGACACAGAACCATAATCTTATCACATAAAGACATCATTACGTCCAAATCTTCCCCGACAAACAATATGCCCACGCCGTTTTTCTTCTGTTGATTTAAAATATCATAGATCGCATAAGACGAATTAATATCCAATCCGCGAACCGGATAAGCCGTTACAATAACATTGGGTCCTGTTCCGATTTCTCGTCCCAATAAAACTTTCTGAACGTTTCCACCCGACAACTTCCGAACCGGGGTCTCGGTCGACGGCGTAACAACATCCAATTCTTTAATCACTTGCTGTGCTTTTTTTCTGCCGCGTTTGCGGTCAATAAACGGATTGAGAGCATTTTCTCCATAACTCTTCAGCAGCATATTATCCGTAATCGACAAGGAGGGAGCTAAGCCCATTCCTAAACGATCTTCGGGAATAAAGCTCATGGAAATACCCTTTTCAATAATTTGTTTGGGAGACAGGTGTACAATATCTTCTCCCTGATGGATCATCATCCCGCTCTGCGGTTTACGTAACCCGGCAATCGCTTCACACAACTCTTTCTGCCCGCAGCCGGCAATTCCCGCGACTCCTAAAATCTCACCGCCGCGGATATAAAAACTTACGTGATCCAAAGCAACGGCTTTTTCATCATTTAGTACGGTTAAATCCCGAATCTCCAACAAAGGCTCCGTTTTTTCAACAACCGGTCTTTCAATATTTAAACTTACTTTTCTTCCGACCATCATATCGGTCAGAGCCTGCTTGGTAACTTCCGCCGTATTTACTGTATCGATATATTCTCCTTTACGCATGATGGTAACCTTATCGCTGATTTCCATCACTTCATCAAGTTTGTGCGTAATAATAATGATCGAATGCCCTTCTTTTTTCATTCGGCGCAAAACATCAAACAGTTTTTGCGTTTCCTGTACCGTCAAAACCGCCGTCGGCTCATCCAAAACAATAGTTTTAGCTCCATAATACAATACTTTAATAATTTCGAGGGTTTGCTTTTCACTAACAGACATGTTACAAACTTGTTTGCGGGGATCCAAATCAAACCCAAATTTCTGAGCAATTTTTTCAATTTCTTGATATCGGCTTTTCTTTAAAAACAACCCCGTTTTAGCCGCTCCAATCCAAATATTATCTGCGGCGGAAAAAACATCAACCAATTTAAAATGCTGATGCACCATTCCGATACCAAAACGCTTGGAGTCTTCCGGAGAATGAATCACTACTTCCTTTCCGTCAATCCATACACTGCCGCTGTCCGGCTTATAAATTCCGGACAAAATGTTCATTAACGTCGTTTTTCCTGATCCGTTTTCGCCTAATAAGGCAAGGATCTGTCCATGCTCCAGCTTTAACTGGGCATTGCGGTTGGCTACGACACTCCCAAAAGTTTTTGTTATATTTCTCAATTCAACCGCATATTCAGCCATCGCCAAACCGCTCCTTCTTCTGATCACATAAAGATAAATTTCATTACAAATCTATAGTTTAAACCCGCCCCGCCGTAAGACGGGGCGGGTTGATCATCACACAGACTAAATAATCTGCACGGATTTCTCGTCCGTATCGTTACTTATTCTTCGGCAACAACGCCCTGTACATAATAGTTCATAGAACCTTTGATAACAGCGTCTTCTACAGATCCTTCGCCGGCGTTTACGATCACATTTCCGTCAATATCTACCAAATCTGCATCGGTCTTAACAACCGTATAAGTGTCGCCATCTTGATTAAACGAAAGTTTTACTCCGCTGAATACGTCCCAAGATCCTTCTTTAATCAAATCTTCAACTAACGCAATCATTTTATCGGTTCCTTCCACACAATTTTTGCTCAGCGGAGAAATACCGACTAAACCAGAAGCCAAACCTTCATAATAAATACCGATCTCTTTCATGAAGGTCTCTTTACCTTGCATAGCAGCAGCCATTGCAGCTTCATAATAAACTTCCCAATTCCAAACTGTAGCCGTCAAATGAGCATCCGGAGCCTGCTCAGTCATATCTGAGTTATAGCCACATCCGAATACACCTTTTGCCTGAGCAACTAATTGCGGCTGTGCAGAGTCACAGTGTTGTGCAATAACACAGCAATTATAAGTATCTACCAATGCTTCGGCAGCTTGTCTCTCCAAAGCTTCGTCGCCCCAAGTATTGATTTTTTTCACATGGACAACAACGTCCGGATTCACAGACTGTGCACCCAAAGTAAATGCATTGATACCGCTGCAGGTTTCAGCATATTCAGTACCATAAGCTGAAACATAACCAATGTTGTTGTTACCTAATTCTTTTGCCTTTAATCCAGCAGCAATACCACTTAAATAACGTGCCTGATAAATACGACCGAAGTAATTGTTAAAGTTTGTATCGTTGCTCATATAACCTGTTGCATGAGAGAAGATAATATCTGCATACTCCTCTTTTTCAGCAGCTGCTTTAAAAGCATCTCCATAACCAAAACTAATACCAAAAATGATATCGCAATCCTGCGCAGCAAGCGTATCGATTGCTTTAGACACTTCGGTTGTGTCTTCTTTTACATTGTCTACCACAAACAGATTTTCTGCCGGAATTCCTAATGCCGCAATCGCCGCATTGATTCCTTTACTGTGCGCATAGGTATAACCAGCAGTATCATTTTTACCGTTAATATAAATGGCTCCTACCTTAAAATCCGAAGCATCGGACTGCACATTTGAGCCACCCTGCTGATCATCTTGCACATCATTGTCTTGCGTACAAGCAGCAAACAATGCACAAACAGAAACAAGCATTGCGATGGCCATTAACAGTGAAAAGATTTTTTTCATTGTGTTTTCCCTCCAAAAATGTTTTTATGTAATCTTGTTACATACATTCATTATATCATTTCTACCCTATATAAAATTTTATCTTAGCTCGACTACTTATCCTGCTTTCTGAAGACAATTCCTGTATCCGACATAGAATCAATGATCGCCAAAGATAAAACATCGACCCCTTGCGCGCGAAGCGTGTCGCCACCGCCCTGAAAGCCTTTTTCAATCGCAACTGCACATCCGACCACTTCACATCCGGCTTCAGATGCAATTTCCATCAACCCGTGAATGGCATTCCCTTCTGCCAAAAAATCGTCCACAATAAGAATCCGTTCCCCGGAACAAAGATACTCGCGGCTGACAACCACATGATTATCCGTATTATGCGTAAAAGAATGAACCACTGAGCTAAAAACATCCGCAGACATATTAGACGTCTTTTGTTTTTTTGCAAAAACGACCGGCACCTTTAACCGTTCTGCGGCCGCAAACGCCAATGCAATCCCCGAGGACTCAATCGTTAATACTTTATCCACCCGGCTATCTGAAAATCTCTGTGCAATATACGCACCCATCTGTGCTAAAAACACCGTATCAATACGATGATTCAAAAAGCCGTCCACCTTCAGGACGCCGCCCGGATAAACATGCCCCTCTGCTTGAATTTTCCGTTCGAGTTCTTCCATAAAATCACCTATCAAAAACAAAAACGAGTCAAAACGATTT
>CDZQ01012253.1_pt1 | contig 42907 bp, 33 predicted proteins | sample 554831 | NCBI WGS metagenome assembly CDZQ01 (sample SAMEA3182112, study PRJEB8094) | gut metagenome | biome: human; feature: gut; material: Stool; isolation source: human stools | place: Canada | collected 2013-05-06 | reverse complement strand
TGGTGCGCGAGGCGGGAGTCGAACCCGCACGCCCTTTCGAGCACTGGCACCTGAAGCCAGCGAGTCTACCAATTCCACCACTCGCGCATCTTGCAAATTTATCTGCGCCTCTCAGCGCGAGATTTATATTACCATGTGATTCTTCTTTTGTCAACACTTTTTTTACTCTTGACAAAAAAGTTTTTCCAGCTTATAATATATAAGCTGTCACAAGAAAAAATGCGGATGTGCTGGAACTGGTAGACTGGCTAGCTTGAGGTGCTAGTGGCCCACGGCCGTACGGGTTCGAGTCCCGTCATCCGCACCATATTAAGGAATAATCTTTAGTACAAAAACAGCCTTCCAATTGGAGGGCTGTTTTTGTATCTATATCCGGAAAACCTGATATTATGGGCTTTCCGGACATTTTCTGTTACCCGGGGACTTGACGGAACAAACTACCAGCCACTTGCTTTTTCCTTCGGTAATCCCATAGTCCTATGGCGACCTATTTTTGCACACCCTTGTCCAGCCCGTTTGTGCCAGAAGTAAGGAAACGCTAAAAAGCATCCTTTCTCGGACAGTACTCTTTCCTTCAAAGAGGACAATTTAGCGGAAACCTTACAGCTCTCGCTTTCTTCATTTTATGCCCACTCCAAAAGCTAGCCGTAATCCCCGCAGATTACATTGTTCTCCCGCGTTGCCCGGATAATGATGCCGCACCAGGGGCAGACATATTTAATACTGCGGTGAATGGATTTCTTACTCCCGCCCTTTGGGGGATGCCCTCCACTGGCAAGCGGCTGGTGTAAATTTTATCCTCGCCCAAAGGTTTCCCTGATCCATGCCTCCGCCTCTGAGGCCAGCGTCGTTACCGTCCAGCCATGCTTGGACGTGCTTCTCGATATGCAGGCCATGGTGGCCTTAAAATTCTGGTTGGGGTAGTAACCGTTGTTGCTTACATCTTGGATGCCTTGCACCAGATTGTAGAGGCGCGCCATCTCATGCAAGAGCGTGGTGCCAGCCCGAAGATGGGCCGCTCAAGGTACTCAGCTCAAAGATTGAACTCTCGTTACTTCTCTCTGCCATCATTCCCTACACCAGTCATAAGCCCTGCGCCCTCTGTCTGTCGATACAGAGATGGCCGGGCGGCTCAGCTCGCCCCCGTAAAAATGCTTATGAAACAGGCTATCATTTTCTCAATTTTCTTTCCGATTTCAGATAATTTGTAGCATGATTGCGTTCTGCTCAAAAAACATCCGTGAGAGCCTTCGTGGAGGAAAAAGATTTGCTAATATCTTTTACTTCCAAAAGCACATTTTTTCAGAGTTCATTCTTTATGCCCCTCCAGTCGTTCACCACTTCTTGAAATAAAAACATAGCAAGAATACTATGGGAGTAAAATTAACTAACACAATGAAAAGAATTGCAGATCCGTTTTATATCTGCCTATATGCAGTGCACCTTCAGGATCCATGATGAGGGCCGTAGAACGACCAGCGATCACGGCAGAAATGAACCGGCATATCACGGGTGTCTCTTTACTCAAAATTAAAACAGTTCCTCTCATGAAGCGCATCTGTACTTGTGACGTACATTTTCAACCGCGCGTTCAAGATAATGCTCTCCATGGCGGAAACAGATCACAAGATGTTCCTCCTGCTCTTCAAAACCCCCGTTATGATACTCAATTACCGAGATTTCGCTTTATTGGCGGGTCCAACCAGGCGCAGATACATTAGGAAACGATATATCTGCCTGCAGGTTTTGCAAAGGGCCCGGGAATAATCTCCGTCCCGCGGTGCGCGCCGAGATAGTCGGTATCAAAGACGATCTCGGACCCGTCCGGAGCTTCAAATCTCTGCTCCGGCTCGAACGCCTTGCCCAGCACATCCGAGGTGATGAGCGAGACGTCAAAGTCCTTGACGAGATCGTAGATGTTGGTCTCAAGGACCATGTGTCCATCTTCCTCTCGGAGCTCCACCTTCACTTCGTCGGCCGTGTTGATAAGGCGATCCTTTTCTTTTTTATAGCTCTGCGCGCCGCCAAGGTAGGCGTTTCCCTCCACCCAAACAGGCAGCGGGCGCCAATGATACGGCTCCAGGGCCATCATATCCGGGGTGTCATCGTCTAGGTCGAACCAGGAGATCCACTCGTCATGGGTGACATACCCGTCCAACACATGCGTGCCGACCTCTCTGTTCTCAGCCTTAGCGCCATCATTACTGCCGCTCACATCGGCAGCCGTGCTGGGGTGCTTCTGGACAAAGATATTGTTGTAGAAGCGGTCGTCGCCGTGAAGGATCGTCATAAAGCCCATCACTTCGGTGCGGTGGGGGATGTGGTAGGGCGTGAAGCGCTGGCGCAGCTTCCCCTCTACGATAGAATCGCAGAATTCACCCACCGCGGTGAAGGATCCGCAGATCAGGTTGTGGACCATGGCGACACCTTGCGTCGCCATGCGAAGCGACACCGCCGAGAGCAGCAGGTTGTGGTCGATCAGGGTGGGGCCATGGCTCACCTCCACAAAAAGGTCCTGGCTCTCCACGCCGCCGGGCAGAGTCTCGGCAAACGCCGGCTTCTGGTTGTTGTACAAAAGATTTTGCGTGATCCGGGTGCCCTGGGCCTCCCAGTCTGTCCAGATCCCCATCGTACAATCGTGGATGCGGTTGCGGCGGATGGTCACGTCGATGGCCGCGTGCAGCTTGATGCCCGCGATCTCAGCCCCGCCGAGCTCCATCATATTGTTGATGTGGTGTATATGGTTGTCTTCGATGGTGGAAAAGGCGCAGCCCATCCTCCCGATGATCCCGCCCTGCTCACAGTGATGGATCTCGTTGCGGCGGATGATGTGGCCTCCCACTTTTTCTTTGACCCATCCGTGGTACTGTCCGCGGCATACGGCATCTCGCTCCATCTGGGTCGGGCTCTTGACATGCTTGCGGGTAAAGTAGTGGTCGTTGTCCGGGTCCAGGTACTTCCCGAGGCCGATGCCGGAGCACTTGCTGTTGGAGATGTCGCAGTCTTCGATGATCCAGCCCTTCGACCAGTGAGGCCCTATCATGCAGCTCTGATACGCCGCGGGGGGCGCCCACTTCGTCGCGGCCTTCGTGATGGTAAAGCCGCTCACCGTGATGTATCCGATCCCCGTCTCTTTCGGGACGAAGCACTGTTCCCGGACATTGATCTCCACCTTTTCCCTGTTCGGGTCTGCCCCCATGAAGTTGGCATAAAAGACCGTCCGGCCGTCTTTCTGCTCCGCGAACCATTTGAGCCGGGACGCCTGCGGATCCCAGGAATACTTATAGACCTCCGCCTTTACGACTTCTTCCACCGACGCCGCCTCATACAGCATCTTATCATTCAGATAAACGACCCCGGTATGCTTGGTGCGCCCGGCAAAATACCAGTCGCCGTATACATATGTCGTATAGGGGTTGTAATTACCGAACACAGAGTTGTCCACGCTCACTGACCAAACCGTCCCCTTGTACACGGTCCAGCCCTTGAGCTCCTCCGCGCCGGTGATGACCGCGCCGTGCAGCTGCGTGCTCTTGTACGTGATGGGGGCGTCTTCGGTCCCCCCGTGGACCGGGCTGACATGCTCCCGGTAAACGCCGGGGGCGACGAGCACCTCGTCGCCGGGCAGGGCCACTTCCGCGGCCTCTTGAATCCGGCGGAACGGTCTGGCCTGGGTGCCGTCCCCGTCCAGGAGCGCGTTCGCATCCACAAAGTATCTCACTCAAGTCCCTCCTTATCCATGATATGGACTGGCCTGATCTGGCCGTCCAGTTCTTTGCCTGTGATCTGCTCTATCAGCTCCAGGGGTTCTCCGTCGGATAGCGCTGTCCCTTAGGCTGGTTGTAGGAGATGTCGGAGATGCCGAGATATTTCAGCACCTCGAACAGCGCCTTGCCGCAGTGGGCGAATGCCACCGCGCCGTGGTGGGGATAGCGCTTCTGGATGAGCACATGGCGGTAGAAACGCCCCATCTCAGAGATCGCAAAGATGCCGATCCCGCCAAAAGAGCGGGTGGCGACCGGGAGGACCTCCCCCTCGGCGATGTAGGCGCGCAGAGCCCCCTCGCTGTCACACTGCAGGCGGTAGAGGGTGATGTCCGATGCGGCGATGTCTCCCTCCAGCGTGCCGCGGGTAAAATCGGGGTTGCTGTCCGCGGGCTCCAGCAGGCGGTGCTGGATCAGCTGGTATTTGACCGCGCAGTCATCGCACATCTTGCAGGAGGGCGTGTTGCCGCAGTGGAAACCCATGAAGGTGTCTTTGATGTCATAGCCGAACTTGCCGGAGATGTCCTCCTCGTAGATATACTTGGGCACGGAGTTGTTGATGTCCAGCAGGGTGACGGCATCACCCGTGATGCAGGCGCCGATGTATTCAGACAGCGCGCCGTAGATGTCCACCTCGCAGGCCACAGGGATCCCCCGGGAGGCCAGGCGAGAGTTCACATAGCAGGGCTCGAAGCCGAACTGCTCCGGGAACGCGGGCCAGCACTTGTCCGCAAAGGCGACGAACCGCCGCGCCCCCCTGTGGGTCTCCGCCCAGTCCAGCAAGGTCAGCTCGAACTGGGCCATGCGCTCCAGCAGATCGGGATAGACCTTCCCGCCCATCTCTCTGCGCATATCGGCCATCACCTCGGGGATGCGCCCATCCCCGGCGTGCGCCCGGTAGGCCACCAGCAGATCCAGTTCGGAATTCTCCTCCACCTCCACGCCCAGCTCATACAGGCCCTTGATGGGGGCGTTGCAGGCGAAGAAGTCCTGGGGGCGGGGGCCGAAAGTGATGATCTTCAGATCTCTGACCCCGATGATGGCGCGGGCGATGGGGACGAAGTCCCGGATCATTTGCGCGCATTCCTCGGCCGTGCCCACGGGATATTCGGGGATATAGGCATCCAGATGCCGCATCCCCAAATTGTAGGAGCAGTTCAGCATACCGCAGTACGCGTCCCCCCGGCCGTCGATCATGTCGCCGTCGCCCTCGGCGGCAGCCACATACATCACTGGGCCCTGGAACTTCTGACACAGCAGGGTCTCAGGGGTCTCGGGGCCAAAATTGCCCAAAAACACCACCAGGGCGTTGACGCCGTGGGCGCGCACATCCTCCAGCGCCGCCAGCGCATCTTTCTCGTTCTCCACCGTCACGGGGCACTCGTAGATGTCTTGTCCATAGGCCGCCACGATCTCGCTCCGCCGCCGGGCGGACAGCGAGACGGGGAAACAGTCCCGTGACACGGCGATCATGCCAAGTTTTACTTCAGGGATATTGTTCACGTTGTATTTCTCCTTTTCAGATCAGATCCGCAATGTCGATATTTTCTCCTGTCAGGCCGATGTAGGCGCCATTGGCGGCCTCACTGGATTCAGGATGCGCCAAAAGCCATTTGTTGCGCGCCCAGAGGAACTCATCCTCCGGCGATTTGACGGCGATGGCCGGCCTGTCGCCGTTGGTCCCCCGGGGCAGCGCCACCATCACCCGAAAGCCCTTTTGCCCGTCGCAGTGGCAGGGTGCATAGTGCAGGGTGGTGGCGTAGATCTCCACCAGCACCCCCGCAGGCACGTGGAACGCCTTTACCTTCGCGGTATCCAGCATACCGCGTTCACACTCGTCGCGCCTTGCCAGCAGCAGGATGAATTCCTCCGTCCCCAAATTGAACTCGCTGTCCCGGTGGTATTCCAGGCAGTTCAATTTTGTATTATAGCCATTGCACCATCCCAGCTGGATGGGCATTCCGCCATAGCAGTGCTCCCTGATCTCCGCCATCGCAGGCAGTTCCTGCAGTGGGGCGTATTCCGGGACATAGTCCACGCCCCTCCCCTGGGGCGCGTCTTTCAGAACGTGCAAAAGCTCCGCCACGGCCCCATCCAGCCCGGTGACGACCTGTCCGTAAGCGCGGAAGGCGGGGTCGAACACAGAATATAGGTCCATCCAGCGTCACTCCTTTACCAAGTCTGCGAACAGTTGTTTGCAGGCCGGATATATCTCTCTGAATCTTCTATACTTCCCTTCATACTTGGCCACCAGCCCCGGTTCAGGCTGGACGGTGTCCGCCACATGGGTCAGCTTTTCGCAGCACTCTTTCACAGACCCGTATGCTCCACAGGCCACCATGGCCAGCATCGCGCCCCCCATGCCAGGCCCCTGCTCTGAGACGGGGATCTCCAGCCGGCAGTTGAGGACGTTCGCGATGATCCGCCTCCACAGGCGGCTCTTGGCGCCGCCGCCGCAGATCTTGGAGCTGTCCACCTGGATCCCCAGGGAGCGGGCGATCTCCACATTGTCCCGGATGGCGAAGGCCACCCCCTCCAACACCGCCTGGACCAGGTCGGCCCGGCTGGTGTCCATGGTCATGCCGATTAATGTGCCCCGGGCGTTGGTGTCGTTGATGGGGCTGCGCTCCCCCATCAGATAGGGCAGGAAAAACACATCGTTCTCCCCCAGGGCCTCCTCGCCGATGGCGGCCTGTTCAGCCGCGTAGTCATCGCTCCCCAGGATGTCCTCCATGAGCCACTTGTTGCAGGAGGCCGCAGAGAGGATACAGCCCATAAGGTGGTAGCCTCCGTCGGCATGCGCGAAGGCATGGAGGGCATTGTGCCTGTCCACCTTGAACTTCTGGGACGAGATGAACAGCGTGCCGGACGTGCCCAGGGAGATGTTGCATCCGCCCTCTCCCACCACGCCGGTGCCCACAGCGGCGGCGGCGTTGTCCCCCGCCCCGGCGCAGACCACAGTGTCCCGGGAGATCCCCAGCGCGTCCGCCATCTCCGGCTTGACCGTGCCGATGGACGCAAAGCTCTCGAACAGCTTTGGCAGCTGTGTTTCCGCAACACCGCAAATCTCCAGCATCTCTCCGCTCCAGCGCTTGTGCTCCACATCCAGGAGCAGCGTGCCGGAGGCGTCGGAATAGTCGGTGGCGTGGACCCCGGTGAGAATGTAGTTCACATAGTCCTTGGGGAGCATGATTTTCTCGATCTTATGATAATTTTCCGGCTCGTTCTCCCGCATCCACAAGAGCTTCGGCGCGGTGAAGCCGGCGAAGGCGATGTTGGCGGTCAGGGCGGAGAGTTTTTCCCTGCCCAGCCCGTCGTTCAACTGTTCCACCTGTTTTGCCGTGCGCCCATCGTTCCACAGGATGGCAGGACGGATCACCTCATCGTTTTCGTCCAGCACCACCAGCCCATGCATCTGGCCGGCGCAGCCGATCCCCGCCACGTTCCCGCCGTCGCATCCCCGCAGCAATTCGGGGATCCCCTCCAAGAGGGCCCTTCTCCAGTCCTCGGGGTCCTGCTCGCTCCAGCCCGGGTGGGGAGAGCTCAGAGGATAGCCCTTCGTGACTATATTGCAGATGTCCCCTTTTGCGTCCATCAGCAACAGCTTCATGGCAGAGGTGCCAAGATCAACACCAATATAATAGTTCAATGTCTATTTCTCCCCGTTACGATAAATTTGCCCCTGTTCCTGGCTGCCGTCCACAGGCCACGGTATCTCGTTGGCTGCGGACGATCAAACAGCCTGCGGCAGCGGTTGCATTTAGCCCTTTTGCTGGGTCTCTTTGCGGTCCATCAGGCCCTTCCGTCACGTTTCACCTGGAGAACGTTCTTTTATCGGTATGCTTTTCGATCTCATTCTAAAGGACTCTACTGTGCTTTTCCTTGACAAATTTTATATTCCATTAGACTATTTTGACCGCAAGGTTATTTTCTATGATTTTAAACAGTTTTCTGCCAAACTTTTTGTGCAATATTTATGGCCCACAAAAAACTGTCGTCTTTTGTGGGCCATAAAATCGCTTATTTCAGATATTTCTCTGCAAGCATACGGCTCTCCTGCGGGGAGTAGAAGCGCTCCTTGGAATGAAGGCTGTGGCGCACTGTGGCTGAGGTCAGATCGTTTCGGTCCAGGTAATGACGATACGCCTCCGGCGTCATACCGTACTGCCGCTGGAACTCCCTGGAAAAATAGCGGTAGTCCGAAAACCCCGATTCCATGCACACATCCAGCATTTTCTTTTCGCCGGATACGATCAGCTTGCAGGCGCAATGGAAGCGGACCGAGGTAACATACTCCTGAAAGCTCTGGTTCATGGTGCATTTGATAAACCTTGATAAATAACTTAGGGAACATCCTTCCCTTTCTGCAAAATCAGCCAGCCGGATCTTATGCATATAATTTTCATCTACATATTGAATCAACCGCTTTATGCGCGCATTCCGCTTCGAAATGATCTCGGTTTCTTCCTTGGTCCGCAGGTGAGTTGGCAAGCTCTTCAGCAAAAAATAAAGTAGCTCGAAGCTCTTTCCGATGCAGAACAGACTATAGTGGTCCTCTTTTGCAAGGTATGCCTTCATGATTTGCTTCAAGGACTCCCGAAGTCGTTCTACTTCCGCTTCCTGCATACATCTGTGGGGCAACTTTTCATCCACATGGACCGGCAAAAGCTCCGGGAGGATATTCGGAGAGATCTGCAGACACAAAAATGTACAGCTTTCTCCCGCCTTATGTAATTCATGGGGTTCATTTGGGTTAAACAGGATCAGGTCGCCCGGTCGTACTAAATACCGCTCTGCACTGCTGGTGACCGCCAACCCGCCATCCAGGACCCAGATCAGTTCCCATTCCGGGTGGATATGGAGCGTACGATAATCTACAGTATTAAAAAAGATGCTCAGCCCCTCAACCTGCCTATGATATATAACCTCAAATTCATCCATCATACAACCTCCGGCCTATCCTTGATGACATATCTTTTCACACAGTATAACAGAGAATGATACGATTATACAGTTCTTTTCATCTTTTTCTATCTACATTTTAAGCAAGAGCCGAAGGTCAATGGTCGTGCTCGTCTGGCCGTAATAAAGCTGAGTTAATCATGCGCTGCCCCGTAAAGTCTTAATTGAATGCCAGCTATCAAGACGAGGCAGAATTCCCCAAAGGGCAATTAGGTTCTGAAAAAATTACCGAAGGAATTGCTCAAACTTATAGAACATAAATAACGTTTCCCTCTCCCTCCTTCACTGAGCGGGAAACGTGCATCAGGATGCCTTTGAATTCTTAATTTTATTACAATATCTGGATACTGCAACGCAGTTTGGACATGCTCACTCCCATGGCAAAACACAGCTTGCGCCTGGCTACATAAAAAGCGGCCAGCAACAATGTAGCTGCTGACCGGAAAAATTTTTATATTTTTTGCTGTCCTTCTGGCGGGGACACTTCAAGGATAAGCACCGTCTACTGTTACGGTTTAAAACCGTTCTTGACCTGCGGCTGTATCAGGCCACGGTTCTCTTCTTGTCATCCAACACCGCCTGCTGCTTGGCGCCCTGTTCGCCCGCCAATTCTTGCTGGCCGCCGCCAAGATCGTACACAGAAACTTGAAGCAGCCCGCACCATTCCTCCTGTCTGCCAATGCCGGCCGGAGCCAGCATGACAGGGACGCGCCCTTCCATCTCAAGGGCGGACCTGCCCTCCATTCATTTATTTGAACAACGCAAGCAAATCATAAATCGTTTCCAGTTGGTATGTTCCTATGGCCTGCTTTGCCGCCGGGCCGACACTGGCCGCGTCCATGCCGCCCGCCTGTGCCGCCTGTATGCCTGCCTGTGCGTCCTCCACAACCAGGCAGTCCGCCGCAGGCAGCCCGAGCTTTTCCGCCGCCAGCAAAAAGACCTCGGGGTCCGGCTTGGACCGTTTGATCTGGGTCCCATCCGCCACTGCGTCGAACCAGCCGGACAGGCCCAGCCGTTCCAGGATCGCCACTGCGTTCTTGCTGGACGACCCGATCGCCAACGCCAGCCCTCTGGCCCGCAGCGCCTGAAGAGTCTCGGGGACGCCGGGCAGGATGTCCTCCTCCGACAAGGTGCCCAGCAGCTCCCGGTAGCGGGCGTTCTTCTCTTCCGCCAGCCGCTGCTTCTGCTCCTGGGTCCACTCTCCCCTGCCGCGGGACAGGATGCGTTCCAGGCTCTCCATCCGGGACACGCCCCGCAGCTGGTCGTTCATCTCCCTGTCGAAGGGGATCTGGCAGCGGTCGGCTATCTCTTTCCACGCCAGGTAGTGCAGCTCGTCCGTGGAGCAGATCACCCCGTCCAGGTCGAATATAATCCCTCTGTATCTCATATCCACGCCGCCTTCCATCAGATGTCCTTTCCAAACATGCCGCAGAACGGATCCACCGGAGATGTGCCCTCAAAAGGCGCCTTCCCTGTGATACGGTCCACCACCGCCTTGACGGTGTAGGGGGAGGCGTTGTACGCATTGACGATCGTGCGGATCATGGGCACGTCCACGAAGCCGTACGGATTGCCCAGGGACACGAACAGCGTGGGCAGCTCGTTGACGAAGTACGGGCCGTCTTCCGCCACCGTGCCGTGCCACTGGATCCGGGCGCACGTCTGATAGCTGGCGTTGATGACATTGGAGAAGTACATGATGATGTCGTGCTCCCTGCGGATCTGCTCCATGGGGATTACGGTCTCGGAGATGTCGCAGTGGTCGCTGTCGTAGCAGTCCACCTCGAACCCGGCCTGCGTGAGCGCCTCGATGACCCAGTCCTTGCAGCTGGCGCCCCCGGTAAAGCCGGGCTTGTCGCCGACGATGAACAGCCAGACCCGCTTGTGTGTGTTCGGCGTCACCGGCAGGAGCCGCTGGGTGTCTTTGACCAGCGTGACCGCCTGATCCGCGCAGGTCTGCGCCAGCGCGCGGAAGGTTTCGCATCCTACCACGTCGGCATACCCCTCATCGGAGAATGTCTCCCTCTTGTGCAGGCCAAGCGATGCCTTCAGCCCCAGGATGCGGGTGCACGCCTCGTCCAGGCGCTCCAGGGGCACGATACCGGCCTGCACTGCGTCCGTCAGATACCGGATATCCTCTTCCAGGTTCTTGCCGAACAGGATCATGTCCACGCCGGCGTTGATGGTCGCCGGGATCTGCTGTCTGCGCTCCATGGCGCAGCAGTAGCCAATCATATTGGCGGCATCCGTCAAAACGACCCCCTGGAAGCCCAGCTTGGTGCGCAACAGGCCGTCGATCAGCTCTTTTGAGCAGGAGGCCGGCATCTGCTCACTGTCCCTGAGGCCCGGGGAAAAGTACCTTGAATAGGCAGGCTGCATGATATGGCCCGCCATCACGGTCTGCGCCCCTTGCTCAATCAGTGCGCGGTAGATCATCCCATAGGTGGCGTCCCACTCTTCGCAGGAGAGGTCGTTGACCGAGGTGACCAGGTGCTGGTCCCGCTCATCGCACCCATCTCCCGGGAAATGCTTGATGGAGACCGCCACCCCATGCTTCGAGATGCCGTCCAGATAGGCCGAGCACATGCTCCGCACCACCTCCGGGTCGCTGCCGTAGGTGCGGGTGTTGGTGATGGGGTTGCGCCAGTTGCGGTCGATGTCGCACACCGGCGCGAAGGCCAGGTTGAAGCCGACGCTGGCCGCCTCCGCCCCGCTGATGTCTCCCAGCAGTCTGGCGTTCTCCACGCGCCCGGTGGCGGCCACCTGGAGCTGGCTGCCGAAGGGGGTGCCCTCTACCAGGGCGCCGCTCCCCCCCGCCTCCAGGTTGGCCGCGATCAGCAGGGGGATCTTGGCCGCAGCCTGGATCTTGTCGTTCCGGCGTTTCAGCTTCTCCGCCTGGTTGGGCCGGTACATGATGCCGCCGATGTGCAGGTCCTCCACCATGGCCAGGGCGTCCTCGTCCGAATCCGTCAGACCGATGGCGAAAAACACCTGCCCGATCTTCTCCTCCAGCGTCATCCCAGCCAGTGTCTCCTGGACCCAACGCACATCGTCCTCATTCAGATGATAGGGCCGCTCATACAAGTTCAGCTTTCCCATCGCTCATCCCTCATGCTTGGCCAGGCGCTTTGTACCCACCTGCTTGGAGCGGGTGTCCATGATGACCGCGATGATCAGCACCGCGCCCTTAATCATGTTTTGGTAGTTGCTGCTCAAACCGACCATCACCAGCCCCTGAGACAGCACGCCGATGACCAGCACGCCAGTCACCACACCGCTCGTCTTGCCGGTACCGCCGCTGATGGACACGCCGCCCAGCACCGCCGCACTGATTACGTCATTGCTCAAAGTGGCCCCGCTGTAGGGAGAGCCTGAGAAGGAACGGGACATCATGATGATGCCGGCAATGCCCGTCAGCAGACCGCACAGCACGCTGGCAATCATCTTGACCTTGTTGACATTGATTCCGGACAATCGTGCGGCATCGTTGCTCCCTCCGACCGCAAAGAAATACCGCCCCATATAGGTCTGATTCAAGATGAACGCTACGATCACCGCGATGACCGCAAAGATGATCACTGCCAGCGGGATGCCGAACACATATCCCTGGCCGAGGAATTTGATGCTGTCGGGCAGGCCGTACACCGTCGCGCCATTGGTAATGACCATGTTCAGGCCGTCCACCACCTGCATCATCGCGATCGACACGATCAGCATCGGGATGTTGAACTTCAGCGCAATGAACCCGGTGAGCATACACACAACCACACACAAAAGCACCGCGATGATAATCGCCAGCCACATCGGCAGCCCAGCCTGGTATAACAGCGCGCAGGCAACGCCCGCAAAGGCGTACACCTTACCCACGGAGAAGTCCAGGTTGCCGGTCAGCATCAGGAAGGACACGCCCAGCGCCACAATGCCCGTGGTGGCCACCTGGCGGATGATCGTCAGGATGTTGTCCACCGTGAAGAACCGCTCAGACTCCAGCACCGCGAACAGGATGACGATGATCACCAACAGGATCTGGGCCACGAATTTTTTGGACAGGTCTGCCACCTTTTTTACGAAACCACTCATTTCTCATTCACCCCTTATCTCTCGCCGGACGCCAGGTCCAGCAGGTCGGTCTTGTCAAATCTGTCTGCGGAGCGCTCTCCGGCCAGCCTGCCCTCAGAGATCACCAGGATCCGGTCCGACATGCCGGTCAGCTCCTCAAAGTCCGAGGACACCATGATGATAGACTTCCCTGCGGCCACCAGGTCGTGCATGAGTTGGTAGATCTCATACTTCGCCCCCACGTCGATCCCCCGCGTCGGTTCGTCAAAGATCAGGATATCGCTGTCGGTGGCCAGCCACTTGGCCACGATCAGCTTCTGCTGATTGCCCCCCGACAGGAACTGGGCCTCCTGCTCCAGGCCGGGGGTCTTGACGTGCAGGCTCTCCACATAGGACTGGACCGCTTCCCGCTCCGCCCTCTTGTTGATGACGCCCCGCTTGCAGAATCGCTTGATGCAGGACAGGGAGATGTTGACCAGCACCGACTTGTCCAGCAGCAGGCCCCGGTTCTTCCGGTCCTCCGGGATCAGGCCGATGCCGTGCGCGATCGCCTGGTACGGCTCTTTCACATCCACCGCCTTGCCCTGGAGCTCTATCGCTCCGCCGCTCTTGTGGACGTCGCCGAAGATGACGCTCATCAGCTCGGTGCGCCCGGCCCCCACCAGGCCGGCAAACCCCAGGATCTCGCCCCGGTGCAGCTCGAAGGAGATGTGCTCCACCCCGTTCCCGGACAGGTCGTTGACCCGCAGAACCACTTCATCGGAGGCCACGCAAGTGTGGGGATAGGCCGTGTCGTTCAGCTCCCGCCCGATCATGGCCTTCACCAGCTCTTTCCGCGTGGTGCCCGCCGTGTCCATCTGGCAGACATAGCAGCCATCCCGCATCACCACGATCCGGTCCGTGATCTCAAAGACCTCTTCCATCCGGTGGCTGATGTAGATGATCGCCACGCCGGAGGCCTTGAGCTTGCGGATGATGTTGAAGAGGATGTCTACCTCTTTCACCGTCAGCGGCGCAGTAGGCTCGTCCAGGATCAGCACCCTGGTGTGGAGCAGCACCGCCTTAGCGATCTCCACGATCTGCATCATCGCCGGGGACAGCGTGAAGAGCATGGCGTTGGGGTCGATATCCGTGCCGAAGTCCTCGAATATCTTCCGGGCCTCTTCCACCATCTTCTTTTTGTTGACGATCACTCCGTTGCCGATCAGGTTGCCCATGAACATATTCTCCACGATCGGCAGATCCCGCACCAGCGTGAACTCCTGGTACACCGCGCCGATCCCCAGCTGTCGGGCCTGAGCGGGAGTGATGCGCTCATAAGGCGTCCCATCCACCACGATTCTGCCTGAAGTCGGCGCGTGCGCCCCGGTCAGACATTTGACCAGCGTGGATTTTCCCGCCCCGTTCTCTCCCATGAGGGCGAGCACCTCTCCCTCGTGGAGCTCAAGGGACACATCAGTCAATGCGTTGACCCCGGGAAACACCTTGCTGATATGTTCAAAGGCGATCACTGTTTTACTCATGTCTCCCACCTCTGTCCGATGCTTTTCGGTGAGACCCCCCGTCCGGAACTGAGACGGGGGGCCTCATAGCATGATATTTTTGATTCGGCCGCAGGCTTACTCTGCCTCGGTGACATATTCGGCCGCGTTGCTCCCATCGATTAGGGTGTATTCCGTGATAATGTCAGACTTGGTGCCGTCCGCCAGAAAATCCACGATGCTGTTGCCGCAGCCCCGTCCGATGGCGACGGTGTCCACATAGACCGTGGCGGTCATGCAGTTGGTGCCGGCGGCGATGGTGCGGATGGCTTCATCCGTGCCATCCAGGCCAATAATCATGATGTCGCCGGGGGCTGCCCCACGGGCCTCCAGCACCTGAGACACCGCCACACCCATTTCGTCAGACTGGGTGAAAATGATCTTTACATCGGGATTCGCCGCCAGGATTGCCTCCGCCACGTTCATGGACGCGTTGGTGTCGGACGCGTACTGGCTGTTCACGATGTTGACCCCCAGGCCGTTGACCAGCCGCTCTTCGAACGCCGCCTCCTGCGCGGCCTTGTACTGGCCGGCATTGGTGTCAGGGTTGTTTGCGTCGGCCAGCCAGATCGTCGCCATCTCAGGCGCTTCCAGGCCCTTTTCTGCGATAAAGCTCTCGATGGCCTCCGCCACCATGACGGACTCGGCCGGCTCGTCCTCTACTACCATGGCGTCATAGTAGCCCTCGGACCAGCCGATGAGGTAGATACCCTGATCCTGGGCCTGCTGGCACAGGTCGGCCAGGCCTGCGGCGTTCATGCAGTTGACTACGATGGCGTCGCAGCCGGCGTTGATCAGGTTCTCCATGCCGGCGATCTCCTGGTCCACAGAAACTTGGGAGTCCGAAACGATCACCTGCATCCCGTTGGTCTCGCACACCTCTTTCACGCCGGCAATCAAGTCGTTGCACCACTGAGACTGCGTCGTGACCACCAGTACGCCCACTGTAGCGCCATCGATCTTGCCGCTCTCCACCGCGTCCGTGATAGCCTCAGACGGGGATTCGGCCGGCGCCGACTCGTTTCCGGCCTCAGAGCTGCACCCCGCCAGCGCACCCAGGCAAAGGACTAGGGCGAGCAGGCCCGCCATCATTTTCTTCATGTTCATCTTTCCCACTCCTTATTTATTTTCCCGGAGCCCTTCTCCGGCAGATCACATATTAATAGCCCACAGTATAGCGGCACTTGTGGTGCCGGCTCTGCTCCACCTCGTCAATCATGCATACCGCAAAATCTTCCATGGAGATCTGGCTGTTCTGTTGGATGCTGATCTCTTTGTTGTCCGGGTCGATCAGCACCGGATATTCCGTCCCCATCCGGTATTTCCCCGTCCGTCCGCCCATATTCTCCTCCATCCAGAGGGGGGCGGTCTGGCAGCACCAGTCGAAATCGTCGATGGTCCTCAGATATTCCAGCGCGATCTCGTGGCTGCCGATGATGGCGTCATTGGCCTTGTGGGTCTGCCGGTGTCCCGGCACCTTCTGGTCGTCCAGCAGATACACCCCCGGCCTGACCCAGCTGGAGACGCCGCCGCAGACATAGATCATCCGCGGCACCCCCGCCTTTTTGCAGGCGTCGATCCCGCACTGCACCACGTGGGTGATCTTGTCCACCCCTTTCAGCACCGGGATGACCGTAAAGATGTACGCGTCACAGCCGCGGATCGCCTGGGCGATGCCATCCACGTCCTCCATATCCAGCTGGTGGAAGTCCACCGCGTCGTCCACGTTCGGGCCCTTGACGTGGTCGATGCCCACCACCTCATGCCCGCGGTTCAACGCCTCCCGCATGACGCGGGTGGCCACCCGTCCGCTGATGCCCAAGATCCCGATCTTCATCCCACCACCTCCTGTGTCTGATACATCTGATGTGGTATCTTCCACGCCACGCAAATGCGCGTCCGGCTGAAGCGCCTGCGCTCGATCTCATCGACCACCGCGAAGCCGAAGTCCTGCGTGGAGATGAAGCTGGTGTCCGCAAAGGGGTAGTGGTCCGGGTCGGGGGTGTCCAGCGCCGCCACTCGCTCGTCCAGGGTGCACAGGCGGTCCACGGCGATATCGTATTCCCGCAGCTGCTTGTCCGGCAGGCATTTGGCCGCCGGCGCGATCTCCAGCCAGTCCACTTCCTTCTCCTGCAGATACATCTCATGGGTGTGGAGATGCTCGCCGAACCAGTCGCGGTAGAACGGCGTCAGGAAAGTGGTCTCATTCAGCCGGAGCCCGGGCCGCACCTCGAACACACAGGCGTCGGCCACCGCGATCAGCCGCCCGATCCGCTTTGCCCGGCAGCACTCCAGCACGTTCCTGCACCAGGCCGTGAACGTGTCGTGGACGAACGGGTCTGGGATCAGCGCGTTCACCAGCACATCCGTATCATCCGGCACTGTCTGCATCAATTCCCCCAGCGAAGCCGCATCCGCCTTCAGCGAGGGCAGGTCTGGCGTCATGGTGTAGCGGATATCCTCAGGGTTCCTGGATATCACCGTGACACTGTGCCCCCGATGGACCGCCTCCAAGGCGATCTCCGAACCGAGCCAGCCGGTCCCGCCAACGATCGTGATTTTCACTGATCATATCCCTCCATCCGTTTCGATCATAGTCTTATCATACAGATCTTTGCTCCCCGCGTAAATGACACAGATCTTAGAAAAAGTACCTTATCTTTGGATCATGTCACAAAGATATGGAAAAGCAGTCCATTCAAATAGGCAAATTGCCCATTTGAATGGACTGCTTTCTGTGAAACTTATATAAATGCTGAGGACCCGCCCAGCCCCGGCGCATATGGTCCATCCCAGGCCTGTACGGACCGCCTCTGGCTCGGTCTTTCCCGGGGACGGAAAAGGACTAGGACAGCCTGCTCAGCTCATCCGCGCCCAGCTGGGTCAATTCGTGCGTATCGCTCTCAATCACGATATAGACGCGGTCGCGCCTTCTCGCACTGTCCCGGATCAAGGTGTGCAGCTCCTCTGTCTCCTTCGTGTCGAGCTGAGATGCCGCGTGGGCGAATATGACCACGTCCGGCATCGCAGCGAACGCCCGGGCCGTTTCCAGCCGTTTACGGCAGGACTCGTCCAGCGCGGCGCAGTCCTGCTCATCCCAGTGCTCCAGCAGCGGAGCGAAAAACGCCGCAGACTGCAGCGTGCGCCGGGCAATGTGGTCCGAAACCCGCCTGTGGACCATACCGCTCCTGCTGTAGGCCCGGCAGGCGGAAAAGCTGACGTTTTCCGCGATGCTCCAGTTCTCCAAAACCGGGCTGGACCCAAAGTGCCCGCACACGATCTCGATCCGCTTTCCCCGTCTCCGCAGCGCCTGCAACGAATAGAGCTCTCCCTGGATCCGGATGCGGACGTTCCGCTCCAACCATTCCTCAGCCTCGTCCGCCCTTCTGGGGAACGTCCGGTTCGCGTCCAGTACCCCAATAACATCCCCCTTTGATACGGTAGCCAGCTGCATGCCCGTCCTGGCATCTACAATCGCGGCCTGGGTCTCCTCAGGGGCCTGCCGCCCCTGGGGAAAGGGGGCTTTTGACGGGGCGGGGCGCGGGCGGGACCGCCGTTCCATCGCATCGGCGCAGGCCCCGCCCACCAGGCTCACCCCAGAGACGCCCCGCTCCATGAACACGATCCGGTCGAACAGCGTCCCCCACTCCACATAGGGCTTTTCCAGCAGCACCAGCACAGAGATGCCCAGCCGGGTCAGATACCGACAGCGCTCCGCCAGCAGAGCGCGCTCCTCCTGGCTGTATTCCTCAAAAAAGCCGCTGAAGATCAACAGTGACGCGCCGCAGCCGATCGCCTTGAGCATCTCCACCTCATGGCGCTCATAGGCGGTCAGCTCCTCCGGCAGCGCCTGCAACGATACCCGTATGCCGAACCGCTCCAGAAGATAGGCCGCCTGCTTCCTGGCCCATTTTTTGCGGATCAGAGGGCCCTTCCGGTCCAGTCCGTTCAGCACGCCGATATTTTCATACACCGTCATGTTGGGGAGCAGGATCCCCTCGTGGCCGATGCTGAATATGCCAAAATTCTGCACCTGCGCGACGCTGCGCAGGCGCACCTCCTTTCCCCGGATCAGGATGTGCCCGCCGTAGTCCTTCGCCGTCCCCTCCAGGATCCTGCGCAGCACCTCCGTCCCGGGATCCGCGTCGCCGAGGACGGCCGTGATCTCTCCCGGCGCCAGGTCGAAGCTCGCGTCTCTCAGCAGGCCGGAGGAGACTCTGCGGCACTCCAGCAATTCATCCATACGCTTCCTCCCGGCTCAGGGGGAGGCGCACAATGAACTGCGTTCCGATATCCCGCGTGCTCGCCACCCGGAGCCCATATGCCTTCCCGCAGTACATCTTGATCCTCCGGTCCACATTGCTCAGGCCCACGCCGCCGTCCCCGGTGCTGTGGATCGTCTCGTCCGTCCTGCCCTCCAGCGCGTCGTTCATCCTCAGCACCTCGTCGGGCTGCATCCCGCATCCGTTGTCCGCCACGGTGATGACGAAGCAGTCCCCCTTTACCTCGGCCGTCACGGAGAGGATCCCCCCGCTCCTCACATCTTTCAGGCCGTGGCGGATCGCGTTCTCCGCCAGGGGCTGCAGCACGAACCGGGGGCAGTCCTGGATCGACAGCTGCCGGGCATCACACCGCACGTTCTCCACAAAGGAGAACCGGCCGGGGAAGCGCAGCTGCTGGATGCGGATATAGTGTTTCAGATAGTTCATCTCCACTGCGTACGTCACCATCTCCACAGTGTAATTCACGCTGTATTTGAACATGGCGGACAGTGCGCCCAGCATATCCGCCAGCTGCCGGTCCCCTCCCTCTATCGCCAGGCCCCGGAAGGTATCCAGGGTGTTGTACAAGAAATGCGGATTGATCTGGCTCTGCAATGCCTGCAGCTCCTGCCGCTTCTTCTCCAGCTCCATGCCTGTGGCCCGCAGCTGTTCCTCCTCCAGCATCCGGTCGGACCGCCCCATCTGCTCCTTCAGGCGCATGATCTTCCGCCTGGCCGCCACCAGGCAGACGCTGCCGGCCAGGAGCAGGGCGCAGATCCACACGCAGAGCAGCTTCCTGCCCAGGGAGAGATCCGCCCGGAGCAGCAGGGCCGCCGCCGTCAGCGCCGTCAGGTCGCACACGCCGCAGACCACCGCAGCGATCCAGACTTTCTGTCGCTCGCTCATCCTTCCAGTCTCCTCATGCGCAGGCGCCGGTACTCCGCCGGCCTGATCCCGGTCTGCGCCTCGAAGGTCTTGCTGAAATACCGGGCGCTCCCATATCCCACGGCATTGGCCACCTGCGATATGTTCATCGGCTCGCCGGCCAGCAGCTGCTTGGCCTTGTCGATCCGCACCGCCGTGAGGTAATCCTGGTAGTTGACGCCCACCTCGTTCTTAAACAGGGTGGACAGGTAAGCCGGGTTGATGTGGATCTTCTCCGCCAGCAGCGAAAGGCTGATATTCTCCCCAAAATGGGCATCGATATAGGACTTGGCCTGGAGAATATAGGCGTTCTGTTCCGTCCGGCCGCCGAGCAGATGTCTGTGCACCGCTTCGCCGCAGATGTTCTCCACCACGGCCTGGACCTGCTCCTCAGTATCGCTGTTGTCCAGCCGGGTCTCTAACTCCTCCATGACTCTCCGTGTCTTTCCCGGGCTGGCCCCGAACTGGCTCAGCTTCTGTACCAGCACCTCGCCGATCTGGCGGGCGATCGCAAAGCACAATGTGGGGTTCTTCTGGCCGGTCACCCGGTAGAACGCGAACGCGTCCCGGATCGCCTGCTTCATGGCGGCCTCATCGGTGCGCTCCAGGGCGCTGTCCAAGCTGCGGCCCGTCTCATAGGGGATATGGATGCTTTGGCTCTGCAGCGCGTCCGCGCACTGCATATAATCTGCGATATAGACCCGGCGGGTACCATATTGGATCCGCCCGGCGATGAAAAAGCGCGCACTCTCCATCGACCCCTGAATCTCCCTGAGGTCGTATACCGCCTTTCCCACAGACAGGTAGTAGCGCAGCTCATCCCCGGGGATCTCCTTACGGAGTAATTCCTGATAGGCGTCACAGGCCGTGCGCAGCACCTCGTCCCGCCTGTCCGGAGCGCACTGCAATAACAGCGCACAGGTCAGGTCGGACAGCATGAAGCTCTCCAAGTCGTGGCAGCAGCTCTCCAACCGGTCTTTCAAGATTTCCATCTTCTTTTGCGCCCGCTCCGTGGTATTCTCCTGTCTCTTTGCCCGGCAAATTGACATCCACGCCACAAAATAACACCCGGAAGGCATAAAGTGAAACCCGAATTCCCGGTTCGCCTGCTCCGCATCCATCACAACCCGATGTCCCCGCAGGACCGGCAGGAAGCTTTTCCTTCGCTCGTCCCTTTTGTCCTGCTCCCGTCCCTCTCCGCCGCCATTTCCCACAAGCGCGGCCAACGCGGCATTCAACTCATCCTCGTCGATGGGCTTCAGGATATAGTCGGAAACGCCCAGCTTGACCGCAGTCTGGGCATAGGCGAAGTCCCGATAGCCGCTTACCACGATAAATCGGCTATTGGGGTCTGTCTCCCGCACGGCCCGAATCATATCCAATCCATCCATCCCTGGCATCTGGATGTCCGTGATGATGATATCGATATGCTCTCTCTCCACATGTTCCACCACATCGGGCCCATTGTCATATTCCGCCGCGAACGTAAGGCCCAGCTCTTCCCAGTGGATGAGATACTTCAACAGGTTTCGGATATGCAGTTCATCATCCGCGATTATGACCTTAAGCATGATACAAAGCCCCCAACATGAGGAATATCAAATCTACCATTTCTGTAACTGAGTGTATGGGTTTCTGCGCTGCCAGTCTCAGGGCAATCGTTACTCCTAAGCTGCACCCCAACGTCACTATGGGGGTGTCCGTCCATCCGCCAGGATGCCGCCTGCTCACGAATTGCGCAATTGTCCGCTAACTCTGAGTAGGGACAGCCCCCATCTGTCATAGGGGATGACCGTGCATACGGCTGGCAGCAGTGTGGCTGGGCCGCCGAAGCAACCGGCACCTGCAAAAGTCTCGTGGCTGCGTAGAGTCAGTGATCCCTTTCCTTCCCGGCGGCAGAACAAGCGTTTCCCTTCTTGAGCAAAAAACGTTGCCGACCTCGTACTGGGTTGGATTGCCAGATCCTTCGGCCCCCGTCCTGCCGGTCTGCCTCGTCTCAGCTGACCTCCCCCGCCTAAAGGCACAAGGCAGCCATCTGTGCAGTTGAGGAATCCCATCGACTCAACCACAGAGTAGTCCTGCACACCGCTCATGTGCTGACGCCCATGAGATTGACCCACTCAACAAAATTTGGATAGAGGGGGCGTGTATTTGAGGCGGGCTCACGGGTAAAGCATTCACAAATATACTAATATTTTGCCTGCTTATTGGGGGTAATTCGTTTTCTTTATAAAAAAATAGTATCACATAAATCATGAAATTACAAGGGTCGCAAGCTATAAACGGCCACTATCAAAGCTCCCCTTAACTTGGATGTAAGATGTAACTTTTTGTCGAAATCGATCTGAATTGAGGCCGATTTCGACTACCGCCCGGGCGCGCCCACGCGCTCAGGCAGAAAGCAATCCCTATTTGGGCCGCATTGATGGTCCCACAGGGATTGCCACCGATCATCCTCTGACTTTTTGAATGAGGGCTTTTACCTCGTCTTTTTTCAAAGCCTTGCCATAGGATACAACTTTGCCATCTACCACAAGGGCAGGAGTCGTCATTACACCATAGGCGGCAATCTGTGAAAAGTCTGTTACATCGTCTATGGTTGTGTCCATGTTCAGTTCCGCAAGTGCCGCTCTGGCGGCCTCTTCCAACGCATGGCACTTCGCACAGCCAGATCCCAGCACTTTAACCCCAGCAGTTGTTTTTGCGGTCTCTGCCTGCGCCATCTTTTCAGGTGTGCAGCTATCTCCACAGCAACAACTTTTTTTCTCTTTCTTCTTACCGAATAATCCCATTGTGAATGACCTCCTTAAATTAAAACGAATTCAAACGCATTGAACACATAGCCAACGATGATAATGCCAATCATACAAATACCAATGAACAGCGCCAGCAGCTTGGGTTTCACTGCCTTGCGGAGCATGATAAGCGATGGTAGGGACAAGGTTGTAACAGCCATCATAAAGGATAAAACTGTACCCAGCTGTGCCCCCTTAGAAAGCAACGCCTCCGCAACAGGAATGGTGCCAAAAATATCTGCGTACATGGGGATACCAACGATAGTTGCGAGAATCACGCCAAAAGGATTGTTGCTGCCAAGTACGGTTTCAATCCAACTTTTTGGTATCCAGTTGTGGATCATAGCGCCGATCCCGACACCAATCAGAATATAGGGGAGCACTTTCTTGAAGGTGCCAAGCATCTGTTCCTTTGCGTAGGCGAGCCGTTCTTGGATCGTCAGGCTAGGGGACTCAATATCAACGCTACCAGCCAAACGCACAAAACGTTCAACGTAGTTTTCCATATGCAGTTTCTCAATCATAGTGCCGCCGATCACCGCAATCACCAGCCCAAGGATTACATAGACAATCGCCACTTTTGCACCGAAAATGCTCATCAGCAGAACAAGGCTTCCTAAATCGACCATCGGTGATGAAATCAAAAAGGAGAACGTCACACCCAAGGGAAGTCCCGCACTGGTAAAGCCAATGAACAGCGGAATCGAGGAACAGGAGCAAAAGGGGGTCACGGTGCCCAGCAGCGCAGAAATGATGTTCGCCCAGAACCCATGAAAACGACCTAAAATGCGCTTACTTCGCTCTGGTGGAAAATAACTTTGCATATAGGAGATTGCAAAAATCAATACGCAGAGCAGCACCATGATTTTCAAGACATCGTAGATAAAAAACTGGATGCTGCCGCCAATGCGTCCGTTTACATCTAAGCTCAGCGCCGACAGGCCCATGCCAAGCAGTTCGTTCAGCCATTTCATGCCCAGCACCTGATCTTGAATAAAGTCCCATACGCCCATACAAAAAACCTCACTTTCCATTTTATGGGCAATACATCAAAACTTCTTGATGTGTTGTACCGAAGGAAACGCCATCTAGTTTAGATGGCGTTTCCTCTGCACCAAGGACAGGTACTCTCTTACTCCGTGTTTGGAGTTGTCAGCTTCTTCAGCAATTCTATTGCATAGTCCCTGCCAGCAGGACTCAGGCGGTAGTGCGTCCATTTACCCTCTTGGCGACTGACGACAATACCGGAATCACAGAGAATTTTCATGTGGTAGGAAAGGCCGGACTGCGTTAAATCCAATGGCTCTTGCAGGATGCAAGCACACTTCTCGCCACTCCTTAACTGTTCCAGGATTGCAAGCCGTTTTGGGTCACAGAGAGCCTTAAATACTTTTGCCTGCTCTTGATATGCGATTCCCATGCTTCCACCCATCTCACATCAATTTATTTTGATATATATAAATATATGCGGCAAACGAGAATTTGTCAATAGCCAAATCAAATCGTTAATGCTCTCAACACTCAAAACCATATTGGCTCTGCTTGGCGGCTTTTCTCCATCGGTTCCCGTCGCTTGTGCTTCTACGCCCATCCCTACCCGTTCCGGGCCAAGAACCCAGTTAACCTATATATTCTTTGTTTCCCAATTTCACTTCCATCAAGTAGTCTGGCAGGCAGGCGCTGCCCTATCGTACCCGGCCATAATTCTTTTGTAGGCGGTCCAGCTTTTCTCTCTGTCTATCTTGCGGTATAGGGCGCACAATGCCTGAATGATCTTTTCCAACAGGGGCTTTGCCTTTAAAACCGGGAAAAACTGCGGAACACCATCATTTCACTGGTGCTCCGCAGCTTTCATGGTCAGTTCCTGTCATCAAGGCTGGCAGTTGAGGATTTTAAAACAACCGCGCGTCCAGGTTCAGTACAGGCAAGCCCCAACATTACGTCAGCAGCCAGCGCAGGTTTTCCCTCCTGGCGCTGCCTAATCGTTTGAGAAATACCAGGAATCGATGTAGCGCTTCCGATACTCCATGGAAAATATGGACATAAAAACGTAATAGAATACCTCGTCCATGCTGGTTCCAGTTCCGGGGAAATGAAAGACCAGGTCGACCAAGTTCTCCAGTTCCTCCCGCTTCTGGGATGAGATCAAAATGACTTTTGCCTCAGCGGACACAAAATATTTAATCTGCTCCTGCATGGTGAACCATGGATAACCGGGGTCAAAGATAATCGCAAGGGTCTTGCAGGAAATACGCTGTGCCGTGTCCACGATGAAGCCATGGAGCACCTCGCTGGATTTTCCCACGTAAAAAAGGTCCATCTGGAGCTGTTCCGCGTACGAGGTTGTCCCAAAACAGAGGACCTTTTCCGCCTCGTTCAGCAGTGCGGCAGCCTGGGCCATCTGCTCACCGTCTAGCATCCCCTTCAATGTGGTGAACAGGTCGATCAGCTGGCTCAGATAGATCTCGGCTGGCGCGCCCTGCTTCAGTTGCTCCACCGTGAGTTTTCTGTTTTCGTTGAAATAACCTTGGGCAAAGTGGTGGGCGGCCTCCTTCAGTCCCTGAAAGCCGTTGTATCCCACCTTTTTTGCAATCCGGCTGATGGTGGCGGGAGAGGTCAGGCACAGCTCGGCTGCCTCCTGGATGGATAGCTCACTCAGCCGGGACATGTTCTGCAGCATAATGCCAATGGTCTTGTGGTAGCTGTCCTCCAGATCAAGGCAGTTGTAGTAATTCAGCAGAGGGAAAAGCGTCGTGAGTTTTATGACACAACACCTCCGTTCACAATGACTTAGCAGTGGTTCATGTCAACATCCACAATAATTTAGTTGATTATACCACAGATCCTATGAAATAAATAGTCTCAAGCGCACATTTTCAAAAAATGAAACAAAATCACATAAAAACATCGAGGCTGTTCATTTTTCAGCCTTGCCTCAAGCTGTACCCGCAAGCTAAAATTGTACAAAAAGGACAAATATCATTGGATCCAAGAGAGTAAAATCATGCATTATTGGAAGGAAGGCCACGCTTATGGGAAAGAAATGGTATGAACGTCCCGAACCGATCCCGGCAGAGCAGATCCGCGAAGAAGTCACGGCAGACGTCGTCGTCGTGGGGCTAGGTTACGCGGGCGCTGCCGCGCTGCGGGCAGCGGCAGAGGCCGGCGCCCGCGTGGCGGGCCTGGAACAGCAGGAGCAGGAGAAATTTCGCTCCTTCGGCCGGGACATCGGGCACATCAACTCCCGGTTTCTGGCCAGCAGAGGCGTTCCGGCGGTAGATCCCCTGGACCTGTTTAACGAGCTGATGCTGCGCGCCGGAAACCGGGCCGATCCCACCCTGGTCATGAAATTCGCGCAAAACTGCGGTGCCGCCTTCGACTGGTTCACTGACCGCTACGGTGTGGAAGGGCTGGCCGACGTCCATGTGGCCTACTGGCCCAACGGCGCGGAGCGCTTCAAGGCGGAGCCGGGCAAGCGCTACAACGGCTATCGCTTCTGGAACGGGACCGCGCAGTTCCCGGACCGGATGGGCTGGCCCGGTGGCCCCACTCTCCCGGAGCTGCTGCTGTCCAATATCCAGGCTGCGCAGGCATCGGGCGCGCAGGTCCGTTTCGGCGCCAGCGCAGTGGATGTCATCTTGGACGGCCGGCAGGTAAGGGGCGTCTGTGCCCGTCAGGCGGACGGCAGCTACGCGCGCTTCCTGGCCCGAAAGGGCGTCATCCTCGCGGCGGGAGACTTTGCGGGAAACCCTGAGATGTTCGCCGACCTGGTGACCGACATGCCCGACCTGCTCCGACCGGGACAGGCGCAGAGCTTCGGCATGGGACAAAAGGGAATGGGAATCCGCCTCGGCGTGTGGGCAGGCGGCCGCCTGGAGCCGCGGCCCATTGCCACCATGGGAAGCAACACGGCCACCGTCCCCGGCGTCTCCACCTTCGGCATTCTGTGGCTTGACCGGAACGGCCAGCGCTTCTGCAACGAAATCTTCGGCGGGCCCGAGTTCGCCGGCTTCCCCGCCAGCCAGATGCCCCAGGGTACTTATTACAACATTTTTGACGAACATATCTTGGATGATCTGGAGTGGGCCTTCCCCGCCCATCAGGGCTTCGACGCCTCCAATCCGAAGGCCGTGGAAAACCTCCGGGCCGCTATGGATCGGGCCAGGGAGACGCCGCAGGACGGGACACGCAACTGCGAGCCCATCCTGTCGGGCATCTGCTTCTCCTATCTGGCGGATAATTTGTACAGCGGCGAAACTCCGGAGGAACTGACCCAAAACGCCGGGATCGAAGGGGAGTTGGCAGAGCACATCGCCGGCTCCATCCGCCGGTATAACGAACTGTGCGCGGCGGGCCGGGACACGGATTTTGGGAAAGAGCCCTGCCTGCTCCGGCCGCTGGAGGGGACGCTGTTTCTGCAGAAGGCGGATATGCGCGGCCTGACTCGGCCCATGACCACCATCGGCGGGCTGGTCACCGACGGCACACAGAATGTACTGGACCAAGATTATGAGCCCATCCCCGGCCTGTACGCCACGGGCAACTGCTGCGGCAGACGCTTCGGCCCGCAGTATTCCACGCCCATCTCCGGCCTGAGTATCGGGTTCGCCATTACGCTGGGCCGTGAGGTGGGGCGGGATACCGCACATCTGTGAGAGGAGGATCGCCATGTCCCAGTCAAAGTATCCGCATCTGTTCAGCCCAATCCAGATACGGGGAAAGACCTTCAAAAACCGCATCCTGCTTGCGCCGATGGGGATTGACGAATCCGGCCCTCCCGGCGTCATGAGCCAGGCGACGGTGGATTTTTACGAGCGGGTGGCCGCCGGCGGCGCGGCGCGGATCGTCGGGCCGGAAAACGACGTGGAATTCGGCAGCGCCGTGGCGGGGCATTACTGGTACTTTATCGAACAGCCCCCGGAGGAGCTGCTTCTGAACACAAAAAAATATGTGGACGCCTGCCACCGGCACGGTGCGCTGGCCTTTATGCACTTCGGGCATATGGGTGCCTACGCGCGGGATATCAACCGCCTGCTGGATCTGGCGGATGCCATGGGGTCGCCGGGACCGGGACAGCCCCTGTTTCCTCCGCCGGGAGAGGGGGAGCGCCCGCTTCCGCCTCCGGAGGCGGACGGCATGCCATCCATGGACGACATCCTCAGGATGCTGAAGGCATCCACTCCCCGGCACCCTGACGGCAGCCCGTACCGCGCCAAGCCCATCGTGGGCCCGTCTGAACTGACCTTCCACCAGGAATACGACGGCGTGACCAGTCAACACAACGCGGCGGATTCCAGCGACGGGAACCACATCTATGAGATGAGCGAAACGCGGATGAACGAGATCGCGGACGCCTTCGCCCACTGCGCCCGCGTGGTCAAGTCCTGCGGCATGGACGGGATCACGATCCACAGCGGACATGGGTTCCTGTTTGGCCAATGGATCTCCAGACGCTTCAACCACCGCACGGACCAATTCGGCGGCAGCGTGGAAAATCAGGCCCGTTTCGCGATTCTGGTACTCCAGCGGATCCGGGACGCAGTTGGGGATGACTTTATCGTGGAGATGCGCTTTTCTGTGGAGGAGGGCATCGAGCCGATCACCGCGAAACCGTATATCCCCGATGTGGTCACCCGAGAACAGTCCGCAGCCTTCTTCCGGGAGCTGGACAAGCACCCCGGGCTGCTGGACATCGTACACGTCACCGGCGGACTGCACACCGAGCCCATCTACAACACCCGCGTCGTGGCAAACTCCTATTTCCCCCTGGGACTGAATCTGGACGCCGCTGCAGAGATCAAGAAGAATGTGTCCCACATCAAGGTCGGCGTGGTCGGCTCCATGAGCGACCCGGCCCTGTGCGACCGGGCGATTGCAGAGGGAAAGGTGGACTTTGTGATCCTCTGCAGACAGCTGATGATCGCGGACCCCGACTTTCCCAACAAGGCGGAGGCCGGCCTGGATGTGCAAATCAACAACTGTCTGCGGTGTACTTCCTGCAGGCCCAACGGCCGCTGCGCAGTGAATCCCGGCGGTTTCCTCCACCCAAAACTAACCCGCGCCGCCCACCCCAAACGGGTGATCGTGGTGGGCGGCGGCATCGCTGGCCTGACCGCCGCGGAATATGCCGCGCGGGCCGGGCACCATGTGACGCTGTATGAGGCGCAGCGGGAGCTGGGCGGCATCCTGCGCTACACCGACCACGCATCGGACAAGGCGGACATCTGCCGCTGGTACCACCATGTGATCCAGCGCCTGCCCGCTCTGGGGGTCGAGATAGTGACCGGCACGGCGGCAGAGCCTGACCATCTGAAGCAAGCCGCCGCGGACGCGATCCTCGTGGCCGTGGGGGGAAGGGAGCGGCACATGGATGCGCCCATCTCCCCACAAGCCAATTACATGACCGCCATGCAGGCCCACCTGCACCCGGACCAGGTCTGGGGCAAGACCGTGGTGGTGGGCGGCGGGACCACCGGATGTGAGTTGGCCATCGAACTGCGAAAGCGCGGCCTGGACGTGACGCTGGTCTCCCGCAGCAAGGTGCTGATGAAAGCGGTCCGCCCCCGCAGGCCGGCGGACGGCACCGCAGACACCCACCTCATCTGGCTGGACGTGCTCAAGCCCATTGTCCTCAAGGACTGGGCCTGCACAGAGGTGGGGGCGGACACCGTAGAGGTCACGGAAACGGGAACCGGCGTGCGCCGGACGCTCCCGGCGGACACTGTAATCGACGCCTCCGGCATCGAAGCCGATCCGGCGGCGGCCCGGCGCTTCCAGGGCTGCGCCCCCCAGGTTCTGGTAATTGGCGACTGCGCGGGCGGCGGTCTAATTGCTGACGCAACCCGGAGTGCCTACGACGCGGTTTGTCAACTGTCGTGATTTTCAGATTTTGAAACAGGACGATCCGGATGTGAAAACCCGTTGCGTTTATATGCGTTGCACAAAAACATCCGGGATTATATAATTGTTTTTGTCATAAAAGCAATGACGCGGCCGCTGTTTATTGCGATTTGTGAAATCGCCTGGAGTGCATCTGACAAAAGATGTGCTCCGCGAATAGGAGTTGATCATTTGGACAAGTACCTGAAACTGCTTTCACCTGTAAGGGCGGGACGGCACATTTTGAAAAACCGGCTGCTAAGCACAGACTCCCTGCCCAACAAGATTCAGGGGCCGGAAACATTCCCGGCGGAAGGCTTCCGCGCGCTGATGTCTCAGATCGCCAAGAGCGCCGCCGTCGTCACCCTGGCCGAGTGGAACAACAAGGACGCCAGAGAGCTCCCCATCGCCATGGCGCACCAGCCCGTCTTTGACATGGAAGACCCCAGCGTGGCCAACTACTTCTCCATGATGGCGGACGATATCCATTTTCACCAGAGCAAGCTCATTATGTGCCTTCAGTACAAGTTTCCCGAGGGCTACACCCAGTACGGCACGCCGCCCCTCGGCCCCCATCTGTTCAAACTGAAGCCGGGCGACCCGCTCCCTACCAGCAAGATGCTCCCCGCGGAGCGCATGCACGAGGTGGTGGACGACATCGTCGCCCGGGTGGGCTGGTATCTGAATCACGGCGTGGACGGGTTCACCATGCGCTGCGACAACGAGCTGCGCTATGTCCCCTGCGTCCGGGATGACGAATATGGCTGCGAGACCATTGCGCAGCGCATGAAGCTCACCGTCGACACCTACAAGGCCGTGAAAGAGGCCTACGGCGACCGGTGCATCTGCGAGGCGATTGTCGCCTGGGAGCAGCCCTACGGCTACGGCATGACGGGCAACGACGGCAGAGGCGTCACCTTTGACGACGTGCTGGAGTTCTGCAAGGCAATCGACCCCTATGTGGATCTAATCCAGGTCCGGGAGCACGACGGATGCCGCTCCCACCCCCACGGCTATAACTTCACCCCCGGTGACCACCCTGCGGTGGAGGCCTGCGGCCGAATGAAGCAGGCCGGCGTCAAGGCGTTGCTGGAGCCAGTGGGCGGCTTCCAGGACCCCGAGGAGATGGAACGGATCCTAGACAGCGGCAAGTGCGACATGTTCGGCGCCGCCCGGGCCTTCTTTGCCGACTACGACTACATGCAGAAGCTGTACGCCGGAAAGGGCGAGGACATCACCCCCTGCATCCTGTGCAACAAGTGCCATGGCACCGCGCAGTTCTGCGACGACCATCAACTGTCCATCTGTTCGGTGAACCCCCGCCACAGCAACGACTACTACATGCACCGCATGGTGTCCGCCGCCACCGTTCCCCAAAAGGTCGCAGTGATTGGCGGCGGAGCTGCCGGGCTGCGCGCGGCCATCACCGCCGCCGAGCGCGGACACTCTGTGGTTCTCTATGAAAAGAGCGACCGGCTGGGCGGACAACTCCTGCACTCCGATGTGTTCAGTTTCAAGTGGCCCATGAAGCGCTATAAGGACTGGCTCATCCGCCAGGTGGGCAAGTACGGGATCGACGTGCGCATGAACACCGCCCCCACCCGTGACGAGCTGATCGCGGGCGGCTACGACGCAATGATCGTCGCCTTGGGCGCCAAGCCGGTGCTGCCCCGCAGCATCGAGGGCCTGGTGGACGATCAGGGCCTGGCCCTCTACCCCACCTGCCACGACGTGTTCCTGAAGCAGCCCCAGCTGGGGAAAAAGGTGGTCATCGTAGGCGGCAGCATCACCGGCCTGGAGACGGCGATCCATCTGCTGCGCAACGGCCACGTTGTCACCCTGCTGACCCGTCAGTCCAAGATCGCCCATGACAACGACGTGCCTATGCACTCCATCACCATGGGCTACTCCCACATCAAGGGGCCGGACGGAAAGTATCATGAGAGTCCGGTGTGGGCCATCTACGACGACTTCTCCTATCTGACCGGGGTCACTACCACAAAAGTGGAAGGAAACACAGTCTATTACACCAAAAAAGACGGTAGCCAGGATACGGTCACGGCTGACAGCATCGTAATCTGCGGCGGCACAAAGGCGTTGACGGACGAGGCCATGCGCTATGCCGGGATTACCACAAAATTCTTTATCATCGGTGACTGTGACCACGCTGGCAACATCCAGAAGTGCAACCGGCAGGCCTTTGCCGCGGCCATGCATATCTGAGCAACTGCTTCTATCTGATTTCCAGTGAAATAAACTGTTGAAAAAGGAGGACTCCCTATGGGCAAACCAGCAAATACACTGATTTCCAAGGAAATACGGAAACGTGATATCAAGAACCTCATTGCTATGCTCATCTCCCAAATCGGAATCCAAGGCTTATGCACCACCTTAATCAGCACTTATATCAGCAGTTTCTATACGGACTATCTCTATGTCTCTATTGGACTCATCAGTTCGATGCTCGCCATTGGTACTATCATTGATGCTGTCACCGATTTGGCTATGGGCTTCGTGATTGAGCATTTTGAGACCAAGTATGGCCGGATCAAGCACTGGTTCCTGTGGTCCGCTATTCCCGTCGCGGTCTGTACCGCGCTGCTGTTCTGGTGTCAGCCGGAGTGGAGTGCTACCGTAAAGGCCGTATACTTCTTCATCGTGTATAACCTCTACACCCTGGCCCTCACTTCCATCCGTCTGCCGTCCCTGTCCGCTCTGTCGCTGTGCTACTCCACGAACAAGTCGAGAGAGTCCGCCGCCTGGATGGTTGGTTTCGGCGGCCAAATTGGCAACTCCATCAGCTCCATGCTGATCGCCCCTATGATCGCGGCGCTGGGCGGCGGCCTGATCGCCTACCGCACCTCCGGCACCTTCTTTGCCGGCATCGGCGGTCTGCTGATCCTCCTCAGCTTCTTCCTAATCACTGAGGTGCGCGGCTCTATCGCCGCACAGCGCAACGCAGCCAAGTTTGACGAGACAGTCGAGGTTCCTCCCATTCCTGTCAAGAAGGAGAAAAAGAAGCTGACCCTCAAGGAGATGCTGCGTGAGGCCTCCTACCTGGTCCGCAACGAGTACTGGGTCATCAGCATGATCGGCGAGTTGTTCGGCGGCATGGCTCTGGGCTTCCTGCTGGGTACTGCCGTCTACTTCTGCAACCACGTCCTAGGCAACCCCGTGGCCATCACCGGCATCTTCGGCACTATGACCATTGGCATGCTGATCGGCTTGGCGGTGACCGCCCCGCTGATTGCCTTCATGGACGGGAAATGGATCTGCGTGCTAGGCAACTTCATCGCCGGCTGCGGCCTGGTGGTCGCCTGCGTGGGCGTGTTCATCTTCAACAACCTGCCGCTGATGTATGCCGGCATCACAATCCGGCAGTTCGGCTCCGGTATGTTCATGGCCATCAACAACGACATGGGCGCCCGGTGCGTGGATTACGGCGAATGGAAGTTCGGCTTCCGGCAGGACGGACTTTCCTTCAGCGGCCGGTCCGTGGTGGGCAAGGTCACCATGTCCCTGGCCACTGCTATCATGGGCCTCATCCTCTCCCTGGCCGGGTATGACGGCTCTTTGTCCGTGCAGCCCGACTCCGCCATTGAGGCCCTGAAGTGGACCTTCCTGTTCATCCCCATGATCCTCCAGTTCGTCTCTGGCATCCTGTTCTGCTTCTTCAAGCTCACCAACAAGCGGATGACCGAGATCCAGAATGACCTGAAGGAGCGTCACAATCAGCAGGCCCAGTGAGTCTCCCCCTGATCTAAGGTTTTTCTCTTCCCTTTTTTCTTGGTAAAGCCGTGTTCCGTGGGAATACGGCTTTATCAATCATAGCGGCATATGAACGATGATAGATGTGTGGTGTTGCGAAACGAAATCGAACTCAAACAAGAAATGTGTACTGGAATTTTATGAACAGGTCTTTAACCGTTGGGACCTCTCCTCCCTGGACGCGTTCATGCGGGATGACTACATTCAGCACAGCCCGGAAGTTGGAGATGGAAAACAAGGCTTTCTGAAGTTTATCACTGGCTTTATCCAACAGAGGCCTCATGCGGAGATCATCAAGGTGCTGGAAGACGACGACCTAGTGTGCGTCTTTTTCCGATGCACGATGGGAAATGGAACCATTGTGAAGGTATTTGATCTCTACCGGCTGGAAAACGGGATGCTGGCAGAGCATTGGGACTGTACCATGGACATCGCCACGATCCCGGTTCAGAACCGCAACGGACATTTTTAACGTATACCGATCATTTTCTAGGAGGATCATCATGAGCAAATTGAACATCGGCATCATCGGATGCGGCGGTATTGCCAACCAAAAGCACTTCCCCGCGATGAAGAACAACAGCGACCTGTGCCGAATCGTAGCCTTCTGCGACATCGTCCGGGAGCGGGCCGAGGCGGGCGCCGTCCAGTACGGCGCGCCGGGGGCCAAGGTGTACACCGACTATCGCGATCTGCTGGCCGACCCCGCGGTGGAGGTGGTCCACGTCCTGACCCCCAACGTGTCTCACGGTGAGATCTGCGTAGCCGCCTTTGAAGCAAAAAAGCACGTCTACTGTGAAAAACCCATGTCCCACAGCACTGAGGACGCGGAAAAGATGGTGGCAGCGTGGAAAAAGTCCGGGATGCAGTTCACGGTGGGCTATCAGAACCGCTTCCGGGCGGAGGTGCTCAACCTTCATGCCGCCTGCGAGGCGGGCGACCTGGGCGACATTTACTACGCCAAGGCCCATGCCGTCCGGCGCAGAGCGGTGCCCACCTGGGGCGTCTTCCCCAACAAGGCTCTACAGGGCGGTGGCCCCCTCATCGACATCGGCACCCACGCCCTGGACATCACTTTGTGGTGTATGAACAACTACGATGTGGACACCGTCAGCGGCAGTGTGTTCCACAAACTGGGCCATCTGCCCCAGGCCACCGAGGGCAACCTCTTTGGCCCCTGGAACCCGGAGACCTATGAGGTGGAGGACTCCGCCTTCGGCTTCATCAAGATGAAAAACGGCGCCTTGATCAACCTGGAGGCATCCTGGGCCCTGAATATTCTGGACTCGCGGGAGGCGTCCACCACCCTGTGCGGCACCTTGGCCGGCGCAGAGGTGCGCTCCGGCATGAGCTATCCCCAGAACGAGCTGATCTACAACCGGGGCCGCAACGGCCAGCTGATGGAGGAGACCCTGACCCCCGTGGGACAGGTGGCCTACTTCGGCGGCGGCGGCGGAGAGGAGGGCACTGTGGACAACCGCCAATGGCTGGAGGCCATCCAGAAGGGGACCTCTCCCCTGGTCAAGCCGGAGGAGGCGCTGGCCGTGACCCGGATCCTGGACAACATCTACAAAGCCGCGGCGGCCAATACCGAAATTCGTTTTTAAGGATGGGGATTTCAAGTGTATCATTATGATCGAAAGGGCCCAAAGCGCGGGGTGGCGCTGTACAGCTATTCCGCCGAATTTGGGCTGACCAAAAATCTGGAGGAGTGCTTCGAGGACATCCGTGACATGGGCGCCCATGGCATCGAGATCCTGGCCAACACCCACATCGAGAACTACCCGTACCCCAGCGACGAGTGGGTGGAGCGCTGGCACCGCCTGTGTGACAAATATGAGATCGTCCCAGTGGAGTACGGCAACTGGATCGACTCCCACGTGCTGGGCAGCCGGGACCTGACCACGGACGAGAGCGTGGCGATGCTCCAGCGGGACATCCGCCTGGCCCACCGGCTGGGCTTCCAGGTGATGCGCACCAAGATGCCCGTCATCAACGATCTGCTGGAGCCGGTGGAGAACTGGCGGGAGATCATCACGGGGGCGCTGCCCCTGGCACAGGAGCTGGACATCCGGATGTGCCCGGAGATCCACACACCGTCCAACCTGAAGGGAAAGCTGGTGGCCGAGTATGTGGACTTCATCCAGCGCACCGGGACGAAGCATTTCGGGCTGAACATTGATTTCAGCGTGTTCCGCACCGAGTTTGCGCCGGGAGAGTGGGTCGACCCCAACTATGAGCCCAATAAACCGGAGGACATCATCCCCCTGCTGCCCTACATCTACTGCTGCCACGCCAAGTTCATCCATATGAGCGACGACTTCCAGGAAACCACCATCCCCTACCCCCAGGTGATCCGCATTCTGCAGGAGCAGGGCTGGGACGGCTATCTGCTCAGCGAGTATGAGGGCGCGGATAAATATGACCCCGGCTATGAGGTAGGCCAGACCCTGCGCAAGCAGCACATCATGCTCAAGCGGCTGCTGGGCGACTGAGAGGAGGAAGAACGATGGAACGTGAGATCATTCAGAGCGTGGGCTTCCGCAACCTGGTGGAGGACGGCGTCGTGACCGGCTTTCAGTTCAAGGTGCGTCTGCCCTACTACCGGGGCGTTTTTCTCAGTCAGCTGCGCACCGGCGACCTCATCGTGGATGGTGAGCGGTTCGAAGGCAAAGACCTGATCTGGAACATACACGGCGAGGACTACACCACCGCGGAGATGGCCGGCGACTATCAGACCCACTGGTCGGTGATGCAGCCCGCCGTCATCAAAGTGAAAAAGTCCGGTGGGCTGGCCCAGGGTGCCCATGAGCTGACCTTTGGGTTCTGCTTCACCTCGTCCTATATGCCGCCCATCGTACAGGCGGGGCTGGACCCCAACCAGGAGAACATGATCTTCATGCCGGAGTTCGGACATCACGTCAACAGCCGCAGGCTGCTGATCGTCTGAGTGCGGCACAGAAAGGAGCGAGCCGGACCGCCGTCCGGCGCAGAATATGATCAAGATCGGAATTATCGGCCATGGATTTATGGGGCATGAGCACGAGGCTATGTTGTCCCAGTTGGAGGGCTACCAGCTGGTAGGCTTCTCCGACCGTGATCGCTCCGTGCTGGAGGACGTGCGCCCCGGGCTGAAGCGGTATGAGAGCAACGAGGCCCTGCTGCGGGACCCGGAGGTGGACACCGTGCTCATCGCCGCCAACAACAACCAGCACCATGACCTGGTGGTGCAGGCGGCAAGGGCCGGCAAGCACATCATCTGCGAAAAGCCGGTGGCCATGGACCTGGCGGAGCTGGACGATATGGACCGGGTGTGCACCCAGTGCGGCGTGAGCTTTACCGTCCACCAGCAGCGCCGTTTTGACCCAGACTTCCGCACGGCGAAAAATGTCTACGACTCCGGCACCCTAGGCGATGTATATACCATCAAGTCCAGCCTGTACGGCTTCAACGGCAACATGCACGACTGGCATGTGAAGATCAGCGAGGGCGGCGGGATGCTCTATGACTGGGGTGTGCATCTGCTGGACCAGATCCTGTGGATGTTGCCGGGGGCAAAGCTCAAGTCGGTCTTCGCGGACATCCGCAATGTCATCAATGAAGAAGTAGACGACTACTTCAAGATCCTCATGCGCTTTGACAACGGCGTGACTGCGGAGGTGGAGCTGGGCACCTATTACCTAACGGACAAGATGCATGACAAATGGTTCGAGCGCCACTGGTTCCTGGGCGGCAACAAGGGATCGGCCTATATTGACGGATTCGAGCCGGAGGGCAGGATCGTCCGCACCCACGGCCTGCTCCACAATGTCTCCGGCCAGCGCACTATGACCGCTGCGGGGCCGACGCGCAGCTTCGGCCCACCCCCTGAGGGAAAGATCTACACCCAGCCGCTGCCGCTGGCCCACACCTGCCACCAAGAGTACTTCGAACACTATCGGTCCGCCCGGGAAGGAAAAGAGCCTCTCTTCGTCCAGATTCCCGAAACCCGCCGGGTGCTCAAGCTCATGGATGCGGTGCGTCAGTCCGGACGGACAGGCAAGAGCGTGGATTTCGAATAGGCTGCGGTCGGACAAGGAACAGCTATGGAAAAGTATGTATTTGGCGTGGACCTGGGCGGGACGACCATCAAGTTCGGCCTGCTGCGCTCTGACCTCACGCTGCTGGAACAGTGGTCGATCCCCACAAATACAAATGACAAGGGGGCGGACCTGCTCAAAGATATCACCGATGAACTGCGGAAGCTGGCGCGGACGCTGCCGCCAAGCAGCGTGCTCGGTGTAGGCGTTGGCGTTCCAGGCGCAGTGCTGGACAACGGCTTTGTAAAACCCTGCGTCAACCTGAACGGCTGGGGCGGATTCAACGCGGCGGATCAGCTGGCCTGCATGTGCGGCTGGCCTTGCCAGATGCTCAATGACGCCAATGCGGCGGCGCTGGGTGAGATCTGCGTCGGCGGAGGCCGAGGCAAGCAGAATGCGGTCTTTGTCACCTTGGGCACTGGTGTAGGCGGCGGGATCCTGGTGGGTGGGAAACTGCTCACAGGGGTCCATGGTTCTGGCGGAGAGATTGGTCACATCAAGGTGACCGATGACCCAACCCGCCGCTGCGGCTGCGGCGAGATCGGATGCCTGGAGCAATATGCCTCGGCCACCGGCATCGTCCAGACCGCACGGGAACTGCTTGCGCGGCAAATGGGCGGCAGCTTGATGCACCGCTATGATCCGCTCACCTGTAAAGACGTATTCACCTGCGCAGCGATGGAAGATTCTCTGGCTCTGGAGGCGGTCCGTTCTTCCATACAGATGCTTGGCAAGGCGTTAGCGGCGGTGTCCTGCGTCTGCGACCCGGAGATCTTCGTGTTGGGCGGAGGCGTTTCCCAGGCCGGTGAATACCTGCTGCGTGAGACACAGCGCAGCTTTCAGAGATATGCGTTTCCCTCCGCAAAAGAAACGCAGTTCGCACTGGCGGAATTGGGGAATGACGCGGGTATTTATGGCGCGGCGTATCTGGTGCTCCAGCACCAACACCTGAAGGAAGGATGGATGATACGATGAAAATGGGACTGATTACTTCGATCTTCGAGACGCTCACGCTGGAGCAGGTGATCGACTTTGCCGCCGAAACCGGCCTGGAGTGCCTGGAGGTGGCTTGCTGGCCCAGCAGCGGCGGGGCGAAACGGCGCTATGCCGGCCCCTGCCACATCGATGCCCAGGCCCTGACCAAAGCCCGGGCGGATGAGATCAACGCCTATCTGGCCAAAAAGCACGTGACCATCTCCGCGCTGGCCTATTATCCCAACACCCTGGATCCGGACCTGGAAAAGCGCGAAGCCTATATCAGGCACCTGCGGATGCTGATCGACGCGGCCCAGCTTCTGGGGGTGGGCCTGGTCACCACCTTCCTGGGCCGGGTACCCCAATGGACGGTATCCCGAAACCTGGAAGAGGTCAAATCGGTCTGGCCCGCGATTCTGGACTATGCCGCGGAGAAGGGGGTGCGCATCGCCATTGAAAACTGCCCCATGCTTTTTACCGAGGACGAGTGGCCGGGCGGGCAAAATCTGATGACCTCCCCCGCCAACTGGCGAAAGGTCTTTGAGATACTGCCCCATGAAAATCTGGGCATCAACTACGACCCATCTCACTTTATCTGGCAGCAAATCGACTACATTAAGCCCATCTACGAGTTCCGGGATAAGATCTTCCACGTCCACTACAAGGACATCAAACTCTATCCCGAGAAGCTGGCGGACGTGGGGACCATGGCTACGCCGTTGGAATACATGTCCCCCAAGCTGCCCGGCCTGGGTGATGTGGACTGGGGCCGGTATGTGTCCGCGCTGACCGACATCGGCTACCAGGGCGACACCTGCATCGAGATCGAGGACAAGGCCTTTGAGGGCAGCGTGGACCAGGCCAAGCGCGCGGTGCGGCTCAGCGCCCGCCATCTGCGCAACTTTGTGATCTGACGCGGGGCGTGCCCCGCCGCACCGAAAAATAACCGCTCTGCCTCCTCTTCCCCGTCTCTTGGAGGGCGGACGGCTCCGGGCCGCCCGCCTTCCGGGGGCCGGGATCGAGCAGACAGACGCGAACCAGGAGATGAAACTATGGCATATGTGATCGACCAGAAGAACTGTTCCTGCTGCCACCGCTGCCGCATGGAGTGTCCGGCGGATGCAATACGGTTCAAACATGCGAAGTATTGGATCGACCCGGAGAAATGCATTGAATGTGGGAGCTGTCAGACGGTGTGCCACAACGGGGCCATTGCGGGGCCGGGTCCGGCAGACACTGCCGCCCCCCATGAGTTGACGCGGCTGACGTGCGATGTGTGCGTCGTGGGCGGCGGCGGGGCCGGCATGGTGGCGGCGGCCAAGGCGGCCGACCTGGGCGCTGACGTCATCGTGCTGGAAAAAAACCACGAGATCGGCGGCAGCGCCTGGTATGCCACCGGCTTCGTCACCCACTACTCAAAGCTTCACGCGGCGGCGGGACTTCCGGACCGGCGGGACGCGCTGTTCCAGGAGTTCATGGAGCGGACCCAGGGCCAGGTGGACGGCGCCCTGGTGAAGCGCCTGTTTCAGGCCAACGCCGAGTGGATCGACTGGCTGGTCGACCGCTATCAGCTGGCCGAGGAATATGAGCTGCTCCAGGACAGCGGGATGTTCGGCCCCGGATTCCTCCGGCAGAAAGTCCACTGCAGCTGGAACGACCGGAGGATCGACGGCATGATCGGCCCCGGAGGGGGCGGCTGGTTCATCACCAGCAAGATGCAGAAGATCCTCCAGGAGAAAGGGGCGCGCATCCTGTGCGGCACTGCGGCCCAAAGGCTGATCTGCCGGGAGGACGGCCAGGTGACAGGAGTCCTGGCCCAGGACGCCGGCGGTCCTGTGGAGATCCGGTGCGCGGCGGTGGTCATCGCCGCCGGGGCGTTCACCCGCAACAAAGCGATCATGGACAAAATGCAGCCTCTGTTCTATGACGACGAGGGGAAGGAGCCGGTCCATATCTTCACCTGCTCCACCTGCACAGGGGACGGCATCTCCATGTGCGAAGCCATCGGCGCGGACATCGACTATGTCCACCGCAGGGTCAATATGTTTGGGCCCATGCGCCATCCCTATCCCGGCGTGACGCTCAACATCGGCAATGGACCCATGTTCCGCACCGACGGAGTGCGCTATGAAAAGGGCTTTGACAACCAAGAGGTCAGTGACCTGGCCTTTGCTCCGCACCGCTTTGTCTGGAAGATCACCAACGAGGCCAACACCCGGGCCGCCATCGAGGCCAAGATCGCCCAGGGGCCGGATCTGCACGGCATAGACTTGGGCCATTTCCTGCGGCACTGGAAGGCTGTGCTGGCGGAGGAGGCGGAGGACCACTCCGTGGTGATCGCGGACACGCTGGAGGAGCTGGCGGAGAAGCTGGGCTTTGACCCGGAGCGGTTTGTATCCGACATCGCGCAGTACCACCGCTCCCTGTCTGAGACGCCGCCGGTCCCCCCTGCTCCCAGCCCTGACGGCCCCGGGGATGGGGAGATGGATCTGTCCTTCCTGATGGGGCCGCCCCCCAGGCCCATGGAAGCCGGGCCCTATTACGCCATCAAGATGAAGCTGTTCCACGAAAATTCCGTGGGCGGCATGGTCATCGACGAAAACACCCGCGTCCTGCGGGACGGGGCGCCGATCCCAGGCCTCTACGCCGCGGGCGACAACACTCGCGGGATCATGCTGCCCGGCAACATCGGGGTGCGTTACATCGAGCGGGTGTTCAGCGCGCTGACCGTTGCGTTCAACACCGGATACATCGCCGGCGTGGAAGCAGCCGCCTTTGCACAGGGCGTATAATATTTTCTCATGGAGGAATATCGCCCGCACTATCGGCGTTCCCTCGCTTTTCTTTGGAACATGAAGGGAGAGCGGTGTCAAAACAGTCACCGCTCTCCCTTTATGTTTGAGATAATTGGTAAGAAAGATAGACCGGGCTGAAAGCAGCCCGGTCTGGATGGAGATAATAGCAAAGTTACGGGATGGCAGTCATCTCTGTGCGTCTGATATGGGTAACGCTTAATCGAAGCTATTTTACCACAGCAGCAACTCCCGGGCATCCCGGCGCAGCTGCTCCCGATAGTCGGGGTGCGCTACAGCGATGAGGTTATCCACCCGCTCCCGGACGGAGCGGCCCCGCATGGGGGCAATACCGTACTCGGTCACGATATAGTCGATGTCGTTTCGGCTCAGGGTAACCACGGACCCCATTGGAAGCTGGGCGTTGATGGCGGAGATATCCGCTTGCTTAGTATGGGCCACCGATTTGACCGCGATGACATTTCGACCGTTCTTAGCGTGGAGGGCACCGATGGCGGTGTCACTCTGACCGCCGGAGCCACTGTATTGGAGAGAGCCGATTGACTCAGAGGCGCACTGGCCTGTCAGGTCCACGTTCAACGTTGTGTTAATGGAGATCATGTTATCGTTTTGGGCAATAACAGACGGGTGGTTCACATAGCTGCCCGGCATGAGCATGACGCTGGGATTTTCATCCAGAAAGTCATAGAGCATCCGATTGCCCAGGGTAAATGTCCCCACGATCTTGCCCCGATGGATGGATTTCTTCCGCCCATTGACCACTCCTGCCGCCACCAAGTCCACGATGCTGTTGGTGATCATCTCCGTGTGGACCCCTAAGTCGTGCTTGGACAGCAGGCATTGGCCCACGGCATCGGGGATGCCGCCGATGCCAAGCTGGATCGTATCGCCGTCGTGGACTAGCTCCGCGATATGGGCACCGATGGCTTTTTCTACCACCGTTGGCTCTGAGGCAGGAATCTCCGGCAATGTGCCGTTCCCTTCCACGATGAAATCCACCTGGCTGATATGGATCTCGTTGTCTCCGTAGATCACAGGCATATCCGGCGTGACCTCCACGATCACCAAGTCCGCCTTTTCCAACATCTCCCGCTCTTGGATCAGGCACATAGACATCCGGAAATAACCGTGCTTGTCCATGGGCGTGACAGCGACCATAAAAACATTCAGCGGATTGTGGTCCATCCAGCGGGAAATTCCGTTGTGCAGGCTGGCAGGGAACACATTGGTCAGTCCCTTGCGGTGGGCTGCTCTCCCTGCCGCCATCATGAAGATGCAGTCCGTGGTAAAGCTCTCCCGGCAGACCGGATCAGACAAAAAGGGATAGTCCCGCATCCCTAGGCCGCTGATGAACTTTAAGTCGTGGACCCTGCCATTGAGGGAGTGGAGCCGCCCTAATAGCCTGGCGGGCTCGTTGGCCGCAGCGCCGGAACCAATCACATCACCATCATGGATATGAGACAACGCTTCATCTACCGACACCAGCTTGGCTGCATACTGCGCATGGTAATCTTCGTACATGATCACCCCTCCTTTTGTTGTGGGCTGGTACTGCCGTGCGTGCTCACTTCTTGGCGCCCATGCCGGCGGCGGCAAAGTAGGGGCCGCCGAACTCGTCCTTGACGCCCTGCTTGGCCTTCTCCAGGTCCTCCACCTTGACAGCGTCCAGAGCGGCACACACAGCCTCGTGGTCCAGGGGCTTCAGGCCCAGCATCTCACGGGCCTCAGCGGGGGTGGCCACCTCGTTGCCAAAGGCCTTGACGGCGTTGGCCGCGCGCTGCACCAGCATCAGGTTGGTGGCCATGATCTTAGTGCCGTCGGGGTTGCGGCCGTACACCACGTTGTCCTCCATACCCACGCGGATGTGGCCCTCGTTGGCCAGAGCGGCGAACATGACGGGCAGGTGGCCCTTGCCGATGCCGAAAGCGGACCAGGTGCACTCGGCGGGCAGCTTGCCCTCGGCCTGGAGCTTGTGCATCTCGTTGATCAGCAGCTGCAGGTCATAGGGAGTGGCGTCCATGCCGCCCACGACGCCCAGGCAGAACTGGAAGTGCAGGGGGGCCTTCACGAAGCCCTTCTTCCAGTA
>CDZQ01054272.1_pt1 | contig 43126 bp, 44 predicted proteins | sample 554831 | NCBI WGS metagenome assembly CDZQ01 (sample SAMEA3182112, study PRJEB8094) | gut metagenome | biome: human; feature: gut; material: Stool; isolation source: human stools | place: Canada | collected 2013-05-06 | reverse complement strand
CCTGGAGAACTTCGATGGCTTCCTGATTCTGCTCGGAAGACACATCGACGTAGCTCGCGCCGGTGCCGACTACCATCAGGCCCATGACCATGACGGAAGCCAGAGCCAGGCTAAGAGCCCGTTTCAGGTTTCTCATTCGGGATTCCTCCTTAAATTTTTTCGGGGACTTTTCTGACAAAATCCCCATTTTTTCGAGGCTTTGAGGACTTTTTAGGGCATCAGCCCTGTATAACGCCCCTTGCAAAGCAAAAAAGGTGAGGAAAACCCACTAAGAGTAAATAAAAAAGGGCGCTTTTTCAAAGAAAAAGTGCCCTTGGTAGACATCTGGTAGACACCCAGAAAATGGACAAGCGGGAAAGCCCTGTTTCCCAGCGCTTTCCCGCTTTTTTTGGTAGACATTTGGTAGACATAGCGCGCCTACCAGAAAAAAACGCCGGTCCATAGGACCGGCGGACAAAGGGATTCTGTATGACATTTTACTTGACCTTAGCCATCCAGGCGGGCCGCAACGTCTTCCAAATAATTCCGTTCGACCTGTTCAATCTTTCCAGCGTCAAAGGCGGCGGCAAGGCTGGGATCAATAGGCAACTGGGCCAGCACAGGAATCTCCAGTTCCATCGCCACTTTTTCCAAATGGCTGTCCCCGAAAATCGCGTGCTTCTTGCCGCAATCAGGACACTGAAAATAGCTGTAATTCTCTACCAGCCCAAGGACGGGAATATCCATCATCTTGGCCATATTTACAGCCTTTGTCACGATCATGGATACTAGATCCTGGGGAGAAGTGACGACAATAATACCGTCCACGGGAAGGGACTGGAAAACAGTTAGAGGCACGTCGCCAGTGCCGGGGGGCATATCCACGAACATATAGTCCACATCGCCCCAGACCACTTCCTGCCAGAACTGTGTGACTACGCCGGCAATGACGGGTCCACGCCATACCACGGGGTCCGTTTCATTTGCGGTGAGCAGGTTCAGGGACATGAGCTTGATGCCGCCGGCCGTAACGGCGGGGTCGATGCCGGCGTCGCTTCCTGTGGCCTTCTCATGGATGCCAAAAGCGGTTGGGATAGAGGGGCCGGTGATATCGGCATCTAAGATGGCTACCTTACGGCCCTTTCTGGCCATAGCGACGGCCAGACTGGCGGTGACGGTGCTCTTGCCGACGCCGCCTTTCCCGCTGACAACGGCGATGACCCGCTTTACACTGGACATGGCGTTGGCAGGGACACGCATATCCCGGGAGGAGCAATCGGCGCTGCAGCTGGAGCAGTCATGAGTACATTCAGACACTTGGAACATCTCCTTACAATCATACGGGCCGGGCCCGAGTATAGTCGTTCTCTCAAAGTGTACCCCTTTTCTCTCCGCCCGTCAAGACAGAGGCAAAAAAGGACCGGAAACTACCGGATCAAAGTATTTTCCATGGGGATCTCATCCATGCTGCCCTTGGTTGAGAAGTAATAGGAGAGAATATCGGCTGCCATGGCGCCCAGTTCTGAGCCGCTTCCGCCGTGTTCCACCACCATGGCCAAGGCGATCTCCGGGTCATCATAGGGGGCGAAGCAGACGAAAACGGCATTGGACTCCGTCTGGGCGCTGACCTGGGCGGAGCCAGTTTTGGCGCCCACCTGGACAGGCAGGTCCTGAAAGTAGCGGCGTACCGAGCCGTCAGTGGTCAGGGCCAGCATTCCGGCCTTGACAGCCTCTAGATTTTTGTCCTGTATCTCAATGGTGCTGAGGACCTCCGGCTCATAGGTTTCCACGATTTGGGAGTAATCGCTGGATTTGATTTCCTTCAGCAGGTGGGTGGACTTTCGGGTGCCTCCATTGACCAGTGTGGAGATATAGCTGGCAAGCTGGATAGGGGTAAATTGGCTGCTCTCCTGGCCGATGGCCACAGATAGGACCGAGCCCTCGTACCAGGTCCCGCCCATGCTCTCAGTATATTCGGGGCCAGCCATGACGCCTGAGGACTCCTCCAGCTCAATGCCCGTCTTTTGGCCAAGGCCAAAGCGGGTGGCGTAGTCTACCAACAGGTCGATGCCAAGCCGCCGTCCCACGTCGTAGAAAAAGTAGTTGCATGATACCTCGATAGCCTCGCTGACGTTGATGAGCCCGTGATACTTGCCGTACTGGCGGTAGTACCAGCACTGGGGAGGAGTGCCGGGGTAGTAGGTGTAGCGGCCCAGGTCCCGTATTTGGGAGTCGGGAGTGATAATGCCCTCCTCCAGTGCTCCGATAGCGGTGACCATCTTAAAGGTGGAGCCGGGGGCGTAGGTGCCTGTAAGTGCCCGGTTGACCAGGGGAGTGAGGGGATCTGTAGAATTTTTCTCCCAGTCACGGGAGTAGTTGGCCAGGTCGAAGGTAGGGTAGGAGGCGGAAGCCAATACATCAAAGCTGTTTACATCCAGCACCACGCAGGCCGCGCCCTCCACCTCCTCACTGACCAGATTGGGCAGGGAGGAGGCCAGAGTGTCCTCCACCTTTTTCTGCAGGTCAATATCGATGGTGAGCACAATATTGTCCCCTGGCTTTGGCTCGGTGATCCAACTCTCTGACAAGATCTTTCCGCTGGTGTTCCGATCCACGGCCCGGATCCCTGGGGTACCCCGCAGGAAGGACTCGAAGGCCTTTTCTACCCCCTCCTTACCTACGGTATCGTCCATCTCGTAGTCGGGCTTACCGTCCCCGTCCTCGTCCAGCGAGGTATAGTATTCCACCTCTGAACGGTTCATCAGTCCTACCCGCCCTAAGATGTGGGCGGCATACTGGGTGTGGTACTGACGGACGGTAGTGGGCTCGATGACCACTCCAGGCAGAGAGAGCTCTTTGACACGGGAGATGAAATCGATATCCACGCCCTCGGCAAAGACATAGGGAGTCCAGGTGACCTCACGGGAACGCAAGTACAGCTCATACAGCAGTCCGGCGATGGCCCGGGCATCTGCCGGGTCCATGTCTCCGATATTCAGGTCGGGCACCGCCTGCCCGGATGCCTCCGCAGACTTCTTGTCCACAGCGCCCTCGCCTGCGATTTCAAAGCTGGCGCACATTTTACCAAGCAGCTGCCGGGCGGTAGGAAGTGAGCTATCCTTCTCCTGCACTGGTGTCTGGACCTCTTTCTGGGGCGTCTCTCCAGTAAAAAATCCGGTGATCCTGTCCCAAAGCCCAGGCTCCTCCTGCTGTACAGGGGCTGTTTCTACTGGCTCGGGCTCTTTGGTGGGGTCGGTGATCCATTTCATTTTGACAGCCAACTGGCCCAGGCGGGTCAAAGTCTTAGAAGGGGTCCCGTCCTCATTTTGTGAGAGGGTAAAGTAGGGGGACTGCTCAGTGAACACAAAGGGCTCATCGGCGGAGATGGGCAGGGTGTCGCTCCATTCTACCCCAGAGGCCCGAGCCGCGTGGACGAGGGACAGAAGGGTCGCGTTGCGCTCCTCCGGCTCCTTTCCCATGTGATCCAGGTCCAGCGTCACCTGGTAGACCACCCGATTAGACACCAACACACGGCCATTTCGGTCCAGAATGTCTCCCCGGTCTGCTTCGACTATCTGGGTTTCTGCGATCTTGTTCTGAGATCGCTCATACAGCGCCTCACCCTGATTGATCTGGAGGTCGTACAGTGTGGCCCCCATGGCGGTAAGACACAGGGAAAGGAGCAAGGCGATGCACAGGACCCGGCGATGAAATTGTTTTACATCCATGGAATACCTCCATCCTGGAGAAGAAAAGGGCGAATCAGGCCAGCTTGGTCCCGCCCACCCGGCGAAATATGGCCCGGAACAGGAGATAGACTACCGGAGTCCAGGCCAAGGAATAGAGAAATTCGGGCACGGCCACCTGGAGCAGCGCCGGGAGGGAGGCCGCGTGGGTGATGAGCCCCCGCAGCACCCGCAGCAGGTCCAGCAGAGCAAGGATAGCGGCGGAACAGAGCAGGCAGCCGGGAAAGGACTGGCTCAGGGCATACTGGGCGAGGGCCCCAATGGCCATGCCGGCCAGGGCCATCCCAAGCACCAGGCCGCCAAAGCCTCCGGGGTAGGCCAGCTCCCACAGCAAGCCGACCGCCATTCCAAAGCCCGCTCCGGCATAGGCCCCCTCCAGCACCGCCACAGCGGCTGCCGCCACAGGCAGCAGCATGGGTGTTACGCCAAAGAGGGGGTACCGAGGCAGGATATAGTCGTCCAGCAGCCACAGGGGCAGCAGGCCCAGGGCATAGACAAGCCACTTGTGGATCAGGTCACGTCGGGTCAAATGAAACGCTCCTTACTGGGTAGGGCGGCCACAGGCCGCGCCTACTCCTGGATATCAAAGTCTTTGATGACGAATACCTCAACTAAGGAGGACAGGTCGGCGTCAGGGACCACCACGGCATAGCGGGTCATCCCAGAAGGGTCGGTAAAGACGCCCTCCACCTGACCCACCACCAGCCCGGAAGGATACACGTCCCCCTTGCCGGAGGTGAGCACCTCGTCCCCAGACACCAACTGAGCGCTGTGGGGGAGGTAACTCAGCTTCAGACGGCCCTGGCCCATCAGGGCAAAGTCTCCCTCCAGCACCCCGGCGCTGTACGTTCGGGTGACGATGCCCCCAATCTCAATGTCTGTGTTGATAATTGTGGAGACGGTGGACCAGTTCAGCCCCACCTTGGACACAACTCCCACCAGCACGCCGGTGGAGGTCACGACGCAGTCGCCCGCCTCCACGCCGGCGGAGGTGCCTTTGCTGATGGTCAGTGTGGATGCCCAGTTGTCAGTGGAGCGCCCAGTAACCCGCGCGGACTCAAAGACGAAGTCCTCACGTTTGGCCTGGAGGTCCAGCAACTCCCGCAGGCGCTCGTTTTGCTTGGCGGCCTCCTGCCCCTCTCGAACCTGGTCCTCCAGCTCGGCCACCTGGGCCCGCAGGCTGTCCAGCTCCTCCTGGATCTGGCCATAGCGGAATACATAGTTATATACTCCCTCCGCCCAGTCAGCGGCGGCAGCGATGCCATTTCGTATGGGGCTGGTGACCGTGTTCACCACGTTGGACAGGGGGTCGGCATTGCCGCCCATAAAGGCGGTGCCCACCCCGATCAGAATGGTCAGCAGCAAGGCGATGATGACCAGCAGGATCCCGTTCTGGCGGAGAAAATCTTTCACGTTCCTTGCTCCTTTTTCGCGGCCATGGACAATGTGTCCACTCCAAACCGGGCCAGCATCCGGCCCAGCCGGCAGACCGGCAGGCCCATCACATTATAGTAGTCCCCGGAGATGCCCTCTACAAGCACACTGCCGTACCCTTGGATGCCGTAAGCCCCAGCCTTGTCCATGGGCTCTCCAGTGGCCAGGTAGTGGTCGATATCCCCTTGGGACAGGGGGCGGAAGCGGACAGAGGTGGCCTCGTGCTCCGTGGCGGTCCGGCCACCGGAAAAGAGGGTGATGCCGGTGTATACCATATGCTCCCGACCGGACAGAGCGGAGAGCATTCGGACCGCCTCCTCCCGGCTGTGGGGCTTGCCCAGCACCAGCCCGCCCACAGATACCACCGTGTCAGCGGCGATGACCAGGCCGTCCGGGTGGGCGGCGGCGACTTCCGCGCACTTCTGGCGGGACAGCTCCTCCACCAGCCGGTCCGGAGACAGCGAGGGGTCCATGACCTCCTCCCCTTGCGCAGGAATGATATCAAATTCAGCGACCCCCATCCGTTCCAGCAGCTCCCGCCGCCGGGGGGATTGAGAGGCGAGGATGATACGCATAACAAAACTCCTTGGTGAGAAAATAGGTGGGAGGACTCATCCCTCCATCTGGGCCTCCTCCGGCCCATTTGTCAGAGAGCCGGTGACGTGGATGGAGTGCCCCCAGAACAGGTCCCCGTCGTTGAACCAAAATTCGAAGGCTCCGTCCTCATAGATCTGAATGGCGTCCAGTTCCATGCGCTCCATGAACTGCTCCTGGGTGATCTCCGCCGCCTCCCGGTCCTCCTCCGACTCCTGAGCCCAGTCGTTGGCCAGGTCAAGCAGCTTTTCCGCGGCCAAGGCCCGCACCCTCTGGTCCCACTCCTCCTGACGCTCCATCAGGGTGTGAAAATGCGTCAGACAGTCCGCCCGGTTTTCGTCCCGGTCGAAGTCCAGGCGGGCAGGCTGGCCCAGCCACTCCGCCTCAGTCTCAAACCAGCCCACCGAGCGGTTTAAGGTAAAGGTGCCCAAGCCGTCCTCCCAGAAGGATACAGGCTTTTTCTGCTCCTCCAGGATGGCTTTTAGGTCCGGATCAAAGCCCGGCTCCGGCAGGTCCAGTAAGAGGAGCCTCCGGCCATCCTCTGACACCCGCGCCGTGAACTTGATGATAAAGTCAGGCCGGACCCGCTGGCGGAGATAGTTCCGCAGGGTATCGTCGGCCAGAGAGACTAGGCTGGCCTCTCCCTGGTGGATGTCAGGGCTGTCCTCCTCCATCCAGGCGGTCAGGCCGATGCCCACCCGCCAGAGCTCTTGCTCCGGTTCTTTGACAGAGCCGAAGCCGCTGGCGTCCGTGACAGCCACAATAGACAACTCATCCGGCAGGAAGGGGGTGGCGAACTCCTTCCACTCGTCCCTCTGTTGGGAGGGAGGCTCCTTGGGCGCTTCTTTCTTTTTGAACAGTCCAAACATACTGCTTCCTCCATGCTCGTCACACTGGGCCTGGTTAAAGGGGCCCGTGTTTGTCGCTTATTTTCCGGTAGAGCCGAAGCCGCCGGCGCCCCGCTGGGTGTCGTCCAGCTCATCCACAATCTTCAGCTCGGCCTGGACTACCGGGGTGACCATCAGCTGGGCGATGCGCTCGCCGGGCTGAATGGTAAAGTCCGTGTCCCCGGAATTTTGCAGGCCCACCAGGATCTCTCCCCGGTAGTCGCTGTCGATGACGCCCACACAGTTGGCGGGGGCGATGCCATGTTTGATGCCCAGCCCGCTCCGGGCAAAGACCAGCGCCACATAGTCCGGCGAGGGCAGGGCGATGGCGATGCCAGTTGGGATGACCTTCCGGCCGCCGGCAGGAATGACCACCGCCTCCTCCATACAGGCGTGCAGGTCCATGGCCGCCGATCCGGGGGTGGCGTAGAAGGGCAGGGGGATGTCGCTCCCAATTTTAGGGGAAACTGCTTTGATCTTCAACTCCATAATTGTAAACTCCTAATCCTTTTTCTATTCGATATCCACGATGCGCACATACCGGCGCAGGGGGTGCTCCCCGTCATGTCCCGCCCCTTGAAATGGGGCGGACATAGTGCCGGCGGCGGTGATTCGGGTCAGTCCCGCCCGGACCAGAAGGGCGGTCAGCTCCTCCCGCTCCTCCGGGGGGCAGAGCAGTCCGGCGGTCTGAAGCCTTCCCTTCTGCCGTCGAAGGACAGAAAAAAGCTGGGAACGGGGCAGCCGTTTTACCAGTATGTTTCCATGGAGAGGCGACAGCTCCAACTCCTGGTCGGGACAAAGGGTGACCGAGCAGCCCCGCCCCAGAAAGACCTGGGCCCCAGTGTTTCTCACCGTCTGCTCCAAAAAATGCTCATACCCGTGGAGGGTGGCCTGGGCCGCCTGTCCGGGGGTCGGGTGACAGGCGGCGGCCGCGCGCTCCAGGATAGGCAGGAAGCTATGGCAGAACGCCCTGCCATCATCCAGGCTGTCGGTGTCCAGATAAATCACCTGGCAGGAGGAGCACAGCAGCCCCCCGGTGGACAGGATATGGCGGGCCAGGGCATACCATTCCTCCTCCGGCGGACGGCCAGATACATAGGCGAAACTGAGCCGGTGGCTCCACTCAATCAGCTTGCAGCCGGCGGGAGCCATGCTCCGGGCGGCCCGGACAGCCTCATCCCCGCCCCAGGTGACGATGCCGTCCGCCAGGCTGGCCAGGACCTCCAGGGAGGTCCGGTCGGCAGAGGGGATGGAAAAGACATAGAGGTAGGGGGCCAGATCGGGCTTGATGTCTGTCAGCAGCTTGAGCAGAGCCAGGGACAAGCCCGTATCTCCAGAAGGCAGCTTCAGCAGGTTGACGTTTCCGGTCAACAGGCCCTCCAGGGCACTGAAGGCGGGAAGGCCCTCCATGTTGCCGGCGGCAATGTGGAGCAGGGTGCCCAGGGGCAGGACCACAGAGCGGCCAAAGGGCCGGGGGCGCTCCCCTGTCCAGAGACCGTCCAGCTCTACGGCCAGTTTATAGCGCAGGCTCTCCGGCTGGAGCGTGTGGCGGTACCTCCCCAGAGTATCCAGAAGCTGTGGGGTGGCAAACCGGGACAGGAGATGGTCCAGCTCTCCCTGATCCAGCCGGTCCAGCAGCGTAGCGCAGGCGTCCACGACGGCCTCCGCTTCCAAAGGGGAGGCGCTTCGGGTGTGGTTAATCTCCGCCTCCAGACCGGAGAGCACCTTTGGCAGGTCGCTGTCCGGGAGAAGGGCTCCATTGGCAAGAATCACGGCATCTCCCCCTTCCCAAGCAGTTCCGCAGCTCCGGCGGCGCAGGTCTGGATCTCCGCCAGCCCCACCCGGCCCAGGATGGTCAGATAGGGGGAGCGGAGGCCGCAGCCACATTCCTCCCCCGGCGTGAGATAGCCCAGATCATCCGTCATGACGCTGGTAGCCGGGGTAGCCCGGAGGAGGGGAGAGATCAGGTTGATCAGCCCCACCTTCCCCATGGGCAGGGGCTCCAATGTATTCACATCCCGAATGATGACGCGGGAGTAGACGGGGATGTGGAAGTGGTGCTCTTTGCAGGCGTTGAAAAAGATGGGGTGCTCTACCGCCCCGAAAAACTCATTGATATTCGCCTCTTGGATGCCCAGTATCCGACCGGCCAGGCCATAGAGGACAGGCTTTTCCACCTGCTGGGCGTAGTGCTGTTTCCAGCCTCCGGCCAGGAGGATGCGGGAGCCCTTCGGCAGCTGCGCCCGCAGGCCCAGCTCCTCCATCCGCTTCAGACCGAACCAGAGGTAGGAAGGAAAACCGATGATCCGGGTGGGAAACCGGGAACTGCCCAGCTTTTCCAGGGCCTTCGCCACATGGTCCAGGTCGGGGACATAGCCGCCGTCCCCATAGCGCAGGGCGTAGGTCCGGCTGATGGGAGGGGCAAACCAGGTCAGGCCGAACATGGTGCGGGTGACACCTGTTTTATTCTGGCGGTGGGGCTGATAGCCCAGGATCACATTGTGGGCGGGCATGGGAGAGATCAGGCCGTGCCGCCAGCCCAGGCGAAGGACCATGGGTACCTCCGCCAGGAGACAGCCCCAGTCAAAGCCCACCTGGCTGAACCTGCCGCTGGTGCCGGAGGAGGTGACCCGCATGGCCATTCGCCACCGGGGCATGGAAAAGACGGCGTGCCGCTTGTAAAACAGGGTAGGCAGGACGGGAAGCCGGGCCAGGTCAGCTATGGTCTGTACCTGCTCTGGAGAGAAGCCGATGTGGTCCGCAATGGCCCGGTACTCCGGGCAGCGGGCCATATGGAAGGCGCAGTTATCCCGCACCGCCCGAAGAAAGTCCGGGTCGGAGCCCTCCAGGTCATAGGGCTGGTGGAGCCAAAACAGGCGCTGTCGGCTGAACACGGCGTTTCCCCCTAGTCTCTGTTACTCCACGTCTCGGTAGTAGAGTCCCCGAGTATACTCATTTGGCTGGTATGACCCCTGTCCCAGATAGCGTTCCAATACCTGGGCGCACTCCATGGCGTTTTCCGTGGTAAACATCAGCCGGGCCGCCCACAGGCCCAGGCGGCCATAGTCCTGGGTCCGGTCAGCCAAAAACAGCTTTTTGGAGTTCAAGATCTCGTTGCGGCAGCCGTAGGCCTGGACCACCGGGAACCACTCCCCCTTCCGGTCGGTGAGCAGGTTCACGTTGGAGCAGGTGTGCTGGCCGGAATGGTTGTGGATAATACAGTTTTCTGTAATCATCAAAGGTAGGCGGCCATAGGCGATGAGCTCCGTGGGAATAGCCTTAGACAGGTCCCGAATCTGGGCCAGCTTCAGCTCGAAGGAGGCGGTAGCGGAGATGAGTCCCAGCCGCTTCAGCTCTTTCATGGTCTGGCTGTTATATACCCCAAGGCCGTAGTCTCCCCGGACCGAAAAGCCCAGCTGGGCAGCCCGGCGGACAGCGCCCAGTGTGCCGGCCAGCACCTGGTCTACTCCAATGCGGCGCAGGGCAGCCAAATCCTCCTCCAGGGCCAAAGTTTCCCGGTCGCTGTACACACGGGGCATAAGGGCGGCGACGGGGACACCGGCCTCTTGGCACCGCTTCACCACCTCCGGGTGGGCAGCGCCCTGGTCGGCGGGTAAGTAGATCAGAGCAGGGGACAGCCGCAGCAGCTCTCCACTGATCTGGGCCGCCTCCCGGACAGAAATTGTGTATACGGGCGCCCCCCTGGGATTCTCATACCGCACACCCGGCCGGAAGGGCTCCACTCTCCTCTGGGGGAGGGCCTGCCGCTGGACGGACAGATCCTCCAGGGCCCGGCGGCGCAGGTCATTCAGGGCGGACAGGGGAAGAGATAGGCCCTCCTCTACTTTGGCGGTCACCTTCTGACAGGAGTAGGGGGTGCCTCCGGTGCGGGACAGCTGGCCCTCCACCTTTTCCCGTGTCAGGGGCACGTTTCGAGCCGCCTCGGGCACCGGCCCCTCCCCATGGACCATCCGGCCCTCCTTGTCCTCCACGGCGATCCGGGCTGGCTGGCCGGCCTGGATCATGGCGTATATTTTCACCGGCTCCTTCCGGTTCTCGCCGTTTTCATAGGTGGCCCGGGCCTGGGCATACAGCTCCTTGGGTTCCTTTCCCTCCTGGCGCGTACCAAACATTTCGGGGCCCTTTTGACCCATGAAGTAGCTGTCCGTAAAGCCCTGGCGGGAAAAGACCTGCTCCAGGGCATCCAGCTCCGCCTGGGTGGGGGAGCGGCCCTCCTTCAGAGCTCTGGCGTACACACCGGTGACCACAGCCACATACTCCGGCCGCTTCATTCGGCCCTCCAACTTCAGACAGGCCACCCCCATGTCCTGAAGCTCTTTCAGATGGCTCGCCAGGGACATATCCTTTAGAGAGAGAGGGTACTCGTCCGCCCGGCCGTTCCAGCCATACTTCAGCCGGCAGGGCTGGGCGCACAGACCACGGTTGCCGCTCCGCCCCCCAATGACCGAGGAGAAATAACACTGGCCGGAGTAACACATACACAGCGCCCCGTGACCAAACACCTCGATCTCGATAGGGGAGTTCTGGCAGATATAGGCGATCTGGTCCCGGTTCAGCTCCCGGGACAGCACCACCCGGCTGATGCCCAGGTCAGCGCACTGCTTTACCCCGTCCAAAGAGTGGACGGTCATCTGGGTGGAGCCATGGAGGGGCAGGTCCGGGACGGTCTGCCTTAGCATACGCAGCACACCCAGGTCCTGTACAATGACCGCGTCCACGCCGATGCGACTGGCGTGAGCGGCAACCTCCGCCGCCCCCGGCAACTCCCGGTCAGTAAGCAGGGTGTTCAGAGTTAGATGTACCTTGCAGCCCCGGAGATGGCAATAAGAAACCGCCGCCGCGGCCTCTTCCTCAGAAAAATTCTTGGCGTTGCGGCGGGCGTTGAAATCTCCATATCCAAAATAGACGGCGTCGGCGCCGTTCTGGACAGCGGCCGTTACCGCCTCCATAGAGCCGGCCGGCGCGAGCAGTTCCAACATGGGATACCTCCTGGAAAATCAAAGGCACGGGACGGACACGCGGCAAAAGTCGTGTCCGCCTCCGGCGGTTATTTGCGGGTCTGAAGCTTGAAGATCTCCCGCTTGGCCTCAGACAGCTCCATCTTCAGCCGGCTGGCCTCCTCCAGATTCTCCTTGATTTGGCGGCGGAGATTCTCGGCGGCATCCTGTTCCTTGAAGTACAGGTCGGCCATATTCATGGCGGCCAGCACGGCGGCCGTCTCCTTGGGCAGCTTGTTGCTCATGATATCACGCAGCTGGCTGTCCACATAGTCAGCGCACTTGCGGACATAGGCCTCGTCCTCTACCGCCACCATGGTATACTCCTGTCCCGCGATGGTCACTACCACTTTGTTCTTCATCGGAGCTCCTCCCCTTCTTCTATCTTTTGTATGCCAAATGGGCATACGAATCCAACTTACTCATCATTATACCACAGAAGGAAACATTTGAAAAACAAATAATCCATGAATTTTTCCAAGAAGCGCCGACCCGCGGCGAACAGCGGGGATGGACCGGAGGCCTCCGCAATTTCCTGTTTACGCCGGGCGGTTTTTGCGGTAAAATGAAGAAACACAGCCACGGTCCCTCCGCCCTGCCTCGGGTCGGGAGCGGGACCGTTTTTAGAAAGGAGGGCGGTAGTATGGCCCAAACATTGCTGCCCGGAAGCGTCCTGGCCATGACAGACCAGGCGGCTGACCGGCTGTTGAGACTGGACAGCGGCGATGCCGCCCTGCTCTATCTCCATTTTCTGCGCCACGGGGACCTGTCCCATCTGACCTGGTCCCAGCAGCGTCTGGACACAGCTCTGGACCAGTTAAAAAAGCTGGGGATGGCACCGGAGCAGCCCCCCGTCTCCGCCCCCCCTGTCCCGGAAGCTCCTCCCCCGGAGTATTCCCTAGAGGATATTACCGCCGCCCTGAAAGAAAATACATCCACCTTTCCCGCCCTGTGCGACGAGGTGGAGCGGCGGCTGGGCAAAAAGCTGTCCGCCAACGACCTGCGGTCTTTGTACACACTCTATGACCATCTGGCTCTGCCTGCCGAGGTTGTTTTGATGCTGGTGGGCTGGTGTACCGAGGAGATGGAACGAAAATACGGGCCGGGACGGCGGCCCTTCCTGTCCCAGATCAAAAAGGAGGGCTTTGTCTGGGCCCGCCAGGGCATCGACACGATGGAGCGGGCCGAGGCCCATCTCCAGCGCCTGACCCACCTCCGGGGCCGGGAGGCCCAGGTGCTCCGGCTGCTGGACATCCCGCCGCACCCCTTGGTGTCCCAGGAGCGGACTTATATCGCCGCCTGGGACGATATGGGCTTTGACGACGAGGCCCTGCGGATGGCGTATGAAAAGACGGTGCTGAAGAAGCAGTCTATGGATTGGGGCTATATGAACGGTATTCTCCGCCGCTGGCACCAGAAAGGCCTCCACACCGCCGCCGCCATCCAGGCGGGCGACCGGGACCCCAGGCCCCTGCGGGCTGGCCAGCCGCCTCAGGGGGCTCCGGCGGACCAGGAGAAGCGGACACGGGAAAACATGGAGCGGATGCGCCGTATGCTGGACCAGATGAAGAAGGAAGGGTGAACCTATGGCATATGATCCCAATGTGCTTCGCCGGGCTGTGGACCGGCTGGAAGGGGAGCGGCGCCGAAGAAGGGTGGAGCTGGACCGGCTGCGGGACAGAGTCTACGGCCGGGAGCCTCGCCTGGCCCAGTTGGACCGGCAGCTTCAGGGGACCATGGCCCAGTTGATCGCCGCCACCCTGCACCAGGGAGGGAACCCCGCCCAGGCGGTACGGACGGTAAAGGAAAAAAATCTGGACCTGCAGCAGGAGCGGGCTGTCCTGCTGGGCGCTATGGGGCTGCCCGCCGATGCTCTGGAGGACAAGCCCGCCTGTTCTCTGTGCGGAGACACCGGCTGGAGGGGAGCTCAGATGTGCGATTGCCTGAAGCGGTTGTGTGCCCAGGAGCAGATCCGGGAGCTGTCCAAGCTGCTGGACCTAGGGGAGCAGTCCTTCGACTCCTTCCGCATCGACTATTACAGTCAGACTCCCTGGCCGAACCGGGGGATCTCCCCCCGGGAAAACATGGAGCTGATCTACGAGGTCTGTCTGAACTATGCGCAGAAGTTCGGCAGGTTCCACTACAAAAATCTGTTCCTCTCCGGCGCTCCGGGGCTGGGCAAGACCTTTTTGTCCGCCTGTATCGCCCGTACGGTGTCAGAGGGGGGACGCTCTGTGGTCTACGATACCGCGGGAAATATCTTTGCCCAGTTCGAAGCCAAGAAGTTCCTCCGGGACAGCCAGGACGGCCAGGAGGCCAGGGATGAGACCCGCCGCTATCTCAACTGCGACCTGCTGATCTTAGACGATCTGGGCAGCGAATTGACTACCCAGTTTACCCAGTCTGCTCTCTATGAGCTCATCAACTCCCGGCTGGTGGCGGGGCTGCACACAGTTATCTCCTCCAACCTGACCATGGAGGAGGCGGCCCGGCGATACTCACCCCAGATCGCCTCCCGCCTGGATGGGGAGTATCACCTGCTGGAGTTTTTCGGTGACGACATCCGCCTGTTGAAGAAAGGTAGACTGTAATACCCCGAATTTCGAAACGGTTTCCATAGAGAAAAAGTGATGGAAGATAGGTGGTTATCATGCGTTTCAGAAGGTCGCTGCTGCTGGTTATGGCGCTGATCGTGGGCGGCGGACTGGGCGCTGTGCTGCTGCCCAAGTTTGAACCGGTCAAGATCATTTTGTTTTTTGCCATATGCTCTGTGCTGGGTGAGGTATTTTACCGAATCGACCAGAGAATATCCAAAAAGTGATCTCTGTCCGTAGGAATGAGGGCGGCCGATTTGTCATTCGGGAGATAAATAGGATTCAGGAGACAGAATAAAAAACCGCCTTTCCGGACAAACTGGTGCAAGACCAATTTTTACCGGAAAGGCGGTTTTTACATGGAAGTAAGAGAACTGATGAATCCCAGCGTGGTCACCATCGAGCCAACATCCTCGGCCTCCCTGGCCGCCCGGCTCATCAGCCGGCACAATGTAGGCTCACTTCCGGTCTGCTCCAGCGACGGCCGGCTGCGCGGAATGGTGACGGACCGGGATATCGTCCTGCGCTGCATCGCCGCGGAGGAGGACCCGGCCCAGACCATGGTCCGGGATATTATGACCCGGAACTGTGCCACAGTAGCTCCGGGAGATGACTGCCGGGAGGCCACCCGGCTCATGTCCACCCAGCAGGTCCGCCGGCTTCCTGTTGTTGAAAAAGGCAAGCTGGTAGGCGTCATCTCCCTGGCGGATCTGGCCCGCAGCCACCGCTTCGACATGGAGGCGTCCCAGGCTCTGTGTGAGATATCGGAGAATATAGTGGTGCGGTAAAAGCGGTAAAAAATGTGCGTCCATGTTCAGCATGGACGCACATTTTTTAAACGTTCTTTGGCTATAAATGTATCTTCCTCTAGGGAACGGAAATCGTCCGGATTTGAAGCGAATATAGGACTGTTGGAAATCAGACCAGATCCGCGGCGATTTGGCGGATCAGTTCCTCGCTGGGGGCCTTCTGGTCCCGCTTAGATACTTCTACGATCAGTTGATACAGAGGCACGCCCATTTCATCGGCAATGTTCTGAAACCGCTTGGTAAAGCTGGAGTGGCAGCCCGCCAGACCCAGGATCAGGTCAAAGGGCTTAACTGCCACGTGGTAGTTGTATTCCTCCATGGCAGGGATTAACTCACCGTCCAGAAAGGCCAGCAGCTTGTAGAGGTCAATGTCCTTAAAATAGCCCAGCCGTTGGAAAGTGGCTACCAGAAGTTCAGTGGCGCAGTTGCCGGCGCTGCGGGCCATGCCCAGCAGGCCGCAGTCAAAGACGGTGGCCCCGGCCTCAGCGGCGGCGATGGCGTTGGCTACGGACAGTCCCAGGTTATTGTGGCCGTGGAATGCCACAGGGATATCCACAGCAGCGACCAGCTCTTTGGTATAGGCCTCTGTCTCATGGGGCATCATGGTACCGGCAGAGTCCATGATAGTGATCTCATCCAGTCCGCAGTCAGCTAGCATCTTGGCTTCCTCTGCCAACTCCTTGGGGGACAGGACATAGGCCTTCATCAAAGAGTAACGGCACTTCATGCCGGCAGCCTTTACCCGCCGGATTCCCTCGCAGGCTCCTGCTCCGTCGCCGGCGTTAGCGCCGATGCGGAGAAATTTCAACCCATATCTGGCAGCCAGATCCACATTGGGCTGGGTGGCGTTCTTATAGCCCAGAAACATACCGATTTCAGCCTGGGACAGATAAGGCTGTATCAGCTGGAGATACTCCTCGTCTGTGCAGGGGGCAATAGAACCATTGGCCTCATATGCGCCCAGACCCAAACAGTTTCCCATTTCGATGGTGGTGATACCCGCGGCGATCATTCCCTCGATCATCATTTTGGTCAGCCGGGCATCGAAGCCCTTGCCTACCACATTGGCCCCATCTCGCAGGGTGCAATCCATTACTAACATAGCGCTGCTCCTTTATTGTTTGTACATTTTTTGTAGACAAATCATAGATCAGGACATAGGATTTCTGGACAAGACCTCACCATCCTTTGAATGGACCCCAGTGCCATGCGGATCAAAGCTTCTTGACCGCTGGTCACTGCATGGGACGCCATACTCACATTTTCTATCAGAAGTGGGACGATGTCAAGAGGGGGCGGTACACAGGGCCTGAAAGGGAAAAAGATTCCGGGAGATACACCTGACAGGGCAAAACGATTCTATCCCTTGGTGGGCAGCACCGAGGAGATAGCCCCGGCAAAGGCGCTGATGGGCATGGTTTGGAGCGTGATGTGCCCCGGACCGGTGACAACGGTGTTGAACAACCCCTCACCGCCAAAGATCATATTTTTGACTCCTTTTACGGATTGGATGTCAATGGAACAACTGGTGTCCATAACAGCGAGATTTCCTGTATCTACAATCAGTTGCTGTCCGGCCGCCAGATCGTATTCCACACCATAGCCGTCGATCTCCAAAAAGACGGTTCCGCGGCCAGAAAGTTTCTGCATAATAAAGCCTTCGCCGCCGAAAAAGCCGGCCCCTAACTTCTTTTGAAAAAAGACGGAGAGCTCCACCCCATCGGTGGCCGCCAAAAAGGCAGATTTCTGGACCACGATGGGCCGATCCGGAGTAGTCTCCACAGCCCGGATAGCGCCTGGAAAGCTAGACGCAAAAGCAATCGTCCCCGGACCGCCCTGGGCTGTATAGATGTTCTGAAAGATGGATTCTCCTGAGAACATCCGACCAAAGGCTTTTCCCAGGCCTCCTGCCGAGGTCTGCATCTCCATATTAGGGCTCATCCAAACCATAGAGCCTTTTTCGGTGATCATACTTTCCCCCGCGCTCAGTTCACAGATAACTACCGGGGTGGGCTCACCCTTGATCTCGTATTTCATAGTATCCCGCCTTTCTTTTTATTGGTGGTACCTCCAGTATATCAGAAGCGGGAAGCTGATACAACCAGGATATAAAAAAGCGGCCTGCCAGAGAGCTCCGGCAGGCTGCTTATTATTTGGTGGCCCAGTTACCTGTGGCCTCCGCCGTGAGATAGGCATTGATAAAGCCATCCAGATCGCCGTCCATTACGGCGTTGATGTTGCTGGTCTCATAGGCGGTGCGGTTGTCCTTCACCATCTGGTAGGGCATGAAGACGTAGGAGCGGATCTGACTGCCCCACTCTATCTTCAACTGGACGCCTTTTAGATCGGAAATCTTCTCCGCCTTCTCCTGCATCTGCAGTTCCACCAGCTTGGCCCGGAGCATCTTCATACAGTTGTCCTTGTTCTGGAATTGGGAGCGTTCCTGCTGGGAAGCTACCACCACGCCAGTTGGCTTGTGAATGAGACGGACTGCGGAGGAGGTCTTGTTGACGTGCTGGCCGCCGGCGCCGCTGGCCCGGTAGACCTGCATCTCAATGTCCTCAGGGCGGATTTCAATCTCCACATCCTCGGGCAGGTCGGGCATGACCTCCACGGAGGCAAAGGAGGTCTGCCGCCGGGCATTAGCGTCAAAGGGGGACACCCGCACCAACCGGTGAACGCCGTGTTCTCCTCTGAGGTAGCCATAGGCGTTGCTCCCCTCAATCATGATAGTGGCCGATTTGATGCCGGCCTCGTCCCCTTCCTGGTAATCCATGATCTGATAGGTGAAGCCGTGGCGCTCGGTCCAGCGGGTGTACATCCGGTAAAGCATCTGTGCCCAGTCCTGGGCCTCAGTCCCGCCGGCGCCGGGATGAATGGTCAGGATCACGTTGGAGCGGTCGTACTCGCCGGTGAGCAGCGTCTCCAAACGGGCCGTCTCCATATCGGCCTCCAGATGGGCGAAGCCATCCTCGAGCTCCGGGATAAGGGATTCGTCCTCAAATTCGTTGCCCATCTCGCACAGGGCCATCAGGTCGTCCCACTGACTCTGGCGCTTTTTCTGGCTGTCCACCTTGTCCTGCAGGTTCTTGATCCGCTGCTGGACCTTCTGGGCCTTGGCCAGGTTGTCCCAAAAGCCGTCGGCGGCAGACTCAGCCTGGAGCATATCCAGCTCGCGCTCGGCCCCATCCAGATCAAGGGCCTGAGCCAGCTCCTTCAGGGCGGGGAGCAGGTTGTTCAGCTTGACTTTATATTCATCAAATTGGAGCATGCGGTCCTCAACTCTCTCTCGTAAACTCCCGGAATAGCCGGGGACAAGTTGGTTTTAGGCCCAATTATTATATATGAGCTGGAAACAAAAGTAAAGGAAAACCTGCCCTCGCCCAGAAAGGAATCAATGAGGGCCGTTCCAGACGTGAACGGCCCCCTAACGATCACTGGCCAGCCAGCCCTCTCCGCGGAAGATCAGATCATCCAGATCGTCCTTGGGGGCGGAACGCTCAGGCAGCTCTAAAATAGGGGTCTTGTGTTCATCCATAATTGGTTCCTCCAGTTATGTCTCTCCCAGTTCATCAGCAGATGGCGGGGAGAAGGGATATACATATCAGTATATGCGGGCCCTGTGGGGATATGTGTCCGTTTTTGTACATCCAGCCGAGGGGAACTATGGGGAAAAGAAAAGATATTTTTTGACTTGACATAGTCCATTTCATATGGTAAACTATTCTAGCCTTCAAAAGAAGATCGGAAGCCACCCATGCCGGAGTGGCGGAATTGGCAGACGCCCGGGACTTAAAATCCCGTGGGAGCGATCCCGTGCCGGTTCGATCCCGGTCTCCGGCACCATATCGCGGGATAGAGCAGTTGGTAGCTCGTCGGGCTCATAACCCGGAGGTCGGAGGTTCAAGTCCTCCTCCCGCAACCAGAAATCCGCTGGAATCATCTGATTCCAGCGGATTATTTTTGCTTTCTGCGACTTTTTTATGAGCTTTATTTTTGGCTTTCAAATCTGACCTAGGTTCCGGCCCATACGGAAATTTGGAGTGTTCAGGGTGGACCCGGCAGAGAGGTGCCCCAGCATCCCGGACACCGTTTTTCATATCTACCCCGTTTTGCGGGGCCAGGGTAGCGAAGATATACCGGAGATCATGGAACCTGACTTCTGGGTAGTCCTGCCCGTTTCAGCACCCGGTGGAGCATGTGCAGGACGCTGTCTGGAGAGATGGGACCGTCTGTGGTACTAGGGAACACCCAGGGGCCTTCCCCGACTTTCTTTTTCTGCTGATTCAGAATGTCTACCATATCCTTTTCCAGAGGCAGGGTGCGGTAGGCGTTTTTTGTTTTGAGTGGGGCCTGCACCACCTCTCCATTAATATGGGCAATTTGCCGCCGTATCCGGAGGTCGCCCTGTTCCAAGTCAAGGTCCTCCCATCTTCAGACCTAGAAGTTCACCTCTCCGTACTCCGGGGGCCAACTCCATGAGTAGAGTTCGAACACACCGATGTCCCTTGCCTTCCGCAGAAAGTAGCCCAGCTGCTCCACCGGGGGGGTGTCATCTCCCTGTACTTCCCCTTGGGCATGGCGCAACTCTAGGCTGGGCCAGCGAAAGTTGATTCCAACTCTTTTGTCAGCTTCATAGCTGAGGTAATAATCTGGTGGAGGTTTCTGACCGTCTTGGCATGGCTGGCTTTTGCTCTTGCCCCGATTCACTCGGCCGCTGTTTAGCAGCCTCTTGCGGAACTTCTGTAGCTCTAAAGAGGCGAGCTTGCCCAAGCGAGATCTTCCTAATGTTTATCTTGATGTAGTTGTCAATATAGCCCCGGTCTCCAGGGGTCGGCTGGCGGTGTACTGTCCCTCCCAACGGCCATCCTTCCGTTTCTGGAGATTGCCCTTCCTGTCGGCTCCGTGTTTTCCCATGTTGTTCCATCTCCTTTGTAACGACACACAATACCAAGGAAACGGGAAATAGACGGGAAATGGCGCAGAGTCATCAAACGATTCAAATTTTTGGGTTTTCGCACATTCTCTTTGTTAAACGTCGCTCTTTTGATCCCAGGGAGAACTTTTATCTTTGATTAGGCGGCGCAATTTTGGGGATGAGGTGTCCAGTCCGAAAAAGGTATCTCTTATAGAAAAGGACAGACAGATTCCCCTGCTTTTTCTTTGTGACAGTAGGTGTCCGGGGGATGACGATCGCAGAAGTGATATCACAGGCCAAATTTTGCCCCCGCTTTTGATACACTGTGAAAGCTCTCGTAACTGCCTGCACTGCGAGCAGAAGTAGTTCCTGCGGTGGCCGTCTGAGAACCTGCCTTTATACTGCACTTTTTTCAACCCCACGGTTCGTCCTGCCGTTTGTCAAATTGGCAAGGCCGCCGGATACTGTGCGCCGGCTATGTTCTTTTTGACACAGTTACATTTGAGACGCAAAGGGAAAAGTGCAGTTTGTCGTTCTAAAATGTCTTTTTCTACCCCACCACTCAGTTTCTGCTCTTACGGGGCAGAGATCGCAAAGGCTCATACGGTCCACAAAACGGAAAAACGAACTGAGCATAAAATACGGTTAAAGTGTATGCTGCTTTCGGATCAGATCTATAAAACCCTTCATAAAGGATGCCACCCACTTTCCGCGGTGGTAGATGATTTGGCTGAAATAAATTTGCGGTGCAACGCTGACGTTCAACTTGACCAGAGTGTTGCTCCCTATATCACGCCTGACTGAATATTCGGGAAGGAAAGTCAACCCCTCACTGTTTTTTAATATTTCGGCAATCGCCTTTGTATTGTCCACCACCAGTGAATTCTTAGGCAGCATCCCGCAAGAATATGCAAGGCGTTGCAGTTTTCGGTAAACGATGCCGGATCGCTCTGTCACGACCAGGGGGTACGAGAAAAAATCTTCCAAGGCTATCTGCTCACGACCGGCCAATTCGTGGTTGGGACTGGATACAAAAGCCAGTGTCTCCTTATGCTGATAAGCACAGAAAAAATCCGGATCAGAATTTAAGTCGTCAGACAGGTAAACCATATCTAATTGGTTTAGCCTGAGCCACTCTTGGAGGTCCTTTGTCCGACCCATTTTAATTTGAATCTCAATATTGGGCCATTGGCTGGCATAATGCGGCAATATGTTGACCAATGTGCTGAATAACAGCGATTCCAAAACGCCCACACGAATGACACCGTGTATTTCTTTGTCCGATTTTCCTAACATGACAGATCGATGTATATTTTCTAAAATCGAATCAGCATAGGAACGGAATTCCTGACCGAGGGAGGTCAGGTAAATTTTTTTATCAATTCGGTCAAATAACGGAAATCCCAGCTCGCATTCTAACTGCTTGATTTGATTGCTGATGGTAGATTGCACATAGCCGAGCTCGGTTGCAGCCTTTGTGAAACTCTTTAGATCCGCTACTTTTGTAAATGCACGAAGTGTACGCTCATCCATAAGCTATCCTCTATTTAATCGAAAAATCGAATGAACTTCATCTAAACTATTCGTTTTACAAATTAATATTAGCACTATATTATTGAATTTGCAACAAAATAATGATGCCATTTTAAAAAAATTGTAACTTATGAAAGGATGAGGCAAGATATGAGTAAGATGGAGTATTTGCAGGATATGCCAATTGCGGTACTGGGCGGGGGCGCCGTGGGTAAGACCTGCGCAGCTGACATGAAACTGGCTGGTAAGGAGGTACGCCTCTATGACGCTATGCCCTTCGCCGCCAGTTCCCTGAAAGACGTGGAAAAGACCGGCATCCTTCTGGACGGTGTTCAGCGCAACAAGTACTGCTTTGAGCGCTCTGGGCGGGCCTTCTTCGACTTGGTGACCAGCGACATCGCCGCCGCCGTAAAGGGTGTGGGCCATATTGTTATTGCTATGGGCTCTTGGGGGCATGAAGCAACCTTCCGGGCCTTAATTCCCCACCTAGAGGATGGTCAGGTAATCAATATCTTCGCCGACAACTTTGGTTGCCTACTTCTACGCCGCCTGATGCAGGAAATGGGCTGCGCTAAGAAGGTTATCGTGGGTGGTTGGTCCTCCGCCCCCTACGGCACCCGGATTGAGTCCATCGGTAAGTTTCAGTTCCCCCATGTAAGTGCCAAATACCGCGCCATCACGTTGCGGGGTGCTGCTCTGCCTATGAAGGACACCGATGATTTCTTGGAGGCCTCCAAGTATCTGCCCTGCATGGATGCCGTAACTCGAGGCGACGGCCCCTCCAAAGCCAACACCATTCTGGACGTTGACTTTGCAAACGTCAACCCTGTCATTCATGTCCCCGCCACTGTGCTGGGCGTGTCCACCATGGAGAACTGGGGCGTTATCTTCTGCGGCAACGATAAGACCACCTACTCTATGTACTCCCACGGCTTGTGCCCCTCTATCTGCGAGGTGCAGTATCAGTTTTATAACGAAGAAATTGCCTTGGCCAAGGCAATCGGCGTGGGTTGCCCTGAGTACAAGTATGAGATGTTCTTCTCCCGCCGCAGCGTACTGACTCAGGAGTACATGGGCCTAGACGAGAACGGCAACGACAACGTGGTCTTCCCGCTGGATCAGCCCTCCAACGAGGGTAACACAGGCCCCAACACCATCCATCACCGTTACATGACCGAGGATGTGCCCATTGGGTGCAAAATTTACCACGACTTGGGCGTACAGTACGGCGTGCCCACACCCATTATCGACTCCATGATTGTCTTGGCCGGCGCCATGCACAAGAAGAACTTCTTCCAGGACAGCCGCTACACCTTGGCCTATCTGGGCATTGACAATATGTCCAAGGAGGACCTGCTAACCTACTTAAATGAGGGCACCCGCCTAGTCTGAACGATATCGTTCAATCCCTGCGACGTTTCACGCTACAGGGATTGAGATTCGGATTTTAACCGTATTATGAAAGGAGATTCCATATGACAATCCCCTTGGATATTTTACAAACTTTGGCCGTAGCCGTGATCGTTCTCTTTGCCGGCAAGGGTATCAAGCGCTACGTTAAGGTGCTGGATCGGCTGTGTATTCCTGACCCTGTGGTAGGAGGCATCCTGTTCTCGCTTGTTGTCCTTTTCGGCCACCAGTCAGGGATGTTTCTGCTCGAACTGGACACCACCCTACAAAATGTTTTTATGACGGTGTTCTTTACCGCTGTCGGCTTTACCTGCGATGTAAAAGTATTGCTGAAATACGGAAAGCGCGCCATTCAGTTTACTGTTTTGCTGACACTGCTGGTAATCTTCCAAAACGCTATCGGAGTTGGACTGGCCAAGCTGTTCGACATCGACCTTCTTCTGGGGCTGTGTACCGGCTCGGCATCTATGACCGGTGGACACGGTACTGCAGGTTCCTTTGCTCCTCTATTTGAAACGAATTATGGCTGTGAGGGGGCGTTGGTAGTTGGTTTGGCCGCTGCAACCTTTGGCCTGGTCAGTGGCGGACTTGTTGGCGGTCCTGTGGGCAACTTCCTGGTCCGCCGTCACGGATTAGCTGAAACTGCTGCTGCCCGCCGAGAGGACCCGACACAAGCGTCTACCCATGAAATGGAGATCCCACTGAGTGCCAAAGGTATGGTTTCCGCAGTGAATCAGATCATTTTATGTATGGGCGTGGGCACTGTTATCTACTTGCTGCTGAAGATGGTGGGCATCACGTTCCCCTCCTATGTAGGAGGCATGGTCATGGGTGTGGTGCTACGCAATGTCAGCACCTACACCGGAAAATTTGAAACTCCTCTGCCGGAAATTGATTGTCTGGGTAATATTAGCTTATCCCTTTTCGTTTCTATGGCGCTGATGTCTCTGAAACTGTGGCAGCTAATTGATTTGGCGGTCCCCATGATCGTCACCCTGGCCACGCAGGTTGTGTTCATCGCAATCTTTATGATTTTTGTGGGCTATTACATCTTGGGTCGTGATTATGATGCGGCCGTGATGGTAACAGGTTTCTGCGGTTTTGGTTTAGGGGCTATGCCCAATGGAGTATCGAATATGCAGGCATTTACAAAGAAATGGGGACCTTCGCCCACTGCGTTCTTTGTTGTGCCAGGCGTTGGTTCCGTGATTATCGATGTGGTCAATGCATTGATTTTAACCGCTCTGATGAATCTTCTTGGATGAGCGGAGAATGTTCCTCCAACTTACACAAAAACCAAGGCCGTAGAGTTGCTACGGGCGGGGGCCCATCGTCTCCGTGTGCTTTCCCTTGCATTTTCGTACAGAATTGCACACAAGGTTTTACCAAGGAGAATGAGGAGGGACTCTTGGTGACCTGCGTACCTCGAAAACCCTCTTGACAGTCTGGCCGCTTGGAGTTTAGATAGAGCAGAGAGAAAACCAGCTATTCTGGATATTGGTGCCCTTGCTTTGATAAAACATTTTTTGGTTGTTCTGTGATCCTTTCTTTGTCTTTTTTATAGAAGTTTTTGCGTTGCTTGACATCTTCTGACCCGTAACTTGAACCAGAATAGGAAAAAATCAATGGAGGCAACGGGGCAAAGAGACTTGGAGAGTACCTGCCTTCGGTTGGGACAGGCCCGGAAAGCGCTGAAAAGGCCCAAACTGAACTTCAGAGCGTAGCTCACGTAGGTTCAAGTCCTACTCCCGCAACCAGAAATCCGCTGGAATCGCCTGATTCCAGCGGATTATTTTTGGCTTTCAAATTTTGACCCATACGGGAAATTTTCTGGGTTGAATAAGGTTATAGATTGGCGGAGAGGGCGTTTTTCATCATCTCCGCCGCCTGCCGTTGAGCCGAGGCGGTCATGTGGGCATAGGTGTTCGGGGAGCGCGAGTTCTGCGACGCCTTCGGTCTGACCTACCCGGGTCCGGTGAAGTTTACTCCGATGGCTACCATCTATCAGGGCAAAATCAAATACAATGCCATCGAGATGGATTTTTAAGGAGGAACCAAGTACGCCGTTTTATCGTATGTCCATGCCCAAGGGGCTGGACGACCTGGCGGTGGAGAAGTCCCTGCGGGAAATCACAGCCGCCACGGCGGACATTCTTGCGCCCCTCATGGTGCGCATCGGGATCTACGAGTCTGACCCGGAAAAAATCTATGAGGGCGGCAAGTGCAGAGGCCGTCTGCCCCCCCACAGTTGTCTTCAACTGCGGCCCCGGCCGTAGCCTGGAGGCCAAGAACATGCTGATGAACTGGGTGACGGAGATCCTCAGCGAAAACCTTGGGTGCGGCAAGCGGGACGTTCGATGCCACCTGCTGGACAGATGGGAAGGCTCCCATTTGATGATTGACGGAAAACCTAAAGATTTTTCAAAGAAGGTGAAACAGGATGCCCTACATGTGCAACATTCAGATGCCCAAAGGCAAGCCTAAGGAGGTCATCGAGAAGACCATGGTGGAGATTTCTGAGATTATGATCCGGAACTTCGACGCCAAGCCCAGGCAGGTCCGGGTCATCGTGGACGAACTCCCCCGGAACCGGTATATCGTGGGCGGAGTCATGACCGCTGAGATGCCGGAGTTTGAGGAGAAAAAGCCGATGGAGAAGGCCTTGGAAGAATAAAGCGATTTGCAATTGGAAGATACTGTACCAAAGAAAGTTTTTGTATGGATATGAGAAGAGAGGAGATTATTTATGAGAAAGTCAATCGTAAAAGCTTTTGCCTTTGCCGCATCCTTGACGGCAATCCTCACCGCCTGCTCCCCAGGTTCCAGTTCGAATAGCAGCGCTTCAAACCCCAACACCAACAATGATTACCCGTCTCAACCCATTCCCCATGCTGGCGCTGTTCCTGCATGACACCTAGGATGAGGCCATGGAAATTGCTCGGGCCAACCTGACCACAGTGTGGTGATCCACTCTAATACTCAGAAGCACATTGAAGCGGTCCCCGGCGTGGTAAATGTGTCCCGCTATGCGGTCAACCAGGTGGGCGGCACTGCTCTGGGCGGTGCCATGGACAACGGCCTAAACCCCACCACCACCTTGGGCTGCGGTACCTGGGGCAACAACATCATCAGCGAAAATCTGTGGTACACACACGTGATGAACGTGAGCCACATTTCCTATCGAGTGCCCGATATATACATCCCTACGGATAAAAAGATTTGGGCTGGCTAAACGATCCTCCTTTTTGATTTCACGACACAGAGGTGCGGCTTTGCGGTCGTACCTCTGTGCCTATTCAAAGGTGAAATTTTTGAAACAGAGGGAGAACATTGTGGTACATAAGGAGAAAATCAACCTTATTATCCCCGAGGCGGCGGCCCAGACAGTTTTTTCTCGTCAAAGGCCCTGCGCCAACAGTATTCCTTGAAAGTCGCTCCAAGTTGCCCTCTGATCCATTGATAAGGAAGATCCTGCCAAGCGCTACAGTCTGGTACATAATTGCCAACAAGGAATAAAACTGGGGAATTGCCAGCATACCGTTCGGTGTTGTGCGCTAATTTTTGATATGTCTGTTTGCTGCTCGTGATACCGATTCTGAAACAACGGGTGTGGGCATCCAATCGCAGAAAGGTGGTTGGCAGAGACGCATAGTTTAGATTTCTTTTCGCAGCAATTCAAATACTGTTAATAGTCCTTCGCACATAACAGGATCTAAAACAGGAATTCCCACTGCTTTCTCTATCGATGAGGCAATTTGGATACTGGACATTCCAGTGCAGCTTAAAGCAATTACATCAGCCCCCAGTGCTTTCTGTGCAGCCGCCTTTTCCATAGTAGCCTCGTACCCCTTGGCTGTCATCAAGTCTAAAATATTCTCCACCCCATCTCCCTTTGCATTGTTCACAATTCGATTACCCAATATCCGATGGTAGCTCTCTGGTACATCTTCAGTAATACCTAGGACAGCTGGATAGCTGCCAAAAAATGTGCTCAGTGCGGCAGTGCTGGCACCGCCTCCAATAACCGGAATAGGCACTGCCTGTTTTGCCTCTGCAACTCCCGGGTCACCAGCACAACTGACAATAATGGCTTGGCACCCTTCCTGCCACAACTCCACGGCAAGCTTCACTACCTTGGGTACACCAGAAGTAAATGTCACATCATCATGAATTCCCTCTGGTTGATCGGGAATGCATCGGGACACTACTTGCAGCATGGGGAAATAGGATTCGATAAGCTTTCCGTGCAGCTGTAGCAGTTCCTCGTCTTCTGTGGTCAAGACCCGAATCAGGCCCACTTTATATGTTTTCAATTTATTCACTCTTTTCCCCCAATTTTGTGGAAAATATTTTGCCGGCCAGAATATCCGCAACTGTGATGGGATCCGCACTCCGAGCAAGGAAAATTACACTCATCTAGGCTGTCGTGATCTACTGGCGGTTCCTCTGGTAAGGTCTTTATATACTCTACCAACGTAAGAACTCGCTCCACTTGATCCCGCTCTCCCTGAATCTGAATAGCTGTTGAATCCTGGGCGCCGAAAAACCCGCCCTTTGCAAAAATCTGAGCTTGCACCTTTGCAAAAAATTGAATAGCCTCAATTTCTGTTATAATCTCCCCAGGAATAGGGGCAAGACTGCAGGCCATGCCATAAGAGAATCCACAACGCCGCATAGACACATGGCCCATGATCTGGGTCAAATCGCCCGGGATCAGCTTCAATACGCTGGACAGGATTAATGTTTGGATACCCTCTGTGTATAGATAGGGCATGCAGATGCCATAGCCGCCCCCACTCGGGCTTCCGATGAGCAACGCAGCGTGACCAAAAGCATCCAAGGCATTTGCTCCGGTAATAAATAGTGTCTCCGGACCCAGGCCTTTCATGGTCTGCTCCAAACAATCATCCACTTTTTGAGCTTTCCCCTGCCGATATAGCATGAAATGAGCCCCTTTGCACTTATGCAACGCCCCTTTCATGCCGTTTTTTGTCCACCGCCCGCAGATACGAAGGGTGTCACCTGTCACCAGTTTAGATAGGCAGGACACTGTTGAAGAACCCTTAAATAGAATTTGGCCATGCTCCAGATAGGGGGTCAGAATGCCACTTGTTGCAATGCAGTGGGCAATCATTTGCTGACACTGGCTTCCCCATAGAGTAAACTGGGCTGTTTCCATAGCATAACTATCCCTTCAGATTTGGAATACTCCGTCCAGCATTACCAACTTGTCATCCAGATATAATGTGGGATTTTTAATAATGCCATCGATATGGCAGTCTGCCTGATTGTTGCCACCAAATCCCACATTGGTTCCAAAGGCGATATGGACAGTCTGATAGGCCTTTTCGTCCTCCAGGATGATGCCAACCAGTCCAGCAGCATAGTTGGTACCAATTCCCAACTCACACAATGTAGCATTATTTCTGCTTTTCAAAAGGATGTCCAATTTTTCCGCTTCTTTGCCCCGAATGCTTTGCAGGACCCCGTTTTTTACTTCTACCTCCAGAGGTTCTTTTAGCAGACCAATTCCAACCACGGAGCCGTCAATCACCATGCTGCCGTTGGCCCCTGTCTCTACTGGAGCAATATAGGCCTCTCCCGAAGGAAGATTTCCCGCCTGCCCTTTCTCTCGATAGATGCCGGGGCTGGATACGCCGGGCCGGCCCCGGAGATCTAGTGTCATAACACGCCCCTGCTTCTCGATACGAGCCGTGCTGGCCTTAGTTAACAATTCTGCCACTCGCTCGGTGAACTCCATGACCCGCCTATAATCAGCAGTCATAGCACCCTTGGTAAACATATCTTTTGTGATACCTGGCATCGTGGCAATCCGCGCTCCCGCCGCCGCAGCCTCGATTTTGGCCCGGGTGTGGGTAATGGATGTACTCATAGGGCAAAGGACCACATCTGCAGCCTTCATGGCGGCGGCCACCGCAGCGGGTGGCTCCTGACCCGACACTGCCCGAGGAGACATGGTCATCAGCATAGCCTCCGATCCCAACACCTTGGCCGCCTGATACAGCGCCTGGCCAATAGCATACTTTTCATCGTCAGTTACCACCAGTACCTGCTCCTTTGGCCGAACATTCATACAACTGGTCAATATATTTTTTCCGATCTCCACTAGCTCCATCTTTTTTCCTCCTTACGACAGTAGTTCCATCATGACGCGAACCGCTAGGGTTCGGGACAAAATTACCGGCTTTCTGGATAATTTCTGAAACCGTTCCTTCGTTCCAGTGTGATAGCCAATACAGTCCATCACTACTAGATCTACATCTAGCTCTGATACGGTCCGGGCAGCCTCATCCAGAGCCTCCTGATCTCCGTAAGGCGAGGCAGGAATTGCAGTGCTCTCTTGGACGTATTGTTTCCACTTCTGCTCCGACTGTGCCACCTGCTGGGGGGTGGGAACCACAACAGCAATCTTTCCACGGCTAGCCAGTGCCGGCACAAGGCCGTTGAGTACCTTACAGGGGAAAATCAGAGGCACTTTGGAGTGAAACACGTCAGGAAAATCCCCGGTGCACAAAAACAGTATCAGCTCCGCTCCCTGCTCCTCTAGGAGTTCGATGCACTGCTGTAACCTGGGTAGGATATACCGCTCGGCAAACATTACGGGGCTCCCATCCTGCAGTTGTGAAATCAGGACATAATCCTCCTGCCCCGGTGCAAAGGCACGAACATCCTCTCGGGTGAGCCCATCCAACGCTCCTGCCTGAATTAATTCCACCCGATCATCCATCAGGGGAAGCAGGTCTTGAATTACGTCCTCTCTGGGCGACTGTCCAATGGTAATGGCGCCAACTTTCATCATCTTGTCTTCCTCCGTCCCATATTTATTCGATCTATAAAACCCCCGCCGCCAGTGATCCGGCAGCGGGGGTCGGTCAGCATTGCTTTTTTCCTGCCCCCAAATTTTTTTGTCAGAAAGGAACGTGTTCCACCATGGGGCGGTGAATAATGTTTTCCACTCCGGCTAGCAGATCTTTGTCAAACATGGGGGCGGCCAGTTTCAAATGTTGATACCCTACATGGATTAGGTAGACCTCCTGGCCAAGTCTCAGGTCAGAGGTTGGGGTCGGTCGGCCAGTCTGGCTGTCAAAGGTCATGATCAAATCAGGGAAAGTGCCACGGCGCTGTCCGTCCGGCCCGTCTACCGTCATGTACTCATTCCAGAAAGACATCTCATATCCGCAAATCTTGACAACACCCACATCAAAGCCACCTTCACTGCGCAACTGATACTCTTCTACCGGGCCATGAGCTAGGATCTCGCCGCCTAAAAACTCACAAACCTCCTGTACGCCTGCCTGTACAGACTGCTCCAGACCCCTAGCATAGCGGTGACCCGTCTCAATAGCCTGGGACAGCCCGCCCACAGCACTATTTTTTTGCAGGAGAGAGGCTTTTACTGGATTGCGGATTACAGCTACTAGGCCACCAGCCTCCACTGCAGCCGCTCGAACCAGCTTGGAGCAGTGGTCGATGGAACCAGTCACAGTGCATTCCACATACCGTCCCAATTCTTTCCGACCACCGACACAGGTCATAGTGGTGACGTAGGTAGGATCGCGGTGAAGATTCAGGCTGCCCATCACGCCTGTAGGGTGAGCACGACCGTTGCACGGGGCATCCAATAAGGGAATTCCCAGCACGGATGCCTCCAGCCAACCGTTGAACGTAGAACCACCGCCATTTTCGTTAGTGATGATGCCACCGGGCCGAATTCCTGTGCTCTTGATAAACAGCTCCACACAGCGCATCATATCTGCGGGAGAAACAAACTTTTCCTGGGCCGCAGGAGCCCCAACCATGGAGGCCGTGACAATCACAGTTTCTGGATCGATTTGATCCAGCGGAGTCAGCTCCAGGGGGCTAAACCGCACAGCCAACTCGCCGGTTTCCGCCCCGGTTACCGCCGATCCTCCTCCACCGCCGCCCAGAATGGCTCCTCCCAGAGCTGCCCAACGGACATGTTGCTCGGTCAGCTTAATCCCATTGCGTTCCATGATTTTTCTTCCTTTCTGTTATCTGCTCCACAATTTCCCTGCACTCAATGTTTTTTGTTAGACACCAGATTGAATACTACGTGTAGGACAACGGTAGCCACCATGCCATTGACGGCTTGGATACCTGGGGTGAAAATGGCCACTACTACACCGCAGCCCCACGCCAGAACTGACGGCCACTTGATAAGAGGGAGCTTTTCATAGGAGATATCGTTGTAGTTATAGTCGTGCTTGATCCCAAACAGGGGGAGCACCAGATAGTCAGCCACCATGACTGCGGCCATGGGAGGAATCACGATACCCAGCCAAGTCATATAGGGCACAAAGTAGTCCACTACACCACAGAAGCCCAAAGCAATTCCGATGACGCCTAAAATAATAGTAATGGGGGCCTTTTTCTTTACTTCAATGATGTTGCAGGCGGCATTGGCTGCGGAGTAGAGATTCTGCTGATTGGTGGTCCAGGCTGCCAGGGTAATGAGTACAGCACCAATCAACCCGGAACCGGTGGCTAGCACGCCGATGTAGTCGGACACCACGCCAAAGTCCCACGTTTCCAAGTGCAGGGCGGCGGCAATGCCGGCGATGGGCAACAGGAAATGGCCGAAAAACAGACCGCTAACCCATACAATAGAAATTTTTACAATATCGGTCTTTGCAAACCGGCCGCAGTCGGGCACGGTGGCCATGCCAGCAGCCCAGCTGCCGATGACCGTAGTCACGCCGGTGGTCATAGCGCCGATTTGATTGCCGGTAGGGCTATAGGAGAACAGAGAATCAACACCAATGAGACGTACACAGTTGACCAGAGCCAGAACAATGAACAGTAACAGGGGGATGGCGGCAAAGGTGCTCAACTTCTCCATTCCTTTAAATCCTTTGATTGCGGTGGAGGCCATCATGATTCCCCCCAGTACTGCCAACACCGGCACACTCAGGGGGATGTACTTGGTCCAGATCTGCCCAAAGAAACCTAACTGCGTGGCGAACCAGCCCACGGAAGTAAAACAGATAATCGCCGAGAAAATATAAGTTCCTACCCGGCCCACAGTAAATCGGATTAGGGACATAGCCGCCAGTCCGGTTTTGGACCCGATATACACAGTCATAATCATGACTACCACTAGGATAATATCGCCGATAGACAAGGCAATGAGGGCATCCCGAAAGTTCATGCTGGAGCCTAGTGCTGTACCAGTGGCCAGATCTCCCACCACCACATTCCAGCACAGCCAGACAAAAAACATCTTGATCCAGCCGTACCGTTTATTTTTGGGAACGGGAGTATAGATATAGTCCTGTTCTTCCACACCACCCTCGGTTACCGAAGTGCTCACATTATGTTGCTTGTCACTCATAGCTATCTCCTTTCTTTGTTACAGCACACAATCCGTTTTTTCTATCAGCCGGTCATACCAAATGGTATGTCTAGTGCCTAGCATAGGTTTTTCTCGGACTACGTTTACCGCCGGGTGGCCCTGTATATCCGTCAAAATAAAACGTGTATCCAGTTTCATTTCCCTGAAGCCTTTCTCTCGGAGTAGTACCTCATCTCTGGGCTCAAGAAACATATCCGGTCCAAATATGCCGCTTATTCCCTCTTGGACGGCAAAGGCTGTGTAGGTATTGTTTTCGTTGGCACGTACTCTGGCAGGGTGATAATTCTCTCTCGCCTGCTGGGCTTCCGGGCAGCCGGAGAGACAGTTTGGATTTTTAACCGCCGGGACAGCAAAAATGTCACACCCGCTGTTGGCCAGCAGCCGGGGTACCTCCATGACCATAATTTCACTCCCTAACAGTATGCCGATTCTGCCATAGGGGCGGTCAAGAATCAGCCCGGCCTGGTCCCCCGCTTCCGCCCACTGTGCCTCCCGGCGAGTCAGGTGACTCTTACGGTAACAGTGTCGGGAGCCATCCTCACACAGACATTCCGCTGCATTCCAAAGCTTCCCGTTCTCCTCCAGAACAAAGCCCAAGATTACATCGACATGGTTCTCTACAGCCAAATCAGACAGTTCCGGCCACACTGGATCATCTGCCCGGATAGCGATACGCTGTGCCTGCTTCAGGTTTTCGGGAACGCCTCCTAGTACCAGCTCAGGCAGTATCAACAAGCGGTTCCCTCGCTTTCCGGCCTGGCAGATGGCCTGCTTTATATTGGCCAGATGTCCCTCCCGGTACTCCGGTTCCATGCTGCATACCGCTACAGAAAACAGGCTGCCTTGGAGCAGAGGATGCGGAGCAAAGATCTGATAATACTGACTCTGGAACCAAGGATAGCGCTGCAGCTGCAATTCACGGTAGAGCTCCGGGCGGCGCGGAGGGATCTCACTCCTATCCGTCTGAGTATCCAAGTCAATCTCGGCCAAAGCAATACCGTTTCCGTAGGGGTGACATGCTAGTACTCTGCCGTCCGGGCCAATGATACCGCTTCCACCGCAGAAGGAAAATCCCTTTTCCTCTCCGTGTCGGTTTGCTGCAATGACATACATCCCATTTTCCTTGGCACGGGTTATCCAGATACTGGAAGGGACAGATGCCTCACTCCAATTCATAGGGGAACATAAAATCTGCGCCCCCATTAGGCGGCTCAACCTGGAGGCTTCTGGGTAGCTTAGATCCATACAGATCTGTATTCCAACGACTCCAATGGGGGTGTCAAATACAGCTACCGGCTCATCTCCCGTCTTGGCCCAGGTGCTGTCAGGAGTGTAATGGTGCATTTTCCGGTGACGGCCAATTAGGCCTCCTGGCCCCACGAGGACGGCAGTGTTGTAGAGTCGATTCCCCTCCGACTCAGGGAGCCCGGCTACCAAATAACAGTCCAGTTCCCGGGCTAAGTCCTCCAGTAACCCTACCGTCCGCCCGCCAATCACATACTCCGCCATCTCCGATGCCTGATCCATGCTGTCAAAGTAATAGCCTGTAGCGCACATTTCGGGCAAAACTATGAGCTTTGCCCCCTGACCGGCTGCCTGTCGTATCAGACCGGCCAGCTGAGACAGGTTTTTCTCTTTTTCCATGAAACGACAGTCGAATTGGATTGCCGCTCCCTTGTACTTCATGGTCCTTACCCTCCTTTTATTGTCCCGAATCTTCCCGACAATCCCACTTCTTTCAACTGAATATTTTTTCTCAAGATAGTCATCCGATTTTTGCAAATATTCCTATAATAGAAATGGAAAATCTTATTATGGAATATTGTAATTATAGTAGCACTACACTTAGCGTTTGTCAAGATAGAAGCCAGTAAAATACACAGGAAACATTCTGTTTGCTTAATTGGCTTTGGTCAAAATGTAACAAGCCAGACGGGGGTTGTTTTCTCCCCGCCTGGCTTGTTTTTGCGCTATTTTCCTGAATCTTTCAGTATAAAATCATCAATAGATCAAATTGCTGTAATAATTGGAGCCCATTTGATTGTTAATTTCCACAGCGAGCTGGCGGCCTTGCTGAACGAATTGCTCCACTGCATCCGGCCGGGCTGGGTCATCCACTCCACCCACACTCAGGCCAGCTACCAACTGATTGGAGGAATTATAGATGGGAAAACCAACGGCAAAGAGTCCCTCTGTAAGTCTGTTATGGGTAAAGTCATAGCCGCGGGCTTGCGCTTGCTTCAGATCTTCGGCCAACTGAGCCATTTCCTCCTCTGGCAGTTCCAGGCTGCGCAGATATCCGCTTTGAAACTGGGGGGAGGCAAAAGCCAGCAGTACCCGGTTGGTAGCCCCGCAGAACAGTGGATATACTCCGCCTACAAACACGGTGCTCAGACGCCCGGTACTGTCGGAGACCACCCGATCCACACATAGGCTCTGGTTTCCACAGGGAATGGTGAGATAGGTGCTGATTTTTGTGCGCTCATGAAAATTCCAGAGAAAGTCATGGGCAATCCGTTTTACATCCTGCCTCTGCACTGCACAAAAACCAAGCAGAAGTACCTGTTCTCCTAAAGAATACTGCTTAGTAAGAGGGTCCTGCACCAAAAAGCCTTCTGTCATTAAGGTATGTACCAACCGGTATGCAATGGTCTTCCCCACGCCCAGCCCGCTGGCAATAGCAGGAAGAGACAGGGTATTCTCTTGCCGAAACATTTTTAAGATAGACAATGCACGGCCTGCTGTCTGCAGATAGCTCATGTCATCCCGCTTATCCAAATCTTCTTTCACGGTGTACCACCTTTATTAGATAAATCGTTTAAAGTGTACCAATTCTCCTCGCCTCTGTCAACCGGATAGGTTAAATTGCTGCTACTTACTTTTTTGTTTTATGGTTTTTACCTCGACTTTACCTGTATGAGAATCAAGCGTGAATCGGCTAATCCGCCCTGTTTCAAAGCGATGTCCATCTACTTCAGGTCAGCAACTTTCTCGCTAATAGAGACATATGGTCCATTCCGGAGAATACGGATCAAAGGTGCCGCTCGGTCACCTTACTCAGCAAAAAAACTAGGCCCGCAGTTTTTACCGATCTATGGATTATCCTGAACGGGTGAAAATTTTGCATCTCGCCTTCAGCTTTAGTGCAAAATTTTTGGTTCCTTTATCCAAATCCTAAAACAGTGCCATAAGAAGTCCCTGATTCCCTTGAAAGACTCAGAATAGACAACAGGAACGTATCATATTTTTCTGTTTTTTGTTTTGCCAAGTGTAGAGGAACAGTTGTAGTATGAGCTCTTTTACTCGATATGCAAAAGATTCAATGCCTCCTAGCCTACAAAGACTCCCACATAGAAGTGTTTGTTGAGGAGGTTATTCGACCATGATCGGGGGCTTCAGTCCTGGCCGGTACACGGTTTTAATGAGGTCGTTTTAGCCTGCCCCAAACTGTGATACACGAGGGTCAGACAGAACGGAACCAATGGAGCAAACAGAGACAGACAGCACACAAGCTCCTTGCAGAAAGGGTACAAAAGCCCCCGACAGAGCAGAAATCATATCCGAACCGCAATTCATAACCCGGAGGTCGGAGATTCAAGTCCCTCCTCCCGCAACCGAAACTCCGCTGGAATAAGCTGATTCCAACGGGGCTTCTCTGCTTTTTATTACTTTTCTAGCTTGATGATTTTGTTGAGGCGTTAGTCTGACTAATTTCTTGAGCCGTACGAAAATTTTTCCGGGGAAGAGAGGGCTATAGACTACTGGAGAGGATGTGCTCCATAATCTCTGCCGCCTGTACTGCGCTTTGGTAGTTGCATGGGTTTCAGTGTCGGAGGTAAACTTGGTGGGGAATATGCTGCACAATAGGACCGCTGGAACTTTCAAATGGCTGCTTCTAAATTACAGTAGGGGTCAGCGGTCCAATAGAAAAAACAGGGGAATGCCTCCCTTGATCAGACGCATTCCCCTGTTTGAGATGGGCTTTGAAGAAAACTTACGATGTCTGGCTCTTTTTTTTGGCGCGGTATTGAGAGATATAAGGATAGCTGACTGAGATTACCATACACAGAAACAGCACGATACAAATTGGTCTGGTCACCATAGAGGTAAATACGGCAGAGATGGAATTGTTGTTTAAAAGTAGTGCCTGGGATAGACCGGCTTCAGCGATGGGGCCCAAAATCAAGCCGAGTACAATGGGGACCACATTGTATTTATATAGCTTCAAGAGATAGCCAATCACGCCGAACACCAGCATGAGCAGAATGTCCGCCACGCTGCCCCGGATAGCATAGGTTCCGATAACGCTAAGGAACAGCACGCAGGCGTTTAAAATATTTTTGGGGGCTAGAGTAACCCGGGCAAAGTATTTAGCGCCCCAGATGCCGATGGCCGCCATCATTACATTTGCAATAAATAGAGCGCAAATAAAGGGGTAGGTGATTTCTTTTTCTGTGGTGAACAGGCCGTAGCCAGGAGTTAAGCCCTGGATGGTAAGGGCGGACAGTAGCACTGCTGTGGTGGCGTTGCCAGGGACACCTAGAGTCAGAGTAGGGATCAGAGTGCCGCCTGTGACCGCATTGTTGGCCGCCTCACACCAAGCGACACCCTCCCGGGAACCGTTGCCATAATCCGGGTCCTTCGTAAACATATGACCAGTGTTGTGGGCTACATAGGAGGCCACATCCCCCCCGGTGCCGGGAATAATACCCACAATCAGACCAATGACAGAAGACCACCAATAGATTTTGGGGTATTTGAAAATATCTTTTAGTTTCAATTTACTGCTCTTGTACTGCACCAGAGAGTCCTTGCTTGCCACCTCGAGAGGATCTTTCAAAGAAGTGAACACCTGGGACATACTGAACAGGCCGATGACCACCGGGATCATTTGAATGCCACCCATGAAAAAAGTGCTGCCAAAGGTAAAGCGAATGCTGCCCTGGACAGGGTCGATGCCTATACAGGCCAAAACCAGACCAACACAACCCATCATCAAGCCCTTGAGTACGCTTTTGGCGGTCAAAGAGGCTATGATGGTCAGACCAAAGAGAGCCATCATGAACCTCTCTTGGGGGCCGAATTGGAAGGCGAAACGAGCCAACGGGGGAGCTAAAAACAGCAGGGCTACAACACTGAGGATACCGCCCCAGAAAGAGGACATTGCGGACTCCACCAGAGCTTCGTGAGACTTCCCCTTCAAAGTCATGGCATAACCGTCCATGGCGGTGGCGGCCGCGGCACTGGTACCAGGGGTATTGATTAAAATAGCGGAGATGGAGCCTCCGAACATGGAACCACAATAGATGGCCCCTAAAAATACCAGAGCGGTAGTGGAGTCGATGGTGTAGGTTACCGGGATAAGCACTGCGATGCCCATAGTAGGAGTGAAGCCGGGCAGAGCCCCCACGATGATTCCCAAAATCGTGCCGACAAGGGCAAAAATCAGATTACCTGGAGAAAATGCGGTGGCAATATAGCCTAAAATTTCGGTCATGGGCGCCTCCTTCAGATCAGGATCCCTCTGGGGAATCGGATGCCCAGAAGAGAGAACATGGCGAACAGGAAAACAGAGAAAAAGATAGTCGCTATGATATCCCGGACGATATGCTTTTTATCTTTGACCGGCTCAAAGATTAAAATAGTAATTCCAGTAAATAACATGGAAGAGCTCAAAAAGCCAACCCGTGGGATCGCAAAGATCCAGAGCGCGGCGATAAATGCGAGGATGATGCCGCGCTTGATTTGCCCTGAATTTAGAGGAAATACCGTCGCCTGGTCCCGCTCTTTTTGCCACTTCACACCGGAAATCACGATGTTAGCGGCAGACAAAGCCATGCCGGTCACACAGATAAACTTGGGCCAAAGGGCCGCTGCGGGCTGGAGCTGAAGACTGTAAACATAAAATAAAATGAAAAATGCCAGCACTAAGATTCCGGTGATACAATTTCGTTTATTCAAAGGTTTCACCTCGAATGTCTAAAATGAAGCTGGACCGGACCGCTTCCCCAGACAGGACGCGGCCGGTCCAGCATCGTGAGAGCTTACTGGAGGGACTCCAGGACAGGAACTGCCAGCTCTGCAGCATTGTGTACCTGCTGGGAGAACTCCTCATGGTCAGCATATCTGTGCATAAAGTTGGACTCCGCTGCCGCAGCTTGGAATTCCTCGTCCTCAAGGGTGGCCTTGACTGCTGCGTCAAAGGCATCTACATAGGTCTGATCCACGCCTTTCATGTAGTAGAAGCCGGCAAAGGCGTTGGTCTCATAGCCCTCATAGCCCAGCTCTCCTAGGGTGGGTACGTCCTCGAAGCCTGGGGTGCTGGACTTGGAGCCCAGATTGATCACCGGCCGGATGTCAGAGCGGCCGGTCAGCTCGGACTCACTTACTGCATAAGACATCACATGACCACCCATCACCGCCGTGTAGCAGTCGGAGGTACCGCCGGTGAAGGGGACGCTGAGGGCGTCCAGCCCCTCGCCTGACAGGAAAGAAGCAAAGGCCACATGGGCGATACCGCCGTTACCGGCATTGGCGTAGGTGAACTGGCCGGGGTTCCCCTGGATATAGGTGAGGACGGACTGGGCATCAGGGAATTTGTCGTTCTCTCCGGAAACTGCCAGATAGAAGGGATCTGCGGTGATCCGGGAGACAGGGATCAAGTCGTCCACCGTGTAGGTGGTTTCGCCGCTAGCGGGGCGGTAGACAGTAGGGGTAGGGAGGCTGAACAGGATGTTGCTACCGTCCGCCGCCTGAGAGACAAAAGCGGTGGTGCCGATGACGCCGGAGGCGCCGCCGGCGTTGTTGACTACCAAGGTAGCGCCAAGGTGTTTCTCCAGGTAGGGCTGGATAAAGCGCATCTGGATATCGGTGTTGCTGCCAGCATTGAAGGGGACAGTGACCGTAATGATTTCAGGGAATTCCACTTGTGGAGCTGTACTAGAGTCACCCGAAGTGTTTGCGCTGGATCCGGTGTTGGAACTGGTGCTTCCGCCGGCGGAGGTGCTGGAGTGATCGCCACCGGAGCAAGCTGCGAGAGAGAGGAGCATGGCGAGAGACAGAACGGAAGAAACAAGCTTTTTCATATCAAATTCCTCCTAAAGACTACTTAGGTGTTCTCGGTGCTGGGTGCGTCGTCGGTGTAGCGCTTGCGGAAGAGCTTTTTAATTTCTGCAATGGGGGCATCCCGTTCAATGAGTTCCCGCATGACTTCCTCGTCAGGCAGGATTTCTTGGCATTTTTTCAGTATATAAGCTGCATGCTGAGGAGGTACGGCACAGATCCCTGAGTCGTCAGCGATGATCAGATCGCCAGGATTGATCTGGACACCTGCAAGCACCACAGGGCCGTTGATCTCAATGGCCTCAATACGGCACTTGCCTGTCTTGGGGGTGACACCTCGGCACCAAGTGGGCATCTGATACTTGCGGATTTCGCCAACATCTCGGACCGCACCATCAATGACCACACCCTCCAGTCCACGAATCTTGGCGGAAACAAAGGATTGACCACCCATGCTGCTCATATCCGTCATACCGCCGGCGTCACCCACCAGTACATCGCCGGGTTCTGCCAGATAATTAACCTCTCGAGAGGCCATTTTGATGAAATCGTGGTCCATCAGGCCTTTAGTAGTGGTCTTTTCGATGGGGATGCTACGCAGGGTCACCGCAGTGCCAACAATCAAGTGGCCCGGCTCGATGGGCTTCAGTACAGAAGCGGGGATCACTTTGTTGTAACCCAGTGCGTCCAGAAGGTCGCTGACAGTTCCGGTCAGGTCGTCCTCCAGTGCCTTGAAGCCATCGACAATCTCCTTTGGCACTCGGGGGAACTTAATCATCTTGATGTTCTCCTTGTCGATTACGCCCCAGATACGTCCTGCCGCCTTATATTCTTCATAGTCAGCGGCAACTTTCGGATCTATCATATCAAAAACTCCTTTCCGTTTCCGGCAAAGTGAAATATGGGCTCTTATTTATACCGTGCCCGGAACAGAGGCCGCAATTCAGAAATAGGAGCCTTGGATACGATCAGTTGGCGCATCCGCTCCTCGGAGGCGGCGATCTTTAGGCACTCCTCTAGTACAGGCTCTGCCAGTTCATAAGGGACGATGCACACACCGGAGTCGTCCGCCACCATTAGGTCGCCGGGGATGACCAGTTTGCCGCACAGAGTGACAGGACCGTTCATCTCGATGCACTCCATGCGGAACTTTCCGGTGATCTGAGTGGTGCCGCAACTGAATACGGGGTAACCCATCTCTCGGATGGAGGACACATCCCGGCAGCAACCGTTGACAATATTGCCGGCAAAGCCGCAGCTTTTGCCAACGGTGCAGCTCTGGCCGCCCATGTTGGATACATCCAGGTTGCCGCCAAAGTCGGACACCAAAACGTCGCCTGGCTCTCCTAGGTAGTAGATATCCCGGGTAGACATTGCGATGAAGTCATGGTCGTGGGCGCCCTGGGTGGGTGTCTTGCGGACCGGAATGTTCCGAATAGTTACCGCGGGACCGCAGATTTTGCTGCCGGGAATCACTGGCTTCAAATAAGAAGTGGGGATGGCCCCGTCGATCCCGTAGGAGTCCAGTACATCAGAGACAGTGGTGCTCATGTCCTCCATGGATAGGTAACCGTCGATAATTTGCCTGCTGACGCGAGGAAATTTGATCCGAGTGATCCGCTCCCGGGGGACCAGACCCCAGACTCGTCCAGCTGCCTCGTACTCTGCGTAATCCTTGTCGCGCTGGGCGCGCAGGGCGGCAACCTCTTCATTAGCCTTTTCCACTTGTGTGATATCCATAACCTATACTCCTTCTTAATGATATTTCTAAATAGGAAACTTATTTTCTGAATATAGGATATCATAAGAAAGAAAAATATTCAATATATACAAGAAAATCAAAGAAAATTCATCAATATTCCACATTTATATTGGACAATTTTTAATAAAATCCCCGATACTGTTTCCTAATAGGAAAATGAGTACGGGGATGTTTCCTGCGTTGTCACAGTGAATTTCCAATGGCGCCGTTGCTCAGATCCTTGGACATCTCCTTTGCGATTTCCTTGACTAAAAAGATGTACCGTTCTAGTTTGGTCTGATCCACCCGCAGTCGGGGAGCGCCGATGGAGATAGCCGCCCAGACGGTCCCGGACTCATCCCGAATGGGGGCGCTGATGCCGATGGTCTCAATACTCAATTCCCCATCGCTGATGGCATATCCCTGTGCGCGAATTTTAGCGTACTCCTTCAAAAGCTCATCTGGAGAAATAATAGTGCGCTCAGTCAGTGGTGTAATGGGTTCCTCCATCAGACGGCGACGGATGACCTCGTCGCTCTGAAAGGCCCCCAAGACCTTCCCATTGGCACCGGCATACAGGGGGCGTTCTTGCCCCACACTGCCAGCCACCCGGACGGCTTGGAGACTCTCCTCCCGGTAGACCAGGTTGGCCTTTCCGTCAACCAACATACTGAAGGAGGCGTTCTCCCCGGTGAGATCACGTAGCCGCACCAAATACGGCTTAACCATTTTGGATAAGCCGATGTGATCCTCATAAGTTTTTCCTAAAATATATACCACCGGTCCCAGAGTGTATTTTCGATCTACAGTTTGGGTAGCCAATCCGCTTTTTACCAGGGCCGCTAATAGTTTACATGTTCCGCTCTTTGTGCATCCAATTTTTTCTCCCAGTTCAGTAACACTGTGGACATAGGGAGCCTGCCCAAGTAATTTCAACAGTGAAACGGTTTTTTCACCAGATGTCATATAGTATCCCTCCCTCTCGTTCTTTTGCTATTGTAGCGGGGGTCTCAACGCATGTCAATTACCGGTTGGCAAATTAAAATTGCAGGGCAACCATGTTTTGCCAAGTGGGGCGTTTTAATTTATACCCGACTCAATTTTCTACTTATTACCTGCTCCAGATCCAGAAAAGCCAGAGATAAAACGGGGCTTACACGACCTCCAGCTTTTGACCAGTTTTTATAAAAATTAAAGAACTGTGCCACAATGGGGGACCCCTGCGGCACAGCTCATGATTGAATTTTGTTTGTAGTTTTTCTTACAGTAAGGACTACACTTTTGTATATACGACGTCTACGAGGCATGGCTATGCCAGCGATGAACAGAATGTTGCCGCAGCACAGAAAGAGAATGATGGAGGAATTTCGCGGTCCATACCGCTTTGGTCCCTGGAGTGAGACTGATTTAGGTCTGTTCCCCAGGTGGGAGCATAGTCTTTTCTTCCTTGCTAATTTGCGCCTTTCCCTCATACCTAGAATCAAGCGAAGTCCTTAATGGGAATGGGGTCGCTGAAATCCTAAAAGCATGATTGAGACACAAAAGAGGCTATATATAGGGGCGGGCCGCCCGGCCGTCGCGTGTGACGACCGAGGCGGCCCTAAAAGTCAGTAATATTACTTCTTGATGCCCCGCTTCTTCATCCAGTCAGGCAGTTGGTCAGGCTGCAGGCCATTGTAGCGGCAGCCAGGATACCGGCAATTAGAGCAGTTGCCCTTGTTGCCCTTGACAGGGGGCTCGCCCTTGATCTCCTTCTCCAAATAGTCCACCAGAGCGTTGATGTCCGCCTCATCGCCGTCCACAGCCCAGTAGTGGGCGCCCTCGTTTCCGCCAATGCCGCCGGCGCAAACCACCTTGGCCTCGCAGTTGAACATCATCTTGATGGCCTCCACCTCGGTGACGATGTCGGCGCTGGACAGGCAGTACAGGCCGGGGTCGGCACCCATGGAGATGTCGATATGGTTGGCGCCGCCCAGAGCGCGGCTGGCGGCGGGCACGCTGGGCACC
>CDZQ01036417.1_pt1 | contig 43664 bp, 44 predicted proteins | sample 554831 | NCBI WGS metagenome assembly CDZQ01 (sample SAMEA3182112, study PRJEB8094) | gut metagenome | biome: human; feature: gut; material: Stool; isolation source: human stools | place: Canada | collected 2013-05-06 | reverse complement strand
CGGGACCGGGACTGCGCCTTTGTGGGGGAGCTCTCCCTTTCAGGGGAGCTGCGGCCCTGCGCTGGGATGCTGCCTATGGCCCTACAGGCCAAGCGTGAGGGCATCCGCGCCCTCTTCGTCCCAGAGGATAACGCTGCCGAGGCCACTCTGGCCGATGGTCCCGCCGTCTACCCTGTACGGGATGTGGCCCAGCTGGTACGCCACCTGTCCGGCGAGGAAGCCATCATCCCCGCGCCCCCGTGGTCCCCCTCCCCGGAATCCGACTGCTGCCCCGACTTCTCCGAGGTGAAGGGGCAGGACCTGGTAAAGCGGGCTCTGGAGATTGCCGCTGCCGGGGGACACAATGTACTCATGTCCGGCCCACCAGGCTCCGGCAAGTCCATGCTGGCCCGCCGACTGCCTTCTATTCTGCCTGCCATGTCCCGGCAGGAAGCGCTGGAGACCACTGAGATTCACTCGGTAATGGGCCTGACCTCCAGAGAGCGGCCCCTGATCGATATCAGACCCTTCCGCTCCCCTCACCACACCGTATCCCCTATGGGAATGGCGGGGGGCGGCTCCAATCCCCGGCCAGGTGAAATTTCTCTTGCACACAACGGCGTGCTTTTTTTGGACGAGCTGCCCGAGTTCCCCAAGGAGGTGCTGGAGGTGCTGCGCCAGCCCCTGGAGGACGGCCAGGTCCAGATCTCCCGGGCCTCCGGCACAGTCACCTATCCCAGCCGATTCATGCTGGTATGCGCCATGAACCCCTGCAAATGCGGCTGGTACGGCCACCCCTCCGGCCGATGCCGGTGTACGGAGCACGAGGTAAAAAAGTATCTCTCCCGCCTGTCCGGCCCCCTGCTGGACCGTATCGACCTCTTTGTTCAGGTGGATGCCCTGAATTTTGAGGAGCTGTCCCAGCGGGAGCAGGCAGAGCCATCCTCCGCGATCAAGGCCCGGGTGGACCGGGCCAGAGCGGTACAGACCCGCCGAAGCGGCTCCCCCTGCAATTCCCAGCTGGGCCGGGTGGAGCTGGACCGCTTCTGTGCCCTGGATGAAGACTGCCAAAAGCTGATGCGGGGAGCCTTCGACCGCCTTGGGCTCACCGCCCGGAGCTATGACCGAATCCTGCGGGTGGCCCGGACCATCGCCGATCTGGAGAGAAGCGAGACCATCCAGCCCCCACACTTGGCCGAGGCCCTGCAGTTCCGCCCACCGGAGTACCTGCGGCGGTGAGGTAAAACCAGGGCGTTCCCCCGATTACTTGGAAATTTATGGAGGAATATACCATGAAATTAAAAAATCCCATGCTGGTGGTCAGGGACATTGATCAGTCTGTGGAATTTTATAACAGGGTGTTTGGGCTCCATGTAATTATGGATTTTGGCGCGAATAAGACCTTAACAGGCGGTCTGGCCCTCCAGACCGCGGAGACCTATCAGGAATTTATCGGAGACAGGGCCATCTCCTTCGGCGGCAACAGCTTCGAGCTCTACTTTGAAGAAGATGATTTTGACCAGTTTGCTGACCGGCTCAAGGGGTTCCAGGTGGACTATGTACACCCCGTCAAGGAGCATAGGTGGGGACAGCGCGTGGTCCGCTTCTATGACCCTGACCGGCATATCATTGAGGTCGGGGAAAATATGAAGGCGGTCTGCAGGCGCTTTCTGGCCAGTGGGATGACGCCAGACCAGGTCGCTGTCCGAATGGACGTACCTATGAAATTCGTAAACGCCTGCCTGCGGTGATCCTACATACCGATGCTCCCCCTTGTCCCCCGGAAAAAAATCTGCTATGATGGTTTAATCACCAGTGTTCAACAGGAAAGGAACCGACCAAATATGAATGAAATGATTTTGCTCAAGCTGGGCGAGCTGGTCCTGAAGGGTCTGAACCGCCGCAGCTTTGAGGATAAGCTCCAGGCCAACATCCACCGCCGCTTAAACGGCCTGGGCCAGTTCCGGGTATATACCCGCCAGTCCACCACCTATGTGGAGCCCATGAATGCGGACTGCGACATGGACGGGGCCTGGGAGGCCATGAAAAAAGTCTTTGGAGTCGTGGGGCTGTCCCGGGCCCGCTCCTGTGAGAAGGACAAGGACGCCATCCTGGCCGCCTGCCGGGAGTATCTGGACAGCCAGCTTCACTCCGCCAAAACCTTTAAGGTAGAGACCAAGCGGGCGGACAAGACCTTTCCCATGACCTCTATCCAGGTAAGCCAGTATGTGGGCGGTGAGCTCCATGAGGCCTATGACAATCTGGAAGTGGACGTCCATCACCCGGAGCTGACCGTCTATGTGGAGATTCGGGACTACGCCGCCTTCGTCCACGCCGACCCGGAGCCAGGCGCGGGCGGCCTGCCGGTAGGCATCAACGGCAGAGCGGTATCCCTGCTGTCCGGCGGCATTGACTCGCCAGTGGCCTCCTGGATGATTGCCAAGCGGGGCGTCGCACTGGAGATGGTCCACTTCTTCTCCTACCCCTATACCTCCCCTGAGGCCAAGGAGAAGGTGCTGGAGCTGGCCCGGCTGCTCACTCCCTGGTGCGGGCGGCTCACGGTCCATGTGGTCCCCTTCACCGCCATCCAGGAGGAGCTGCGCCGCTCCTGCCCGGAGGAGCTGTTCACCATCATCATGCGCCGGTTCATGATGCGCATCTCCCAGGAGGTGGCCAAACGGTGCGGCGCCAAGGCCCTGGTCACTGGTGAGTGTCTGGGCCAGGTGGCCAGCCAGACCATGGAGGCGATGAACGTCACGGGGGCTGTGGCCGCCCTGCCTGTTCTGCGACCGGTTGTGGGGCTGGACAAGGAGGAGATTGTCCAGATTGCCCGGAAGATCGGCACCTTTGAGACCTCCATCCTGCCCTACGAGGACTGCTGCACCGTTTTTACTCCCCGGCACCCCCGGCTCCGCCCCATTCTCACCGAGGTGGAGGCGGCGGAGGAAAAGCTGGACGTCGACGCCATGGTCCAGGCGGCGGTGGAGGGCATTGAGCGCGTCCAAGTCTGATGGAAAGAGGGAAAGGAGCACGGTCAGCCATGACGATCCGACTTGCTGTCCCTGGAGATGCTCTGGCTCTGTTGGAGATTTACCGTCAGTATATTCAGACCCCCATTACCTTTGAATATGAACTGCCCACCCTGGAGGAATTTACCCGGCGCATTTCCGATACGGTGGAACAATACCCCTATCTGGTGCTGGAGGACCAGGGCAGGCTATTGGGCTACGCCTACGCCCATCCAGAGCGTGAGTGGAAGGCCTATCAGTGGAACGCGGAGCTGTCCATCTATTTGGCCCCTGCCGCTGTTGGAAAGGGCTATGGCAGACGGCTGTACCAAGCTCTGCTGGAGCTTCTGTGCCTCCAAGGCGTCCGTACCGTATACGGGGTTGTGACCTCTCCGAACCCGGCCAGCGAGGCCCTCCAAAAATCCCTGGGCTTCCGGTTGATTGGCGTACACAAAAATACCGGCTACAAGGCTGGTCAGTGGCGAGACGTGCTGTGGTTTGAGAAGAGTTTGGCTCTCTACGACGCGGATCCCCAGCCTGTCCTCCCTTTCTGCCAGCTTGACCAGCAGCAGGTAGATCGGGTGCTGGCCGCTTACGGTCACGAGGATCCACCGGCATAGCCGATGGATCTTTTTGTATACAAAAAGGCAGGACCGCTGAAGCGGTCCTGCCTTTTAACGTAAAATTGCTTACTTCAGATTGAAGAAGGCCTTCATGCCGGGGTACTCGGCGATGTCGCCCAGCACCCAATGTGCGCCCGGCGCACATTGGGGACCCGAAGGCTTAAAATGCTCGGCGGAAATGAATTCCGCCTGCGCCAAGGTTTTCGCCTTTGGCGAAAACGCTTGTACGCGCTGCGCGCGCCCCATCTGCGATGGGGCCCCGAGGAGCTGGGCGACGGGAAAAGCAAAGCCGCCCGTTGGGCGGCTTTGCTCGGAAGCTTGGAAGCTTACTTCAGATTGAAGAAGGCCTTCATGCCGGGGTACTCGGCGATGTCGCCCAGCACCCAATGTGCGCCCGGCGCACATTGGGGACCCGAAGGCTTAAAATGCTCGGCGGAAATGAATTCCGCCTGCGCCAAGGTTTTCGCCTTTGGCGAAAACGCTTGTACGCGCTGCGCGCGCCCCATCTGCGATGGGGCCCCGAGGAGCTGGGCGACGGGAAAAGCAAAGCCGCCCGTTGGGCGGCTTTGCTCGGAAGCTTGGAAGCTTACTTCAGATTGAAGAAGGCCTTCATGCCGGGGTACTCGGCGATGTCGCCCAGCTCCTCCTCAATGCGCAGGAGCTGGTTGTACTTGGCCACGCGGTCGGTGCGGCTGGGGGCGCCGGTCTTGATCTGGCCGGCGTTGAGGGCCACGGCGATGTCGGCGATAGTGGCGTCCTCGGTCTCGCCGGAGCGGTGGGACACGATGGCGGTGTAGCCGGCCCGGTTGGCCATCTGGATGGCATCCAAAGTCTCGGTCAGGGTGCCGATCTGGTTGACCTTGATGAGGATGGCGTTGCCCACCTTCTTCTCAATGCCGGTGGACAGGCGCTCCACGTTGGTGACGAACAGGTCGTCGCCCACCAGCTGGACCCGGTCGCCGATGGCCTTGGTGAGCATGGCCCAGCCCTCCCAGTCTGTCTCGGCCATACCGTCCTCCAGGGAAATAATGGGGTAGGTGTCGGCAAACTTCTTCCACATATTGACCAGCTGCTGCTGGGTCAGCTTCTTGCCGGACTTGGGCTGGACATAGCACTTCTGCTCCTCGTCCCACCACTCGGAGGAGGCAGCGTCGATGGCGATCTTGAAGTCCTCGCCGGGCTTGTAGCCAGCCTTCTCAATGGCGGCCACAATGACCTTCAGGGCATCCTCATCCTTCTTCAGATTGGGGGCGTAGCCGCCCTCGTCGCCCACGCCGGCAGCGGGGGTGCCATTCTCCTTCAGAACGGTCTTCAGGGTGTGGAACACCTCGGCACAGCGGCGGAGGGCCTCACGGAAAGAGGGGGCGGAGACGGGCATAATCATGAACTCCTGGATCTCCACGTTGTTGGTGGCGTGGGCGCCGCCGTTCAAAATGTTCATCATGGGGACAGGAAGCTGTTTAGCGTTCACTCCACCAATATAGTTATACAGGCTGGTGCCCAGGCTCTCAGCGGCGGCCTTGGCGCAGGCCAGGGAGGCGCCAAGAATGGCGTTTGCGCCCAAGCGGCTCTTGTTGGGGGTGCCGTCCAGGTCGATGAGCATTTTGTCGATAGCCACCTGGTCCAGCACGTTGGTGCCAATCAGGGCCTCGGCAATCTCAGTATTCACGTTCTTCACAGCGTTCTCCACGCCCTTGCCCATGTAGCGGCCCTTGTCGCCGTCACGGAGCTCACAGGCCTCATAGATGCCGGTAGATGCGCCGGAGGGCACGGCGGCACGGCCCATAGTGCCGTCCTCCAGATACACCTCTACCTCAACAGTGGGGTTACCGCGGCTGTCCAGGATCTCGCGGCCGACTACGTCCACAATTTCGATCATCTGCTTCATATGATTTTATCTCCTTTCATTTTTCCGGCGGCACGCCGGGCGGTACAGGCCGCCCCTGCTATTGAACGCCGCCGGTATCCGTAGGGGCGGCCTGTACCGCCCGAATACGCTCAGGTCACAATCAGGGTCTCCCCATCCATCTCTGCCGGCTTTTCCAGCTTTCCCAAACGGGCAGGCCCGTTTGGGGGCCCTTTGATTTTGAGTCCTCGGGGCAAATAAATTGCCCCTCCGGAAATTCCTCGCTCCGCTCAGAATTTAACCGGCCTGGAAAAGCCCCTTTGGCTTGGAACTTCAACTTCCCCGGGATCAGGTCACAATCAGGGTCTCCCCATCCATCTCTGCTGGCTTTTCCAGGCCCATGAGGTCCAGCATAGTGGGGGCGATATCGGCCAGCCGTCCATCCCGCAGCCGCACGTTGGCACCCACGATATAGAAGGGCACGGGGTTAGTGGTGTGGGCAGTGAAGGGCTCACCATCTGTATCTATCATCCGCTCCGCGTTTCCGTGGTCGGCGGTGATCAGGGAAATGCCCCCCATTTTAGAGGTGGCCTCCACCACCTTAGCCACACATTCATCCACCGTAGTCACCGCTTTGCAGGCGGCCTCATAAATCCCGGTGTGGCCCACCATGTCGCAGTTGGCGAAGTTGAGGATGATGACGTCATAGGCTCCGCTTAGGATTCGGCGCACCGCCTCCTCCATCACCTCGTAGGCGGACATCTCCGGCTTCAGGTCATAGGTGGCTACCTTGGGAGAGGCGATGAGCACCCGGTCCTCCCCTGGGAATACCTGCTCCACACCTCCATTGAAGAAGAAGGTGACATGGGCGTACTTCTCCGTCTCCGCGATGCGCAGCTGGGTCAGTCCCAGCTTTGAGATATACTCTCCAAAAATATTCTCCAGCTTCTGGCGGGGATAGGCCACCGTGACATTGGGCATGGTGGCATCATACTCGGTGGTACAGACGAAGTGGACCGGTACAAAGCCGGTCGTACGCTGGACATCCGTAAAGTCCTCGTCCACCATAGTGCGGGTGATCTCCCTGGCCCGGTCAGGGCGGAAATTGAAAAAGATCACCGAATCATTGTCCTGGAACTGGGCCCCCTTGGCGCAAACCACGGGCTCCATGAACTCATCTGTGACGCCGGCGTCATAGGACTTTTGAACCGCAGCCGCGGGGTCGGGCTCATAGGGAGCCTGCCCGCAGACCATGGCGTCATAGGCCCGCTGGAGCCGATCCCATCGCTTATCCCGGTCCATGGCGTAGTACCGGCCCATCACCGTGGCGATCTGTCCCACGCCCAGCTGCTGGAGCTTGGCCTGGAGCTGCTCGACAAAGTGCTTGCCGGAGGTGGGAGGCACGTCCCGTCCGTCCAGAAAACAGTGGACATAGACCTTTTCAATTCCCTGCTCCCTGGCCATCTGGAGCAGGGCAAAAAGATGGGTGATGTGGCTGTGGACACCGCCGTCAGACAGCAGGCCCATCAGGTGCAGGGCAGAACCCCATTCCCGGCAGTTCTCCATCGCCTCTGTATAGGCGGTGTTTTTAAAAAATTCGCCGCTCTGGATATCACGGCTGATGTGGGGCAGGTCCTGGAACACCACCCGGCCCGCGCCGATGTTGGTATGTCCCACCTCACTGTTGCCCATCTGCCCCTCAGGCAGACCTACATCCAGCCCGGAGGCAGACAGACGGCAGCCGGGGCACTCGGCAAAAATACGGTCCAGATTAGGGGTAGGGGCATTGGCTATGGCGTTGCCGGCGGACTGGGCCCCGGTGCCAAAGCCATCCATAATGATAAGAGTCGTAGGTGTTTTCATAACAAACCTTTCTTTTCAGGGTACTCATGGTCACACCGCCTTTGGCGGCCTCCCATTCTGGGGCGGCTTTGCCGCCCGCCTTACACTCACGTTCACGCTGGTCCGGTATGGGCAGCGGCCGCAAGATTACTCCTGATTCGCCGCGTTGATGATCTGCACGAAATCGGCGGGCTTCAGAGAGGCTCCACCGATCAGGCCGCCGTCCACGTCGGGCTGGGCCAGCAGCTCGGCGGCGTTCTTGGCGTTCATAGAGCCGCCGTACTGGATGGTGACGGACCGGGCCACATGGGCGCCATACAGCTTGCGGATGACGGCACGGATCGCCTGGCAGACCTCACCGGCCTGCTCGGCGGTAGCGGTCTTGCCAGTGCCGATGGCCCACAGGGGCTCGTAGGCGATGACCACATGGCGCATCTTTTCAGCGGGCACATTGGCCAGAGCGCACTTGACCTGATAGGCGATCAGCTCCATGGTGACGCCCAGTTCCCGCTGCTCTAGGCTCTCGCCCACGCAGATGATTGGGGTAAGGCCGGCATTGATTGCGGCGTGGACCTTCTTGTTCACAGTAAAGTCAGTTTCGTTATAATACTGGCGGCGCTCGGAGTGGCCGATGATGACATACTTGGCGCCGGCCTCCTTAATCATCTCGGCGGTGATCTCTCCGGTATAGGCGCCGTGGTCCTCGTAATGGCAGGTCTCGGCGCCGATGGCGATATGGCAGTCTTTGAACAGACGGACAGCCGCCTGGATGTTGGTGGCGGGGACACAGAGCACCACGTTACACCACTTGCCCTTGGGCATAATCGGCTTGATTTCCTCAGCAAATGCTTTGGTCTGGGAGAGGGTGTTGTTCATCTTCCAGTTGCCGGCGATGATAGTCTTACGATAACGACGATTCATGGTGATTACTCCTATCTTTTCCTTTTGTATATTTGTAATAGAGCAAAGCAACAGAGCGAGGAAAACAAAAGTACAGGCGTCTCCTGTGTCTCTCTGTTTTCCGCCGTTCACGCTCCTGACTTCGCTCTTTGTTCAGCGTCACCTGCGGGCAAGCCGCTTTGGAGGACTCCGCCTCCCTTTTTTATGACAGATCTCTCTGGTCTGTCGTGGGACGGGACAAAGCCTTACTTGTCCAGCAGGCAGGCCACTCCTGGAAGTTCCTTCCCTTCCATAAACTCCAGGCTGGCGCCGCCGCCGGTGCTGATATGGGTCATCTTGTCGGCATAGCCCAGCTGCTGCACTGCGGCCGCGGAGTCGCCGCCACCGATAATGGTAATGGCGCTGGTCTTGGACAGGGCCTCGGCCACCGCCTCGGTTCCCTTAGCGAAAGCGGGGAACTCAAACACGCCCATAGGCCCGTTCCAGATGACGGTGCCCGCGTCAGCTACAGCGTCACAGTAGAGCTTGACCGTTTCCGGGCCGATATCCAGTCCCTGCCAGCCGTCCGGGATCGCCCCGGCCTTCACCACCTGGGTGTTGGCGTCTGGAGCAAATTTGTCCGCGCACACTGTGTCCACAGGGAGGAGCAGCTTAACGCCCTTGTCCTTTGCCTTCTGGACCATCTCCTTGGAGTAGTCCATCCAGTCGGCCTCCAGCAGGGAGTCGCCCACCTTACCGCCCTGGGCGGCGGAGAAGGTGTAGGCCATGCCGCCGCCGATGATGATGGTATCGGCGATCTCCAGCAGGTTGTTGATGACGCCGATCTTGGAGGACACCTTAGACCCGCCCAGAATAGCCACCAGAGGCCGCTTGGGGTTGGCCAGGGCGCCGCCAATGATCTCCAGCTCCTTCTGGATCAGAAAGCCGGACACGGCGGGCAGATAGTCGGCCACCCCGGCGGTGGAGGCGTGGGCCCGGTGGACGGCGCCAAAGGCGTCGGACACATAGACATCTGCCAGGGAGGCCATGGCTTTAGCCAGGGCGGGGTCATTCTTGGTCTCCCCCTTCTCAAAGCGGGTGTTCTCTAGCAGCAGCACCTGGCCAGGCTGGAGCGCGGCGGCCTTAGCCTGGGCGTCGGGCCCTACTACGTCCTCCGCCATGAGCACCGGCCTGCCCAGCAGTTCGCTCAGGCGGGCGGCCACCGGCTTCAGAGACAGCTCTGCCAGGGACTTTTTCCACTTCTCCTCGGTCAGAGAGGCGGGGTCTTTCCCCTTCTCAGTCTGCTTCTTCACATAGGAATCAAAGGTAGCCGCCGGCTTACCCATGTGGGAGCAGGCAATCACCGCCGCCCCCTGGTCCAGCAGATACTGGATCGTGGGCAGGGCGGCCCGGATGCGCTTGTCATCGGTGATAACGCCGCTTCCGTCCTTCGCCATCGGCACATTGAAATCACAGCGCAACAGGACCTTTTTCCCCTTGATATTGATGTCCTTCACCGTCTTTTTATTGTAGTTCATCTCTTGGCTCCTTTCTTAAAACAAAAGGGTTATAGAACTTGGGATCTCCCTTTCTCCGCCATCTCGCCTTCGCCCGACAGCCCCGGAAAGTCGAGCTGCCGCAGCGCCTCATAGGTGAGGACGGCCACTGAATTGGCCAGATTCAGGCTTCTGGCGTCCGGCCGCATCGGGATGCGGATACACCGGTCCGGGTACTGCCGGCGAAATCCCTCCGGCAGCCCCGCAGTTTCCTTCCCAAAGAACAGCCAGCAATTATCTCGAAAGACTGCCTGGGTATAGTCCCGTGGCGCTTTCGTCGTGGCCAGCCACAAATCCGGGGCAGGATTGACTTCAAAGAAGTGGTCCAACCCCTCATAGACCTGAAGATCCACCATATTCCAGTAATCCAGCCCGGCCCGACGCACGGCTTTTTCACTGATATCAAAACCCAGAGGCTTGATCAGATGGAGGCGGCTGCGGGTAGCGGCGCAGGTCCGTGCGATATTCCCGGTATTCTGCGGGATCTCTGGTTCTACCAGCACGATATTCAGCACAGCAGGACCCCCCTTGATTTCGCGGGTATCATTGTATTCCATTTTATCGGGAATTTCAACTGTAATTTGGTCGAAAAATTGCAAAAAATCAAAAAACAGGGCCATTTTTCATTCTGCCCCCAAAAAGCGGGGTTCCTATTTTTTTATTTCTTATTAAACTATTCTTTTCCCGTCCTTGCTCTCATCTTAATGTCCGGTTTTTCTCTTTAATACAGTTCCTATCCTTCTTCTTCCAACCCCATACCCAGTTTTTTCCGCCGCTCACTTAAAAATTTTGGCTCTTTTTTGCTCCTCCTATTCCCCTTTCTTTCAAACTCGTGCTATAATGGTGCCAGGTCTAAAAGATATGGGCATTTTCCACAAATCTATGCTTGCGGGAGCTCTGCTCCCCAAAAGGAGGCGGCATTTATGAAGCTTATCTGGAACGGGCATTCCTGTTTCACCATTCAATCAGAGGATGGCACCCTGGTACTGGACCCCTATCAGGACGGCTCTGTGCCCGGTCTGAGCCCCCTGTCTCTGACGGCCGACCTGGTGCTGTGCAGCCATGAACACCGGGACCACGGGGCCAGGGAGACGGTAGCGCTCACCGGCCGCACCGCCGCTTTTCAAGTGGATCGGCTGGACGCCTTCCACGACGATTCCCAAGGCAGCCAACGGGGGAAAAACACCATCCACATCCTCTCCTCCCAGGGACTGCGGGTGGCCCATCTAGGTGATTTGGGCTGCTTCCCCACTCCGGAGCAGATGGACCGGCTGATGGGGCTGGACGCTCTACTCCTCCCTGTGGGGGGCTATTACACCATCGACGCCCAGCAGGCCCATGAACTGGTCCGCGCGTTGAGGCCCCGTGTGGTGGTGCCTATGCATTACCGCTCCGACTCCTTTGGCTTTGATGTCATCGCCCGGCTGGAGGATTTTCTGGACCTGTGTGACCACGTGGTCCGCTATGATGGCAACACCCTGGAGCTGACCTGTGACACCCCCGCCCAGACCGCTGTGCTGACCTATCAGGCGGGAAAATAGACCGGCTCCCATTCCCCGCATACCATAAACCAATGACTGGAGGTCTTTCCCATGTCTCACACTGTCGAGATCCTTTCCGTAGGCACCGAGCTGCTTCTCGGCAACATCGCCAACACCGACGCCCAGACGCTCTCTCAAGGGTTAAGCGAGCTGGGGCTTAACGTCTACTACCACACAGTAGTGGGCGACAATCCTCAGCGGGCCCGGGAGGCGGTGGCTATCGCCAAGAAGCGGGCGGATATCATCATCACCACCGGCGGGCTGGGCCCCACCTGCGACGACTTGACTAAGAACGTGCTGGCCGAGGCGTTTGGTAAAAAGCTCGTCTTTGACGAGCCCTCTGCGGAGCGCATCCGCTCCTACTTTGCCAAGACGAAACGGCCCATGACGGACAACAATCTGCAGCAGGCCATGCTGCCAGAGGGCTGCACCGTCCTGGCCAACGACTGGGGGACTGCCCCCGGCTGCGCCTTTCAGGCCGAAGGGGTCCATGTCATCATGCTCCCTGGCCCCCCCAGCGAGTGCCGCCCCATGTTTCAATACCGGGCAAAGCCCTATCTCCAATCCCTGTCCGAGGGCGTCATCGCCTCCCACACGCTGAAGCTGTTTGGCATCGGTGAGTCAGCGATGGAGGCCCAGCTCCGGGATCAGATGAACGCGATGTCCAACCCCACCCTGGCCCCCTACGCCAAGGAGGGGGAGTGCGAGCTCCGGGTCACCGCCAAGGCCCCCACCGACGCCGAGGCACAGGCCCTGCTGAAGCCTACGGTGGAACAGGTGAAGGCCCTCTTCGGCTCTAAGGTCTACGGGGTGGATGTGTCCTCTTTGGAGGAGGTGGTCGAGGGGCTGCTGCGGGAGAAGGGAATGACCATCGGCGTGGCCGAGAGCTGCACCGGCGGGCTGATGGCCAAGCGGCTGACCGATGTGGCTGGAGCCTCCCAAGTCTTTCTGGGTGGCATCGTGTCCTACACCAACCAGGTGAAGGCAGGGATGCTCCATGTGCCCCAGCACCTGTTGGACCAGTTTGGGGCCGTGTCCCCCGAGGTGGCGCTGGCCATGGCAGAGGGGGCCCGGAAGGCCCTGGGGTGCGACATCGCTCTTGCCACCACCGGAGTTGCCGGGCCGGACAAGGACGATTGGGACAACGAGGTGGGCACCATGTTCGTGGCCATCGCCACCCCGGACGGCACCCATGTGCGTCCCTTGAAGCTGGGCAGCCGCCCGGTCCGGGCCCGGCTGCGTACCCAGACCGCCCATCACGCCTTCGATCTGGCCCGGCGGTATCTCACCGGCCTGCCCTATGAGGACGGAGCGGTCTGACAGAAAACGGGACAACAATGGACTGTCGAAAAAGTGGCTATGCCACTTTTTCGACAAACTGGGACGGGGCCTCTGTCTATGACAGAGGCCCCGTTTTCTTTAATCCTTCCGCAGGAAATACCGGACCATGGTCAGCCCCAGCAGGGCTATGATCCCCATATACACATAGAGCAAAAACTGCTCTGCTGTACCGATACCGCCGCCCCAGCTTTCTGTCACCGATCCGTCCCGGTACCGGCCGGTAATGTCATTTCCTTCCCTGTCCAGAAGGCGTATTTCCCGGACATCCAGCCAAAACACCTGATTCTGACCATCCCCGAATTCCCAGCCCAAGTCCCGGATCAATTCTTCCTGGTCATAAAGCCACAGGAAGTCAGGCTCCTCCAGGTCATAGGTCCGGGTGGTGGTCCACCGCTGGATCCCGTCCCAGCTTCCGCCCCAGAATTCCAGCTGGGCGGACAATATCTCCCGGCACCCATACCCGGCAATCATAAACTGTGTCCGGTCCGTCCCCAATCTACCGCAATATACTCCGGCGGTGTAAGGGGAGGGGGAATAGGAGGCGCTGACCGGGCGGTATTTGCCAAATATCCCCCGCTTGAGCAGTACGATCCCATTTACATTATTAGCGTTGTCCGCCTTGAAAAAAATTGCCAGTTGTCCTTCTATTTCCTGCCAGCCGCCCACATGGATCGGCGTTCCCTCCTGGACTCCCTTTGTGTCCCGGCTGTCTGATGGACGGGATACATAATCCTCCACAGCGGCCAGCCGGCCGGCCTCGGTATTGGGATAGTGGAACTCCTGGTCATAGAGCCACCACATACACCACAGGGCCACCACCACTGACAGCGCGGCAGCCAGCAGCCGGGTCCGCTTCACCCGTTTCAGGAACTTCAGCGTCCCCTTTGGCGCTTTCTCCAGCGGCACCTGCGCCCGCATATCCTTCTCCAGCTCCCTGCAATTCTCACAGCCCTCCAGGTGCGCCCGCACCTGAGCGGAAGTTTCCTCCTCCGTCAGTCCCTCCAAATAGGCGGGCAGCAGGTCCCGCACCACACAGCAGTCCAAATTATTGCGACCGTTTTCCACCATATCCACCTCCCATCAGTTTGGCCAGTTCCTCCTTACCCCGGTAAAAGCGCACCCTGGCCCACACCTCGCTCTTTCCCAAAATGTCCCCAATCTCACGGAAGGAGAAATCGCCGGCCAGCCGAAGGTGGATCACCTCCCGTGTATCCCCGTCCAGCCGCTGCATGGCCCGGTACAGTGCCATACGGTCCTCCCTCCGCTCTGTCTCCTCCACTGGATCGTCAGAGGCAGCCAGGGTAGACAGCCGCTCCTCCTCCAGCGGAGCCGTCCTCTTCCGGCGCTCCAGTTCCTTGTACCACAGGCGCTTGGCGATGGCGCACAGCCAGACCTGGGGCGTGCTGTCCCCCCGAAAGGCATCCAGGTTCTTCAGCGCCTGATAGAAGGTCTCTTGGGTCAGTTCCTCCGCGGTATCCTGCTCCCCGGTGATGGAGAACAGATATCGGAACACCTGCCGGGCGTGCTGCTCGTACAGGTCCTCCCCCCTGTGTGCCATGGCCTTCACCTCCCTCTCTCTGACCGTTAGTTCCTTGTCAGGCCCTTTCGTTACAACATTTTACCCGTCTATAAAAAATACTTATTTTTCCATCTATTCGCGCAAAAGGTCGATTCCATCTTGCCTTTTGCCATGTCTATTGCTATAATCTAAAATATAACAATAAAAAACGCAACTGCTTTTTACAAGGTCGTACAGAGCCTCCCTCTGTGCGGCCTTCTATTCCCCAAACCAGTCTGGAAGGATGTGACAGTAAATGCATCGGCTCGGGACCCGTCCCAAGCGGAGGGGCGATGTGGACATGACGCAGGGAAATGTGGCCCACCATTTAGTCATGTTCGCCCTCCCCCTTCTGGCGGGCAACATCTTTCAGCAATTTTACAACACCGTAGACACATGGGTAGTGGGCAACTTCGTCAGTAATGAGGCCTTCTCCGCTGTGGGTACCGTCACCCCCATCGTCAATATGCTCATCGGCTCTTTTATGGGCCTTGCCAGCGGGGCTGGCGTGGTCATCTCCCAATATTACGGCGCCAAACAGATGGAGCGGGTCAAGCAGGCCGTCCACACCTCCCTTGTCATGACTCTGGTGCTGGGCGTAATCATGACGGCTGCCGGCATCCTGCTCACCCCCTTCCTCCTGGGGCTGATGAAAACGCCCGCGGATGTCTTTCCAGAGGCCACGGCCTACCTCACCATCTATTTCTCAGGGGTGATGGGCCTGATGCTCTACAATATGGGAGCGGGCATCCTCCGGGCGGTGGGTGATTCCAAGCGCCCATTCTATTTTCTGGTGGCGGCGGCCGTGCTCAACATCGGCCTGGACCTACTGCTGGTCATTGTGTTCCATATGGGAGTAGAGGGCGTGGCCTACGCCACCATTATCTCCCAGGGCGTTTCCGCCCTGCTCACTCTGCTGCTCCTGGTCCGCACCAGCTCCTGCGTCAAGCTGGACTGGCGGGCCCTGCGGGCTACCCCCTTCATTTTGAAGCAGATTGCCCGCGTCGGCATCCCCGCTGCCCTGCAGATGGCCATAACCGCCTTTTCCAACGTATTCGTTCAGTCCTATATCAACTTCTTCCAGGCTGACTGCATGTCCGGCTGGACCGCTTATACGAAGATCGATCAGATCATGTTCCTGCCCATGCAGTCCCTGGCCCTGGCCGCCACCACCTTTGTGGGCCAGAATCTGGGCACCGGCCAACTGGACCGGGCCAAGGAGGGCACCCGGACCGCCTTTTGTCTCTCTTTGGGCATCACCGTAGCCCTCTCTGTTGTGACGTTCTGCGCCGCGCCCGCTCTGGTGGCCTTTTTCAACGATAAGCCGGAAGTGGTCTCTTACGGCACCCTCTTCCTGCGGGCCCTGGGTCCCTGCTATGTGCTGTGTTGTGTCAATCAGATCTATGCCGGCGCCCTTCGGGGGGCGGGCAAGAGTCAGGTCCCTATGTACATCATGCTCTTTTCCTTTGTGGTGTTCCGTCAAATCTATCTGTACGTCACAGCGAACTTCATCTCCAACACCGTCCTTCCTATCGCCATGAGTTATCCGGCTGGCTGGCTGATGTGCAGTGTGGTTACTCTGGTCTACTACCACCGGGTAGGTTTGGGCGGCAACCGTCTGGTAGACGACTCCGCCTCCATGCCATCCCGGCCCTAAACCGCCAAAAGGCCCCGGCGCTCAACGAGCGCCGGGGCCTTTTCTTTTTTAGTCGTCCCAGTCCTTTTCGTATTCCAGGATCGCTCCGGAGGCTCCGTCGATGGTGTACTCATACTCCATGCCGCCGGACCGAAATTCCACCTCATACTCCAGCCGGCCGTCGTCATAGTCCCGCTCAGACCGCAAGCCGGCGACCTGGCTCTCGGACAGGCCGACGTGCCCCAAGGCGGCAGACTCAGCCGCTTCCGCGCCGATGTCTGTACTGGAGGCACTGGCGTGCTTCTCCGTATCATAGGCGACCACGGAGCCATCGACAGCGTCGATGGTATAGTCATATTCGGTGCTGCCTACCCAGAACTCCACCTCGTATTCCAGCCGCCCATCGTCCCAGTCCTGCTTCACCTTTACATCGGTGGCCTGGGACTCGCTGACACCGGCGTGTTTCAGCGCGGCGGACTTGGCCGCTTCCGCGCCCACATCTTGGGTGCCAGAGCCACCAGTGCCGGAACCGCTGTAATTCGGCGCCCGGTGGGTCTCCCGCTCCTGCTTCAGTACAGAGCCGTCGGCGGCGGCGATAGTATAGTCGTACTCGGTGGTATCCACCCAGAACTCCACTTCGTATTCCAGCCGGCCATCATCCCAGTCCTGCTGGACCCGCAGACCGCTGACCTGGCTCTCAGACACGCCGGCATGTTTCAGCGCCGCCTCCTTGGCCTTCTCCTGGCCAATATCACTGGAGCCGCTGCTGGGTTTCGTCCCGGCATCGCCGCTCTGCCCGCTGGCCAGAATATCCTTCTGGCCGCTCAGAACTTCTCCTGTCCAAGCGTCGATATGGTACTCAAACTCTCCCCTGGCTGTCTTAAGCTCCACCTCATAGTGGGGTACGCGGTCGTCCAACTCAGGATCTACATCGGCCACCACAGAGCTCACCGCCATCGTGCCCGCATATTCCTCCGCAGCGATGAACGCCGCCTCTTTTCCAATCGGCATCGCGGGGGCGCCGATCTTGGCCAGGTCCTTCAGCTCCTCCACAGAGAGCTGGGCCAGTTCTTCAAACTTTAGATCGCTGTTCAGCGCGATCACCTGGTTGACCAGGCTGGCCTTTCCGGTGGAGATGTTGTTTGCCTTCGCCTGCTGGTCCAGCTCCACACTGGCGTCCACTGTCTGGCTAAGGATAGACGCATTGGATGCCTGGGCCTGGAGGACCGCGTCCACGGCACCTGTCAGCTCCTGCTGGAGCTTGACCGCCCGTGCCTGGTCCTTATCCTCCACAGAGATCATGATGGCGGAGGAGATGCTGTCCAGATAGCCGTTGCTCACCAGGGCACCGACGATGGCGTTCACCGCCACGTCCAGCTTTGTCCCCTTCAGGTCTGCCCCACCCCCCATACTGGACAGGACTGTACGGGCCTCCTCATTCAGGGGGGTGCAGGAGAGGACTTTCTCCCTTTTATTTACCTTCAACTCAATACTTGGATTCACATCCAGAGAAACAACAGAGGCCACAGCGTTTGCCTGATAATAAAACGCGCCTCCGCCGCCGCCAACCAGCGCCAGGGCCAGACAGGCAGCCATCAGATTGCGTATGGTCCTGCTTGGACGTTTCTTCGTCATAGGGATCACGGTTCCTTTCCGCGCCTCACAGCGGGAGAGCACCCCTTCCAGATCATCGGGGGCGGCAGCGGACAGGGCCAGCTCCAGCCGGCGTTCCAGTTCCTTATCTGTCATCGGGCATCATCTCCTTCCAGCCGTACTTTCAGCTTTTTCAGCGCTCTGTGATATTTGGACAGGACCGTGGCCAGAGGCAGCTCCAACAGCTGCGCGATCTCCCGGTGCTTCAGCCCAGTGACGGCGTGGAGCACCACGATCCGCCGCTCCTGCTCCTCCAGCGCCGCCAGGGCCGTCTGGAGCAGCTCCCGCTCCTCCGGGGAGAGGGCCGGACCCTCGGCCGGAATGGCGTCCCACTCCTCCTCGCTCAGATCCGCCTGACGTTCTCTCTGCCGCAAAGCCATCAGCGCCAGGTTCCGGGCCACCGCCAGGATCCACGCCATGGGCGAGCCCTGGGGGCGGTATTGGGGCGCCTTCTCCCAAATCCGAACAAAGGCGTCCTGGGTGAGATCCTGGGCGTCATGGGCGTTTTTCACATAGGACAAAGTGATACCATATACCGCCGTACGGGTACGGTGGTACAGCTCTGCCAGAGCCTCCCGGCTGCCGGCGGCTATCTCGATCAGCAGCCTGTCCAGCGCCTCCCGGTCCTCTTTGCCCGTTCCTTCCGTTGTCTGTGCCATAAGCAGCATCAGCATGGGCCATTTCTCCTGTCATTCAAGTAATGCACAAGCCGCTCGTTTTATTGCGCGGTGGAAAAAGTTTTTTTGACACCTACCTAGCGTTTGAGTTTAAACCTTTTTTCTAAAAAAAACAAGAGCCGCTTCGGCGGCTCTTGGCCAATTTTTATTTTATCCCTCCGGCTGGAGCCCAGCTTTTTTCAGCCGGTTCCGGAGCATCGGTCCTACCGCAATAGCCACTACCATCTTGACCAGGTCCCCGGGAATAAAGGGGAATACGCACATGGTCAGGGCGGGCAGCAGATCGCTTTCCGCCTGGAAGCAGAACCAGGCCGTGCCAAAGGCATAGCACAGGGCGGTGGCTCCAATCATCCCGGCCAGCTGTACGCCCCGGTTCCGGAATTTATCGATCACAAGGCCGGCAATCACCGCCATGGGGATGAAACCGACGATATAGCCGCCCGTTGGGCCGGCCAGCTTGGCCAGGCCGCCGGAGTACCCGGAGAACACAGGCATTCCCACCATGCCGATGAGCACATAGACCAAATAGCTGACGGTACCCCGTTTCCAGCCCAGAACATACAGCGTGATGTAAATGGCAAAATTCGTAAAGGAGATGGGCACCGGCCCCACGGGAATGGAAAGGGGGCCCAGGACGCAGATGACGGCAGCCATAACCGCGGTCATCGCCAGCGGATAAACTTTATTCCTTGTTTTGGTTTCCATATTTTCTCTCCCTATCTACCGTTCTAATTGATAGCCAAGCCGGATAGCCATTTCCATATCTCCCGCCACGCTGGTGCCAGTGGTGGTCAGCATATCCCCGGTAATCGCGGCATTGGCCCCGGAGCGAAACAGCGCCTCGCCCCCATCGGGAAATCGACCCCGGCCGGCCGCCATACGGATCCAGGCGGTTGGATTTATGTACCGGAACAGGGCCACCGCCCGCAGCACATCCTCCTGGGAAATCGGCTCGACCTGCTCCAGTGGAGTACCTGGGATGGGGGTGAGCAGATTCAGCGGGATGGAGTCTATCTCCAGCTCCGCCAGGCTCAACGCCATATCGATGCGGTCCTCCCAGCTCTCCCCCATTCCTAAGATCCCCCCGGAGCACACCTGAAGTCCCGCCTCCTTGGCTCGGAGGATGTTGTCTATCTTATCCTGATAAGTATGGCTGGTGCATATCATGGGGAAATATCTACGGGAGGTCTCCAGATTGGCGTGGAAGCGGGTCACGCCGGCCTCCTTCAGCGCCTTGAGCTCCTCCAAGGTCTGTAGACCGTGGGAGGCGCACAGGGCCAGACCCGTCTCCTTCCGCAGCCGGCGGTAGGCCGCCAGACCGCGCTCCAGCTCCTGGCCGTGGAGGCCCCGGCCGGCCGTCACAATGGAGTACCAGTGGACGCCGGCAGCCTCGTTTCGCTTTCCCTCAGCCAAAATATCCTTTTCCGGCAGGAAGGGGTACTCCTTCACATGGGTGTTATGGTGGCAGGATTGGGCGCAGAATTTGCAGTCCTCCCCGCACCGGCCGCTTCGGCCATTGATGATCGTACAAAAATCAAAGCGGTCGCCGCACAGCTCTCTCCGAATGGTGTCCGCTCCCGCCCGCAGTTCTTCCAGGTCCGCTGTCAAGAGTTGGGACAGATCGTCCGACCGGTTCAGGCGGCGGCCTGATTGAATCTCCTCAGCTAGTTTTTTCACTTTGATCCCCCCAGATTGTAAACCATTTTCATTGTTTAGTATACGTCTTTCCCCCGCAGTCTGTCAACCAAAATTTTTTTTAGTTGACAATTTGCGTATTTCGCCTTTCGACAACATCCGCCCTTGTAAATCTATTCTCTTTTGGGTATAATTTCTTTCACGTGTTTTCCATGGATGAAAGGAGTCTCCTATGATCAAACAAAACCGATGGTTGTGCCTGTTTCTGGCCTTCCTTCTATTCGCCGCACCGGCTCTGCCTGCTCAGGCCGCGGAAGCGGACTTTGCCTCCTTCCTGATCGACGGGGATGAGATGGACTTTCCCCAGCGCCCCCTGCATATCCAGCTCTACCAGAGAGATCAAACCGGGACGTTTGTTCCCTCCGACCAGGTAGTCGGAAGTTTCCCCCTTAATCGCACCGCAGGGAACACCACCTTTTATATCCAGCTCCATGCTGACGGGGTACAGGTGACAGTGGACTACCTGACCGATGCGAACAGTGATGGTGTCTATGAACTGTTAGACGGACAGGATGATCCCATCTGTGACGTAGTCACCGCCGACGGCCGGCTGACCGCCTGGGACGGGGTGGATCACAGGCTGGAGGAGGGCCAGATCTTTGCCCTCCCCGCCGATCTGCTGGCCAGCCGGGGGCAGGCTGTCCTCCAAGGCCGGCTGGCGGCAGGTCAGGAAGGTGTGGACCCGGACCATCTGATCTACCTGCTCTCCCTTTCCTATGTTCCCGCCGGCGGAGGTGAGCCTCAAACGCTCCACTATTACCTCCAGCTGTTCCAGTCGGTGATCATCCCCTCCGATGTGCCTGTTGGCTCCTGGTACTACGAGGCTGTGGAATATGGTCTGGCCCAGGGCCTTTTCTCCGGCACCGGCGAGGACTCCTTCTCCCCCCAGGGCACGGTCACACGGGCCCAACTGGCCCAGATTCTGTGGCGCTTGGGCGGCTCTGAAGAAGGGCGGGAAGTTTCCTTCACCGACGTTTCCTCCGGAGATTGGTTCCATGACGCCGCCTGCTGGTGCGCCCAGGAGGGAGTCATGTCCGGTGTAGGCGACCAGCGGTTTGGCCCGAACCAGGTACTCAGCCGGGAGCAGTTAGCTCTGATCCTGTACCAATACGCCCGCAGGACCGGGCTCCAGATGGAGGGTGGGCAGTCTTTGGCGCTGTTTACCGACGGTCCCTCTACCTCCTCCTGGGCACGGGAGGCCCTGGGCTGGGCTGTGGACCATCAGCTGCTGTCCGGTTATGAGGATGGTTCCCTCCATCCCGGACAGGGCGTCACCCGTGCGGAACTGGCTGTGGCCCTGTATCGCTTCTGTCAGGATCTCCTGGAGCTTTGACCTTTCCCATAACGGACCTGGCCGGTTTTCCGGCCGGGTCCGTGCTCTTTTTTCCCTGTGTGGTTAAAGGCTGGAATATTTGTCCAAACTATCCATACAATGGTCCACAGGAAGAAATGAAAGGAGCGTGGCTATATGGCGTTTTCTCTGTCCCGCCGCCGGTGTGATAGCGCACAGGAGTTGGAGCGGCAGGAGCTGGTGGCCTCCTTGGCCCATACCCGCACCCTCATCAATCAGGCCTACGGGGGGTTTAATACAGCCAGCGACGGGGACCTCATCGAGTCCTATGTTTTTGAGATCAATGCCCTCCAGGCGCGGTACAACTACCTGCTGCGCCGGGTCAAGCAGCTGGAGGGGGTTTCATGACAGGATTGCCGGGATTCGCAGCCTGGGGGCTGGCCGGACTGCTGGTCTGCACCGCCCTGTTGATCCTCCGCCGCCCTGTGGCCCAGCTGATCCGTCTGATTCTGCGCTCCTCAGTGGGACTGGCCGCCCTGGCCCTGTTTTCCCAGGTGGGTCAGGCATTGGGCGTGACTTTGGGGGTCAACCTGGTCAATGCCCTGGTGCTGGGGCTGCTGGGCGTGCCTGGCTTCGGCCTGCTGCTGATGCTCCAGTGGGTGCTAAAATAGATGGCTTGACCAGGCTTTATATAGCCGCCTTTCACACTGCCGCCCGGCTTTTCTGGGCGGCAGTTCTTGTCGTTTTCAGAAAATATTTATATAATTGATTATATTCTTCTTTTTCTCTTGACTGTAAAGGGACTTCATACTTTACACTGGTCCCATCTAAGCCATTCATTTTCAGGAAGGAGACAGCTATGACCATCAAAGAAATAGAAGACCGCACCGGGCTGCCTCGGGCCAATATCCGGTTCTATGAGTCCCAGGGCCTGATCGCCCCAAGCCGTGGGGAAAACGGTTATCGGGACTACTCCCAGGAGGACTGTCAGACTCTGCTGAAAATCAAGCTGCTGCGGAAGCTGGACTGCTCCCTGGAGGACATCCGGTCCCTCCAAGCGGGAGAACGATCCCTGGATCAGCTCCTGGAGCAGAGGCTGGCCCAGCTGGAGGGCAGATACGCCGAGCTGGAACAGGCCAAGGCCCTGTGCCAGAAGCTGCGGGAGGACCGGGCGGACTGGTCCTCCATGGACCCGGCCCGCTATCTCTCCTGGGCCCCTTCCACCCCAGCGGATGAGGTGGCCGACATCCGCTTCCGCATCCCCTGGCGGCGGTATTTCGCACGTTCCCTGGACCTGCTGCTGTATGGCACTCTGTGGAGCGTACTGCTTGCTCTGGTCTTTCGGATCAACATCCTCTGGCGGGGCCCTTTGGGGGATCTGCTGGATACGGCGGCCACCCTGACCCTTATGGCGGCGCTGGAGCCCCTGTTCCTCCACCGCTGGGGGACCACCCCAGGCAAGGCCCTTTTCCGGCTGAAGCTCACCCGGTCAGACGGCAGCTATCTCTCCCTCCAGGAGGGCTTTCGGCGGACCTTGTCGGTAATCATTATGGGGCTGGGTCTGACCATCACGCTTTCCATTCTCGCCCTCATCCCTCTTGTGACTCTGATCCTGGGCTACGTCCGCTGCAAAAAGGGGCGGGAGCAGCCCTGGGCCCTGGAGGACGAGGCCTGGTCCGACGGTACCGACGGCACTCAGGGCTTCTGGGATCAGCCCCGCTCCGGACGCCGCGCGGCAGCCTATCCGGGCATCTACGCGCTCTGTGTGGCCCTCCTTATGGGCGCCGCTCTGTTTGCCGCTATCCCCCGGCACCATGGTGCCCTGACCCCGGAGGAATTTGCCGCCAACTACAACCATCTAGCCACCTTTGCCTCCGCCCCCGAGGAGCCCGGCTATATGCTCCAGCCAGACGGCTCCTGGCTCCGGACGGACCCAAACAGCTTCCCCATCTTTCTCTTTGGCTCCGGCCCTCTGGATATGGACATCCAAAGCCAGCAGGGGGTGGTCACCGGTCTGGCCTTCTCCATGGAGAACCGGGAGCAGGGCGGCGTCCGTTCCCTTTCCACCACTCAGGTATGGCACACGGTGAACGCCCTGCTGGGTCACGGCGAACTGCTGGCCCACCCCTCCCTGAAACCGGTGCTGTCCGCCCTGAAGGAACCCCGTCCCGGCACCCAGAGCTGGACTGTGGACGGCTGGCAGCTCACCCTGGAGCTAGAATTGAAGGGGTATGACAGCCACAAGGGCCAGTTGGTTTCCCTGCCGGGCCAGGAGCAGTATGTCCGATATGACTTCTCCATTCGGCAAATCTAAGAAAAGAGATCGTTTCCTGGCCCCTTTTCCCTGTTCAGCCATTGACACTCCCTTTTCAGTTGTCTATAATTAAAAGTTGCCCCGGTCCCTTCTGCGGAGCGGGGCAATTTTTTATAGGAAAGGGGCTCTTCAAATGAGCGACCAGCGTGTTTACAACTTCTCCGCCGGCCCGTCTATGCTTCCACTGTCCGCACTGGAGCGCGCCGGGTCAGAAATCACCAACTACCGGGGGTCCGGTATGTCTGTGATGGAGATGAGTCACCGGTCAAAAGTTTTCATCCAGATCTTTGAGGAGACCCAGGAGAAACTGCGCCGGATCATGAACGTCCCCCAGGGATATAAGGTCCTGTTTCTCCAGACAGGCGCCTCCGGCCAGTTCTCCATGATCCCCTTGAACCTCATTGGAAAGACGGGAAAGGCCGACTACGCCGTCACCGGCAACTTCTCCAACCTGGCTTACAAGGAAGCCCAGAAGTACGGCCAGATCCATCTGGCCGCCTCCAGCGAGGACCGGGACCACAGCTACATCCCCGCCCAGAGCCAGTTGAAGCTGGACCCAGAGGCCAGCTATTTTTACTACTGCGCCAACAACACCATTTATGGCACCGAGTGGCAATATGTCCCTGACACCGGCAGCGTGCCCCTGGTGTGTGATATGTCCTCCGACATCCTGTCCATGCCGGTGGATGTATCCAAATTCGGCCTTATCTATGCTGGGGCACAGAAAAACATGGCCCCTGCCGGCCTCACTGTGGTCATCATCAAGGAGGAGTTAGCCGGGCATGAGTTGCCCTATACCCCCCTTATCATGAACTACAAGACCATGATCGACAAGGATTCCATGTACAATACACCCCCCTGCTGGTGCATCTATATGCTGGGCCTCACTCTGGACTGGGTGGAGGAGAACGGCGGACTGGCCGGTATGGAGAAGCTGAAGTGGCAGCGGGCCAATATGCTCTATGACACGCTGGACAACTCCAAGCTGTTCCGGTGTCACGGGGAAAAGGGCTCCCGCTCCGGCATGAACGTCACCTTCCGCACCGGCAGCGAGGAACTGGACGCCAAGTTCGTTTCCCAGGCGGCCCAGGCCGGCTTTGTCAATCTGAAGGGCCACCGGAAGACCGGCGGGATGCGGGCTTCTATCTATAACGCTATGCCCGTCGAAGGCGTGGAAAAGCTCTGCGACTTTATCAAGGCCTTCGATAAAGCGAACTGACGGGGCCCCCATAGGAGCCCCGCGCAGTGGGTCCCATGGGGAGAGGAGGCGCAAGGAATCGCAGCGAGGAATACCTGCCAGAGCGTCCCGAGCGAAGCGAACTTTGCGCCAACCACAACGCCAAGCCTGTGGAGGGCGTTGAAAAGCTGTGCGATTTTATCCAGGCGTTTGACCGGAAGGACCGACGCGGCCGACATGGCCGCTCCTATAACATAAAATAAGGTGATCGTATGTACCGTATTAAGACTTTGAACAAAATCTCTTCCGCCGGGCTGGACCAGCTGGACAAAAGCCGCTTCCAGATTGGAACGGAAGTGGAGAACGAGGATGGCATCCTGGTCCGCTCCGCCCCCATGCAGGACTATTCCTTCCCCCCCGCCCTCCGGGCCATCGCCCGGGCGGGCGCCGGGACCAATAACATCCCCATCGACCGCTGCTCCGAGAACGGCATCGTGGTGTTCAACACCCCCGGTGCAAACGCCAACGCGGTGAAAGAGCTGGTCATCGCCGCCATGCTCATCGCCTCCCGGGATATTCTGGGAGGGGCGGACTGGGTCCAGGAGCAGGCCCACACCCCTAAGGTGGATGTGGCCGCCGCTGTGGAGAAGGGCAAATCCGCCTTTGTGGGGCCAGAGCTCTACCGCAAGACCCTGGGCGTTATCGGCTTGGGCGCCATCGGCGCCCTGGTGTGCAACATCGCCCTGGACCTGGGGATGGATGTATACGGCTATGACCCCTTCCTATCTGTGGACGCGGCCCTCCGGCTGGACCGCCATGTCCATGTGGTCAAGGACGTGAATGAGTTGTACCGGGTGTCTGACTACATCACCATTCACGTCCCCTATAACAACAACACCAAGGACTTTATCAACGCCGAGGCCATTTCCAAAATGAAGGGCCAGGTGCGCGTCCTCAATCTGGCCCGCGGCGGCCTGGTCAATGACGAGGATATGATCGCCGCCCTGGAATCCGGCCGGGTCGCCAAATATGTCACAGACTTCCCGGACGAGCGGATTACCACGGTAAAGAACGTCATCGCCCTGCCCCACCTGGGGGCTTCCACCCCAGAGAGCGAGGAGAACTGCGCTGTCATGGCCGCCCGCCAACTCCAGGATTATCTGGTCAACGGCAACATCACCAACTCGGTGAACCTGCCCAACGTGTCACAGGAGTGGAGCGGCATCGCCCGGCTGTGCCTGATCCATAAGAACGTGCCCGCCATGCTGACCCAGATCATGTCCACCCTTTCTGACGACCGCATCAACGTGGAAAACATGACGAATAAGTCCAGAAAGGACTATGCCTACACCATCGTAGATGTGAACACCCGGCTGACTGACGAAGTGGCGGATGAGCTGCGGGCCATCCCCAATATGATCCGTGTCCGGGTGCTGAACCACTGATGCGGCCCCATATCCAGTACAACTCCCCGGTGGTCCTCACTTTCGCCCTCCTCTCCCTCGGCGCTCTGGCCCTGGGGTGGGCCACCGGTGGCTGGACCACCTTGCATCTGTTCTGTGTCTATCGTTCTCCCCTGTCTGACCCCCTGACCTATGTGCGTCTGGTGGGCCATGTGCTGGGCCATTCCGGCTATGCCCACTACTTGAGCAACATGATGCTCCTGCTGGTGGTGGGCCCTCCCCTGGAGGAAAAGTACGGCTCCCGCCGCCTGCTCCTGTGCATCCTGGTCACGGCCCTTATCTCCGGGCTGGTCCAGTTTTTGTGTTTTCCTAAGACAGCTCTGCTTGGGGCCAGCGGCATCGTATTCATGCTGATCCTGCTCTCCTCCCTGTCCGGTATGCGGGCGGGGGCTATCCCTCTGACCCTTATTCTGGTGGCCGTCCTCTATTTGGGAGGCGAGGTGGTTGACGCCATCACCCTCCGGGACAACGTATCCCAGCTCACCCATGTGGTGGGCGGGCTGTGCGGGGCCTGCCTAGGCTTTGCCATGAGCCGGAGGCCATAACGATATCCATAAAAAAGCTCTCTGTCAGATAGGTTTGACAGAGAGCTTCTTTTTATATGGCCTGAGCCTGACCCAATGCCGCTGGCTGCTGCACTGCGGTCTGGGCGTCACTCTCCAGGCGGCGGTGGCTAGCCGCCTCCTGGATAATCCAGTTCCGCCGCTTCCAGTAGACCACCATGGTGACCAGGGGCGGAAACAGGTCGGACACCGTCTCCGCGAAGAAAGCGGCGGTAGCGCCAAAGACTGCTGGCAGCAGGAACAGGGCGGTGAAGTACACGCCCTTGCGGAGCAGAGACAGGGGCAGAGACCACTGCATCATCCCCATGCCGGTGAACCCGTCGATCAAGGTGTACTGGAAGGCCAGTGGGATGAGGCCAATGGTGCATATCTTGATGGCCTGGACCGCCAGAGCGGACACCTGGAGGTCGGGAGTGAAAATGTGGGTAAAGGGGGCGCACAGGAACTGGCCCACCAGGAACAGCACGGTGGTAAAGGCCAGACAGAGGGCCAGGATGTACTTCTGGGCCTCCAGAATGCGGTCGGGGCGGCCAGCCCCAAAGTTATAGCCCAGAATGGAGCCGGTAGAGCCGGTGATCCCCGCCATGGGCATGGTGATAATGAGCATGAAGGACTGGGCGATGGTAGCGGCGGCTACCAGCATATCTCCCTGCTCCGGTCCGCCGTAGTTCTGGAGAACAGCGTTCAGCGCGATAATCATCACATTGTCCAGCGCAATGATGAGGAAGGGAGCCAGCCCAGTGAGCAGGACCCTGGAGATAATCTTCCGGCTGTATCCCCCGAAGGTGATGCGCACCTGGGGTACAGGGCCAAAGAGAAAATGGAGGACAAACAGGCAGCTGCCCAGTTGGCTGATTACAGTGGCGATGGCCGCTCCACGTACCCCCATGTTCAGCCCAAAGATGAACACTGGGTCCAGGGCGATGTTGAGCACCGCCCCAAGCATCACCGACTGCATCCCCTTCTTGGCAAAGCCCTGGCAGATGACAAACTGGTTCATTCCGTTGGCCAGCAAGGCGAATACCGTGCCGAACAGGTAGTAGGTGTAATAGTCCAGAGCATAGGGCAGGGTGGTCTCACTGGCTCCGAAAAGCAGGAGCAGAGGCCGCCTGGTCAACAGGGCACCGGCCATCAGGAGCACCGCCAGCACGTTAAGCAGGAGAAAGCAGTTTGCCAGTATCTTTCTGGCCTGGGCCAGGTTACCCTCGCCCATTCGAATGGACATCAGGGGGGAACCGCCGACCCCTACCAAAAAGGCCACGGAGCCGATCATGGTGACCACGGGACCACAGACGCCGGCCCCCGCCAGGGCCAGGTTGCCGATCTCCGGGATATTCCCGATGTAGATGCGGTCCACAATGCTGTACAGCACACTGACAAATTGGGCCAGCATACTGGGAATCGCAATATTCAGGACCAGCTTTCGGATGGGATCGCGGCCCAGATCATTTTCCAGTTTCACGTTCTTCGCCTCTCCACACACTTTTTCTAAGTCTTCTCTAGGCGCTGGCAATTATAGCACTGGCCTCTCTCCTTGTAAATTAGGCAAAACCATAGCATTTCCCGCTTTTTTTCCAGAAAACTGGCCAAAATGCTTAATGGCGGAGGCCGGCTGTCTCCCATGCTCCGCCTTCCGCCATACCACTGCCAAAAAATTTTTTACCCGCCCTATTGACAACAGCTTTCTATTGTTATATTGTATATGTAGTATATATACAGAAAACACAAAATAACAGTGCGTCAGAGGGCGGGCGCTGGACCTGGTACCGGCCGGCAGCTCTCCCCTCTCTCCACTGTTAGAAGGGGCATGAGATGGACATCATTCTAAGTAATTCCAGCGTCAAACCCATTTACGAGCAGATCACCGACCAGGTGAAGGAGCAAATCATGGCCGGAACCCTGTCGGCGGGGGATGCCCTGCCCTCTATGCGCCTGCTGGCTAAGGAGCTCCGTATCTCCGTCATCACCACCAAGCGGGCCTACGAGGAGCTGGAACGAGATGGCTTTTTGGAGAACGTCCCAGGCAAGGGCTGCTTCGTGGCACCCCAAAACCGGGAGCTGCTGCGGGAGGCCCAGCTCCGCCGGGTGGAGGAGAAGCTTACCCAGGCGGTGGAGGAGGCCCGGAAGGGAGCCTTCTCTCTCGATGAGCTCCATGAGCTATTGGATATTCTGTATAAAGGTGACGAATTATGACAAATAGTATTGAAGTGCAAGGGCTCCGCAAGTCCTATGGCGATTTTTCTCTGCGGGATATCAACCTGACCGTTCCCGGAGGGGCCATCATGGGCCTCATTGGCGAGAATGGGGCAGGCAAGACCACTACCATCAAATGTATTTTGAACCTGATCCGCCGGGACGAGGGGACAATCACCCTCCTGGGCCACGACAACCAGAGGGAGGAGCGGGCCGCCAAGCTGGAAATCGGCGTGGTGCTGGACGAATGCTTTTTCCACGACTCCCTCCGCCCCCGGGACATCGATTTGATCCTCTCCCGGATATATCAAGGTTGGGACAGCGCCCTCTACCAGCGTTATCTGTCCAAATTCCAGCTGCCGGAGCGCAAATTCGTCAAGGAATTCTCCCGCGGGATGAAGATGAAGCTGTCCCTGGCCGCCGCCCTGTCCCACCGCCCCAAGCTGCTGATTCTGGACGAAGCCACCGCCGGCCTGGATCCCATTGTCCGGGATGAAATTCTGGACGAGTTTCTCGGATTTATCCAGGACGATGACCATGCCATCCTCATCTCCAGCCACATCACCAGCGACCTGGAGAAGGCAGCTGATTACATCACCTATATCCACCAGGGGCAGGTGGTCCTGTCCGACGCCAAGGATCGTATTCTGGACAATTACGGTCGTCTGGCCTGCACCGCCGCACAGCTGAACTCTGTGGCCCCAGACGATTTGATCCGGGTACGCCGCAGCTCCTACGGCTGCGAGGGCCTGGTGGCCGACCGGGCCGCCTTCCGCCGCCGGTATCCAGAACTGCTGGTGGAGCGGACCACGCTGGAAGACATCATGCTATTCATCGCAAAGGGGGAAGCACAATGACCGGACTGGTTCTAAAAGATATGCTCGTGATGCGAAAGACCCTTAAGACTTATGTGCTGTTTCTAGCCTTTTACCTGCTGCTGGCCGTGATTGGACTCTTTCCCATCTCCACCATCACCGCCGTCACTCAAATCATTATCATGATGCTGCCCCTGTCCGCCTTCTCCTTCGACGAACTGGCCAAGTGGGACCGATACGCCCTCACTTTCCCCACTGGCCGGAGGAGTCTGGTGGGCGCGCGCTACCTGTTCACCCTGGTGATGGCCGCCGCCGCAACCCTCTACTCCCTGGTGGCCTGCGTGGTCCTGTCCATTGGGAAAGGGCAGAGCGCCATGGCCGAAAACCTGTTGAGCCTGATGGTATCTCTGGGGCTGGGACTCATCATCGCTGATATTCTCCTCCCCCTGTGCTATAAATTGGGGGTGGAACGGGCCCGCCCCTATATGTATATCGTCATTTTCGCCCCCCTGCTCCTGTTCTTCGGTGCCTACAAGTTGGGGCTCTTCGAGGGCATCAACTTCTCCTCTCTGGACCGGATGCCGGAGAGCACTGTTCTGGCCGTGGGCTCCCTACTCCCTCTGATCCCACTCCTGGGACTTGGGCTATCCTACCTCATCTCCTGCCGTATCATGGAACAGAAGGAGTTTTGATATGAAAACCGGGGTCCTGATGGTATGGACGGGCTGCCTGGTATCCATCACGCTGTCTGTCCTGCATTTCGCCTGGATCGCTACCGCCGTGGAGCGGGTGCTGGTCCTGGCGCTGCTGGCTCTGGCCGGAGCTTTCGCTCTGGCCCATCGGAGATAAGGAGGAACCTCTATGCCAAAAATTATGCCCCTGATCTGGGCTGGCCGCGCCGTAGCTGTCACCCTGGTGGCACTCACCTTTACGGGCACCATCCCCAGTGGAAGTTTTCTGTTCTGGCTCCTCTTTGCCCTGGCCGCCGGCCTCGTCCTCCTTGGCGGCGGCTGGCGAAAGCGCCGGTGATTTACATTTTCTCCCTCCCATGCTATAATAGTAAAAAATGATTGAGGGAGTGTGACCGCTATGACCACTAAGGAAGCCATCCGGGAATTGGAGCACATGAAGCAGTATGCCACCGCCAAGTCTATCCCTGCTCTGGACCTCGCCATCAAGGCACTGCAGGAAAAGCTGGAGTGTGAAAAGGTCTAGCTCCCCAGATGTGAAGGCCGGACAGGAATCGGGAAAGGCAAAATCGGGAACGCACAACGTCCCCAGCAGGATTTGAAATCATTGAGAATCTTTCTTCTCCTGCCGCATCTAAATAAAGACGGAGCAGAAGCGACGCTTCTGCTCCGTCTTTGTTTATTTTATTTCTGCTTTCGGTCTGGATATCCCGCCGTTTTACCTCAGGCGCTCCTCCGAGCATTCTTTACGAAAAACAGGAAGCCCAGCATTAGGACGATGCCAACCGGCAGAGCGATGATACCGGGTAGGCCGAAGTAAGCTAACGCACCGGCTACCACATAGGAAATGCCGGCAATAACCGCGCAGGAGATTGCATAAGGCAACTGGGTGGACACATGGTTGACATGGTCACACTGGGCACCGGCGGAGGCCATGATGGTGGTGTCGGAGATGGGGGAGCAGTGGTCTCCGCACACCGCGCCGGCCATACAGGCGGAGATGCAGATGATGGCCAGAGGGTTGTCCATGGAAAATACGTTCTGGACAATGGGGATCAGGATGCCAAAGGTACCCCAGCTGGTGCCGGTGGCAAAGGCCAGCAGACAGCCCACCACGAATACGATGACGGGCAGCAGCATCTGCAGGCCCTGGGCGCTGCGGACGAAGTCACGGACAAAGTACTTGGCACCCAGTGAATCGGTCATGCTCTTCAGGGTCCAGGCAAAGGTGAGGATGAGGATGGCAGGCACCATGGCCTTGAAGCCTTCAGGGATACAGCCCATCATCTCCTTGAAGGTCATGGAGCGGCGGACGAAGTAGTAGATCAGGGCGAACAGCAGGCCAAAGGCGGAGCCCAGCATCAGGCCGATAGAGGCATCAGAGTTGGAGAAGGCGTCCACAAAATTCTCCCCGGAGAAGAATCCGCCGGAGTAGATCATGCCGATGACGCAGCAGACCACCAGCACCACGATGGGCAGCACCAGGTCCATCACAGTACCCTTGGTGTCGTCGATCTCCTCATCCATCATGGCATAGGGGTTGGAGCCGGAGAACAGGTCGCCGTTCTCTACGGCGTTCTTCTCGAATTTGGCCATGGGGCCGAAGTCTACCTTCATCAGCACCAGGCCCAGCATCATCACAATGGTGAGCAGGGCATAGAAGTTATAGGGGATGGCCCGAATAAACAGATTGAGGCCCTGACCGTCCTCGGCGAAGCCGGACACGGCGGCTGCCCAGGAGGAGATGGGCGCGATGATACATACCGGCGCGGCGGTGGCATCGATGATATAGGCCAGCTTGGCCCGGGACACGTTGTGCTTGTCGGTGATGGGCCGCATGACGCTGCCCACGGTTAAGCAGTTGAAGTAGTCGTCAATGAAGATCAGGCAGCCCAACAGGATGGATGCCAGTTGGGCACCGACCCGGGACTTGATGTTCTTCTTGGCCCACCGGCCGAAGGCGGCCGAACCGCCTGCCTTATTCATGAGACACACCATAGTGCCCAGAATGACCAGGAAGATGAGAATGCCCACATTGTAGCTGTCTGACAGGGAGGCCACGATACCGCCGCTGAACACGTGATTCAGCGTCCCCTCAAAGGAGAAATTGGAGTACAGCAGGCCGCCCACCAGGATTCCAATGAACAGGGAGGAGTACACCTCCTTGGTAATCAGGGCCAGGGCGATGGCGATGACCGGGGGCAGCAGGGACAGGGCGGTGTTGTAGGAGCTGCTGGGGGACTGGATATACCCCTCACCCCCACAGGTGGGACACACAAAGGTGCCGCCGCAGGCCTCACATTCAGCGTCAGTGCCCAGGCATACGGAACACCCGCCCGTAAGGCCGCAGTCGGGACACTCGATCATCTTGGTGCCCGATACCTCGGTGGGGTCGTCCGCCAGCACGGCAAAGCTGGTGGTCGCCAGGGCCAGCACCATCATCACCATGATGATCAGGCGCACAGGCCAGGATCTTCTCGTTCTCATTTCTTTTCCCTCCACATGATTCTCTCTCCGGGGCCGCAGCCCCCCGCGCAAACAAAAAAGCCACAGGCACGTCAAGCGCCCATGGCAAAGCCGGACGTCCCCAGGCGGACCCCAGGGACCTTCGGATAGCGCTCCACTTGTTCGTGACAGTCCGCAGGATATTCTCCTGCGGCCCAGGTTCGCCTCTCCAGGCAGAGAAGCCAGCCTTCGGCGGTACACCCTCTCCTGGGGACGGCTGCCTGACCCTGTCCCACAGTACGCATGAGTACCGCGCCTCTATCCACTATTCATTTGGAATTGCAAGTATCCTACCACGGCCCTTCACTATTGTCAAGCCTCTTTCGAAAAAAAGCCCCTTCTTTTTCAATTTTCTATCAATCCATCATAAAAAAGGTGAAAGTGCCGGTGGCCACCACTACATCCTGGTCGTTGGTGAGCACCACCTGGATCACAGACAGGGTGCGGCCCATCTTCTTGGGCGTGGCTACACAGAATATCTTCTTTCCAGAGGCGGGGCGCAAAAATTCCATAGTGCTTCCCGCGGTGACGCAGACGCCGCCCTTGGAACAGGCGCAGCATCCCCCCACCGTATCGGCCAGGGTGGCCATTGCCCCTCCGTGGACATTCTTATGGGGATTGATGCTGTTAGGTCCCACCACCAGCTCCCCCTTGGCATAACCGGGCTCCACATGGGTCACGGTGATGCCGTTCTCATAGGAAAACTGGTGCGGCGTATTGACTGTGCGGAATATAAAATCGGTCCTCTCCTGGTCAGTCATGGAACCGCTCCTTTGCTCGTTGTCAGGGGACAGTGTATCACAAAAACATCTGTGGGGCAAGGCTGACGGGAAAAATTTCACCGATTTTCCCCCAAACGCATAGATTGGTAAGAACTCATACCCAAGGAGGAATCGCCATGGAAAAAAACTCGAACCCTGCCGCCCTGACTCCCCAGGGCGTGGACCAGGAGGCGTTTGACCGGGTATGGCGCCGTGTGATGCCCGATCAAGCGCAGAGCCCCATCGCCATAGGGCGGGCGGAAGTAGATGAGATCGCCCCCGCCGAAACCGCCCCCCAAGACCAGTGCGAGGCCGCGCCGGTCCCAGCCGAGACCCCGGTACAGCCCGCCGCTTCTCCTACGCCCCCTCCCCCGTCCCGCAGCAAAGCGGAGGAGGAACCCCCCTTCTGCCTCGGCAGCCAGTCCCAGGGGGAGGAACAGACGCTCACCTCTCTCATGGACCTGGCCAAAGAAGGGGTCTTCATTGCCCAGGCCCTGGTCCGCAGGGGCGGAAGCTGCTCCAGGTCACTGAGCTGTCTGGCTGCCGACCACCGGCGGGCCCTGCGCCAGCTCTCTGCCGCCTACTTTCTCATCACCGGTCAGCGTTACCACCCACCGACTCCCTCTGTGGTCATTAACGCCTCTCTCCCCCTGGCCCTACGGGATCAGTTCGTCTGGGAGCAGCGATGGGAGCGGGCCAATCAGCAGGCCGCTGAGACCACCTCGGATGCCTGTCTCAAGGAATTATACCAGGAACTTGCCCAAGACGGGGTCCTCCATGCCGCCACCATTCGCTCACTGCTGGAACAGATGGGTTGACTGTTTTCTCAGCTTTGGGGTAAACTGGACAGGAAGGTGGGCGGTAGGGCCAGACCGCACGCGCCTCCGCCATCCTCCACATATCGATGAAAGGAGCGCGGTTCTATGACCCAGACCAAGGAGTTCTCCTATCCTTCCTCTGACGGCGTCCATACTATACACGCCCAGGAGTGGTTCCCCCAAAGCAGCCCTATCGCTGTAATTCAGATTGTCCATGGGGTGGCAGAACATATCGGGCGGTACCAGCATCTGGCCCAATTTCTCACCACCTACGGCTTTGTTGTGTGCGGCGAGGACCACCTGGGCCACGGCCTCACAGTAAACGACGGTCGATACGGTTACTTCGCCCCCCGCGGAGGATGGGACCTGGTCACCCAAGATGCGCGCCGCCTACGGGAGATAGAGGGAAAAAAGTTCCCCGGTCTGCCCCATGTGCTGCTGGGCCACTCCATGGGCTCCTTCCTCACTCGGACCTATCTGATTCGCTGGCCGGGAACGGTGGATGGAGCGGTTCTCTCCGGCACCGGCCAGGAAAAGGCGCCCTTAGTGGCCTTCGGTCGGCTTCTCGCCGGGGGGCTGGCCGCCCTCAAGGGCCCGGACTATGTCAGCCCACTGATCTATGAGCTTTCTCTGGGCGCCTACAACAAGAAATTTCAGCCCGCCCGAACCCGCGCCGACTGGCTCAGTAGGGACCGTGACATGGTAGATGCCAACTTAAACGACCCCCTGTGTGCCTTCCAGCCCACGGTATCCATGTTCCGGGATATGATGGAAGGACTGCAGTTCATCGCCAGCAAAAAAAATCTATCCAAAATGGACGTGGACACCCCCATCTATTTTCTGTCCGGTGACCAGGACCCCGTGGGCTCCATGGGCAGGGGGGTACGGAAGGTGGAGGCGATGTTCCGCTCCGCCGGGTGCCGGGATGTGACTGTCAAGCTGTACGCTGGAGGCCGCCATGAGATGTTCAATGAGCTCAACCGCCAGGAGGTCATGGAGGACCTGCTGGTCTGGCTGGAACAGAGGTTCTTTGACTAGAGCCCGGTTTTTCCCCAGTGTTTTGCCTCTTTGTCCCCTTTGGCGTACAGGGAGCCCAGAAAAATACGACAAGTAAAAGAGCGGCTGTACGGCCGCTCTTTTACTGTCTTTCCCCTTTGAAGAGGAATACTGCTTTCATCGGAACCGCGACAATCATGGATGGTGAGATACAACGGGTGGTCTAGAGGGGCACAAGGCACCACCCTAATCCCTCCACCCTCAGGTTGTCACCAGCTCGCCTGTCAGGATGTGGTCTCTGGTCATGGTCTCTCCCTGGGGCAGGTCCACTGTAATCCTGTTCCAAAGCATTCCACCCTGTTTCCCCTCCGTTCCCCTGTGGTGGTATCGGACAGAGAATCTGTGTATGGGACAATGGGCAGCCAGGACCTCATATGCCAACATGGCCTGGTCGGCCATTCTCTCCCGCATGACTGCCTCATCGGGGATGGGCTCATCCACACCGCCATAGAACTGCACATCGACGGATATGACGGCCTCGTCCGGCATCTGGGGACTCCATCTGGCTGACCACATGGTAATATTCTGGTCCGGGACCCAGAGCCCTGTCCGGCGGATGACACTGTCGATGTACAGTTTCTTCCGCAGGGCCTCTTCCCGTCCCTTATCCTCTACGACCAGCCCGCCATATCCCAGACTCCGCTTCTCGTCGCCGTCGGAGAAGGAGAGATAGTAGCCGCCGCCCACCAAATCATAGCCCGCCCAGTGGCCCTGCGCCCTCCACTCCGGATGGACCTGGGCCGCATATTCCTTCATCGCGCGGGCGGCCATCAGATTGCCGATGACTGGTGGAAAACCAAGAGGAAGGAGGACAAACACAATCAGGGGCCCCACCAGAAGTAAGAGGGTCAGGCCCACACCCAGCCGTTTCTGTCCCAATCCTTCCATAAGGTTCCCTCCCCCTTTTTCGAAAATGATAGCAGAAGGCGGGCTATGCGGTCAATGAAATTGGGATATCTGGTCATTTCTCCGAGATAAGTGGTCCAAAAAATTTCGGACCTTCTCTATCTGTCCCCCTTGGACCGGGATAGTCATTTTCCCTCCCGCAGCTTGCACCTGGAGGGAGTATCCCCGCCTCTCCGGCACCAGCTCCGCGCCGTCCATGCTCTCCCAGGGGGCATACAGGACACAGGTGGAATAGCTGTCGTGGCTGATAGCAGCCAGGCCCCGGTTCATGACTCCCAGAAAATACTCCGGGTCCGGGGTCCTCTGGATCAGCCAGAGCAGGCCGCCCGTCTTTCCCCGAAGGTACAGGCAGTCCTCCAGCCGCTCCCCCAGCCGGTAGCACAGCAAGGCGGTGTGGTACATCCCATAGCTCTCCTCCAGCAGCCAGCCCAGCCGCTCAGGCTCTGGGTGCTCGGTGGGAAAGGCCAGACCGGAGGGCCGCCCCAGCAGCAGGGACAGCACCGGCCGCAGTTGGTCCTCCTTCACCTTGTTGTAGGAGAAAGAGGCTTGATCGCCATTCTTTAAGTAGATGGTCAGGGTACATTTCAACAGCTGGACCTCATAGCGGATGGCAGCCGCCCCCTGGGGGATGAGCAGCCGAGTTACCCCTCCCCGCCACAGGGTCTGTAGGAGGACCTGGCCACGCCACCAGGACACGGCGTGCTCCTCCTCCCCTACTCCCTGCCGTACTTGGGGAATATAGGTCACGTTGCCGGGAGGCAGCCCTTCTCCCCGCCATTCCTCCAGAGCCGGGCGGAAAAGCTGGGGCAGCTCCGACCACTGATAGATACGCTTTGGCCAGGATGCCAATGTGGGTCGCCGGTCCTCTACTAATTTCACGGTCCTGCCCCCTTGATACAAAAGAGGTAAGACGCCTCGGAGAGCGTAAGCTCTCCGAGGCGTCCCGTTCATCAGGTCTGGTCCTTGGTATCCTCGTCCTGAGACGGGGCGTGCTCCTGTTGTTCCGCCGGTCCCTGACCAGCGGGAGCGGTGGGTTCAGAGTCCTTTCGCTCCTCTGTGCCCTCCCCCTCAGGCTGACGGCCGCTGGCCTCCCCTTCGTCCAGAGCGGGAGGCTTGACCTCCTCGCTGACGATATGGATGTGCTTGGCCGGCGCCTCGATCACATCCGGTACGGAGGGGCGGAACGCCTTTTCGCTCTTGCGGGTAGAGGCGTAGGCGTCCTCCACCAGAGCGGGATCCCGGCCCTCGATGATGGCCACCATCTCGCCGCCAGTGATGGTCTCTTTCTCCAGCAGATAGGACACTACCTTGTGCATATCCTCCAGATTCTCCTGGATAACCTTTACAGCGTCCTCGTAGCAAACGTCCAAAATTGCTTTGACCGCCTTATCCATCACAGCCGCGGTATCCTGGGCGCAGTCCAGGCCGTAGCCCCCGTCCAGATACTGGTTACGGACCGAGCCCAGGGCCATCATGCCGAACTCCTCGCTCATACCGAACATGGCCACCATGTTCCGGGCGATATTGGTAGCCTCCTGGATATCCTGAGAGGCGCCGTTGGTCATGGTATCCATCACCACCTGTTCAGCGGCCCGGCCGCCCATGGAAACAGATATCTTGGCCATAAGCTCTTCCTTGGTCCGCAGGTTGGTCTTGTCCTCCTCGGGCATCAAGAGGGTATACCCCAGAGAGCCCTCGGTGTGGGGGACAATGGTGATCTTCTGCACCGGCTCGGCGTTCTTCTGCTTATAGGCCACCATGGCGTGGCCCACCTCGTGGTAAGCCACCAGCTTGCGCTCGAATTGGGTGAGCACAGAATTTTTCTTCTCACTGCCGGCGATGACAAACTCAAAGGAGGCCAGCAGGTCCTCCTGGGTCACCATGCGGCGGCCGTGGCGGACAGCCCGGAGGGCCGCCTCGTTGACCAAGTTAGCCAGGTCAGCGCCCACAGTGCCGGCGGTAGCTAAGGCGATCTTCTTCAGGTCCACGTCCTCGCTCAGACGGATGTTTCGCGTGTGGACCTGGAGGGTGGCCAGACGTCCGGCCAGATTAGGCCGGTCGATGGTGATGCGCCGGTCGAAACGGCCGGGGCGGAGCAAAGCCTTGTCCAGCACCTCGGGCCGGTTGGTAGCTCCCAGGACGATGACGCCCTTGCCGGGGTCAAAGCCATCCAGCTCGGCCAGCAGCTGGTTCAGTGTCTGCTCCCGCTCGTCGTTGCCCCCCATGCGGTTGTCGCGGGACTTGCCGATGGTGTCGATCTCATCGATGAAGATGATACAGGGGGCCATCTTGCTGGCCTCTTTGAACAAGTCACGGACACGGCTGGCGCCCACGCCCACGAACATCTCTACAAAGTCGGAGCCGCTGATAGAGAAGAAGGGGACGCCGGCCTCGCCGGCCACGGCCTTGGCCAGCAGGGTCTTACCAGTACCCGGAGGGCCCACCAGCAGGGCGCCCTTGGGCAGCTTGGCGCCAATCTCAGTGTACTTACCGGGGTTGTGGAGAATATCGATGATCTCCTGGAGGGACTCCTTGGCCTCATCCTGGCCGGCCACATCCCGGAAGGTAACACCGGTCTTCTTCTCCACATACACCTTGGCGTTGGCCTTGCCCACGCCGCCCAGGCCGCCCATTCCTCCCTTGCCGCCTACCCCGCGGAACAGGAACATCATAGCGCCCACCAACAGCAGGATGGGAAGCAGTGTGGAGATGAGCAGGGACAGAATATAGGCAGAGCTGTCCACCGGGTCGCTGCCGTAGTTGGTCACCCCGTGCTCATCCAGCAGGTCGTAGATGCTCAGGTCGGATACTGGGGGCGGGGTTGTGACATATTCCTTCTCCTGGCTCTGGCCCCGGAGTGGGATCTGCATTCCAGCAAAGATTCCTTGGTCCCGCTCCTCTTCCTGGGGCAGATAGGCCTCAGCCTCTTCCTCCATCCCTTCCTTCAGGGTGATGACGTACTCGCCGCTCTCCATCCGCACGGACTCCACCAGCTCCGCCACCACCCACTGGCGGAAGATGGAGTAATCCACCTGGACCTGGTTGGCGTTGGCATAGGATGAGGTGCAGCTTTTGAACAGCATGGTCAGTACCAGGGCCCACATAATAATGCTGATGAGGCCCAACGTGTTCTTTTTGTTGTTTCCCTTATCTGGTTTCAAAGGAGAATACCTCCAATTTTCTGCTTGATTTTCTCTTTTCTGTCCAAATCACATTTAGGACTAAATGGTATCATACCACATCCGCACTTTAAAAACAAGAAAAGCGGGTGTAAACTTTCTGTAAAAGGTAAGGGGGTCTGCTCGGACCGCGGAGCCCCTCGATCCCCAATCGGTTTTTTCCCCGTCCTGTATTTTTGACTTCCCCCTTTCGCCTAAATATGATATACTGTTTTTTATCGTTGGAAATTTTGACATCGGAGGGAACTGCCCCATGAATAATAGACCGCCTCTGCGCCGCTCCGCCCCTGTGGAAACGGAGAACGACGGCATCATTGAAGGCCGCAACGCGGTCATCGAGGCCCTGAGAGCCGGCGTGGCCATCGACAAAATATTTCTACTCAAGGGCGAGCGTGACTCGGCCCTGGGGCATATCGCCTCCACCGCCCGGGAGAAGGGCATCGTAGTGGTAGACGCCGACCGGCGGAAGCTGGACAATATGAGTCGAACCCACTCCCACCAGGGAGTCATCGCCCAGGCCGCCGTTCGGGAGTACGCCTCTGTGGACGACATCCTAGCCGCCGCCCGGGATAAGGACGAGCCCCCCCTTATCGTAGTATGTGACGAGCTATCCGACCCCCACAACCTGGGGGCGGTCATCCGTACCGCCGACGCCGCCGGCGCCCACGGAGTCATCATCCCCAAGCGCCGGTCTGCCGGTCTGACCGCCGTGGTCGCTAAGACCTCAGCCGGGGCTGTGGCCCACGTTCCTGTCGCCCGGGTGGCCAATCTGCCCACTGTGCTGAAGGAACTGAAGGAGGCGGGAGTCTGGGTATTCGGCACCGCCATGGATGGGTCCACCTCCCTGTACCATGCCGACCTGAAGGGCCCTGCCGCCATCGTCATCGGCAGCGAGGGGGAGGGGATGGGCCGCCTGGTGGGAGAGAGCTGTGACTTCACCGTTTCCATCCCTATGTTCGGCAAGATCAATTCCCTGAACGCCTCCGCCGCCGCCGCGGTCCTGCTGTATGAGGCTGTCCGCCAGCGAACAGGCAATTAGTCAGACTTGCAGGAGGAATTTTCTATGATGCCAATTAAGCCTTTTAACGGATTGGAGGCCGCTATTTGCACCATCGCAATGGCTGTCGTCGGGTACCTCGTCGGGAGCCTGCTGGCCATCCCGGGTGCGGGCGCCGTAGTATTTGCTATTGCCACCATGGGTGGATTCCTCTTGAGCGCCATCCATCGTAACCAGTGACTGAATTTCAAATTTCAAGGAGCCTCCCATGAGCGACCGCGACGATAAAAAACGAAACGAGGACGACCTGGCGGAGATCCGCTCCCTCATCGGGGACACGGACACAGGCGGTTTCTCTCTGGAAGATATTTTGGCGGAATACGGGTCCGGCAAGGTTCCGGGCCGGGGTGCGGTCCCTGTTCCCCCCAAAAAGGAGCGGGAGCCGGAGGGACCTGACCTGCCCTGGCCGGAGGCTCCCCGCACCTCCCGGCGTGAGGGGAAGGTAGTTGCCTTTCCCGGGGGCCAGATACAGCAGCCTCCTGATGAGGAGGAGCTGCCTGACGAGGAGGAGCTGCCTCCCGACGAGGCTTCTCTCCCCAGTGAGGAGCCAGAGGAGCAGTTGGACGGCCCGGCAGCTGACAAAGAAGTGATTCCTTTTCCGGAGGAGGAGAGCGTCCTATCCGCCTTTCTCAAGGACCTGGGCAAAAAGGCCGACGACTATGCGGACCATATGTTTGAGGAGGACGAGGCCATCGACCACTCCGAGGTCCGCCGCCTGGAGAAGCTGATTCCAGGCACGGACCGGGAGGAGGAGCCGGAGGAGGTCCCCCGGTCCCGCCGTCCCAGACCCCAGGACCCCCCTCCCCCGGACACGGACCCCCAGGAGCTGGCCCGGAGCTATCACAAGGGATTGGGCGGGGCCCGGCTGCGGGTACTGGCTGTGTTCCTCCTCTTTGCCCTCTCCCTGGTCCAACTGCTGGTACCCGCCCTGGGACTTGTATGGCTCCCCCCTCTGGACGACCTGTCCATCCAGCGTTGGATCGCCGTAGGCCTGCTGGCCGCGGGCGTACTGCTGGCCGGTGACGCGCTGGTGTCCGCCATTGGTCGGGCCTTCCATGGCAGGCTTGGGATGGATGTTCTGGCGGCCCTCTCGTGCGCCGCCACTCTGGCAGACGGCGCTGTGCTGGCTCTCCACCCCTCTCGTGGAAATCAGCTGCCATACAGCGCGGTGGCCCTGGCCGGCCTGTTCTTCCTGCTCCACGGAGCCTATCACAAGCGGTGCGGCCTGCGGCTCTCCTGCCGAACCGCGGCCGCCTCCGCCACTCCCTATCGGGTCACCCTGGACGAGGGGAAATGGAACGGCCTGGACACCTATACCAAATGGTCCGGCACCCAGGAGGGATTTGGCAGCCAGATCCAGGCTGACGATGGAGCCCAGCGTATTTTTCGCCGCTTCTGCCCCCTGCTGCTGCTGGGCTGCCTGCTGCTTTCTCTGTTGACCTCGGTGGGAATCGGCCAGCCTGAGCATCTGTTATGGTGTCTGTCCGCCACCTTTACCGCCACCTCCGCCTTTGGAGGAAGCTTGATCTACGGCCGCTCCTTCCACAAGCTGGCCCGGCGTCTGGCCCAAAGCGGTGCCGCCCTGGCTGGCTGGCCAGGCATCTCCCGCTCCCGGAGGGGGGACCGAGTTCTCATCACGGATACCGATCTGTTCCCCCCCGGCTATGTAGAACTCAACGGAGTGAAGGTGTTGGGCAACTTCCCTATGGAGCGGGTGGTGGCCTATACAGCCACTCTCATCCGGGACTTCGGCAGCGGCCTGACCAAGCTGTTCCACGACCATCTCCGCGCTCTGGGAGGCCTGATGCGGAATGCCGACCACCTGTGCTGCTACGAGGGGGGCGGCCTGTCCGCCAATATCCGCGGAGACCAAGTGCTGGTAGGTTCCGCAGCCTTTATGAATCTGATGGATATTCCCCTCCCTCAGGGGTTAAACGTAAAGAGCGCCGTGTTCTGTGCCATCAACGGGGAGCTGGCCGGTATCTTTGCCTTGAGCTATTCCCTCCACGACACCATTTTCCCCGCTCTGGAGGAGCTGATGCGTGAGAAGATCGGCCCTGTGCTGGCCACCCGTGATTTTAATCTGATCCCCGCCATGCTTCACCAGCGTTTCAAGCTGGCGGCGGACAAAATGGACTTTCCTCCGGTGGAACGGCGGCGGGAGCTGTCCGATCCGGAGCAGCCCCACAGCGATGTCCTCACCGCTCTGTTGTGCCGGGAGGGGCTGTTTCCCTTTGCCGAGGCTGTGACGGCCGCCAAGCGACTGCGGTGGGCAACCCGGCTGGGCGCCATTCTCTGCTGTGCCGGCTCCCTGCTGGGTCTGCTGCTGGCCGCCTATCTCACCTCTGTATCCGCCTATTCCTCCCTTTCCCCTCTGAATCTGCTCGTTTTCATGCTCACCTGGCTGTTCCCGGTATGGTTCCTGTCCGGGTGGGTCCACCGCTACTGATGGGACCTGATCTGAACGAATGAGGTGATCCTTTTGATCCGACTGGCCTGTGCTGACGACCTGGACGCCGTCGACGCCATCTATGACGCCATCCTGACTCTGGAGGAGGCCCGCCCCGTATCCTTCACCAACTGGCAGCGGGGCAAGTATCCCACTCTGGACCACGCCCGCCGGGCCATGGAGGAGCACACCCTCTGGCTGGCCGGGGAGGATGGGAAGTATTACGGCACCTTTATCCTCAACGGCATCCAGCTTCCGGAGTATGCCCAGATCCCCTGGCAGTTTCAGGCTCCGCCGGACCAGGTGGCCGTGATCCACACCCTGATGGTCCACCCGGACTGGTCTGGCCGGGGCAAGGGCCGGGAACTGGTCGCCTTCTGTGAGGAGGAGAGCCGCCGCCAGGGAAAATCTGTCATCCGGTTAGATACCCCGGAGGGCAACACCCCTGCCAATCTCATGTATGCCCGTCTGGGCTACCGGCTGGCTGGGGCCGCCGAGTTTTTCTTCCAGGGATTTATCCATGAGATCCTGAACTGCTACGAGAAGAAGCTGTAATCGAAGATAGAACAGAGCGGCGGGGACACCCAAGGGTGT
>CDZQ01008489.1_pt1 | contig 43948 bp, 41 predicted proteins | sample 554831 | NCBI WGS metagenome assembly CDZQ01 (sample SAMEA3182112, study PRJEB8094) | gut metagenome | biome: human; feature: gut; material: Stool; isolation source: human stools | place: Canada | collected 2013-05-06 | reverse complement strand
AGCCTATATTGAGAAGCAACTGACCTATGCTGGACACCCCAACGCAATCTTCTCTGAGGACGCCATGAAAGCAGTCCACTCTTTCTCATCCGGCATCCCGAGACTGATTAACCGGGCCTGTACCCAGTCTCTTGTCTACGCATACCAAAACCGCCGGGCCATTATTGATGACCGGATGGTACAACTCGTCCTGGAGGGCGAGGTTTCTTGAATACCGGAAAGAAGGGGATGGCTGGAGCCATCCCCTTCTCTTATGCGACAAAACGCACCGGCGCCGGACAATGATGTCCGGCGATGACCGACAAAACAGCCCGTCTATTTCACGACAGAACAGGCCGTCTGCGACAATTGGCATTTCCAGAACCTCCCCGGATTAGGCCTTGTTTGAAAAATAAGAGTTGCACAATAAAGCAAGTTATGCGAAGCTAGGGGCATGAAACGATATGAATTAACAAAAGAACAATGGGAACGAATCAAGCCGCTGCTGCCACCGGAAGAAACGTGGAAGCGGGGCCGTCCCCGGAAGGATAACCGGACCATGCTCAACGGGATGCTCTGGATTGTCCGGAGCGGTGCTCAGTGGCGTGAGCTGCCGGCGGCCTATGGCCCCTGGCAGTCTGTGTACGCACGATTCTCCAAGCGGCGGGATGACGGCACACTGAAGGCGGTATTTCACGCGCTGTCCGGGGACGCGGACATGAAGAATCTGAGCGTAGACTCCACTTGCGTAAAGGTACAAGAAAGCGCCAATGGCGGGGAAAAGACAGCGGATAAGGCGGTTGGCCGTACCAGAGGTGGGTGGAACACAAAACTCCACGCGGTCGTGGACGGTTTGGGAAACCCGGTGGAGTTCCTTCTCTCCGCTGGAAATGACCACGATTCGGTTCACGCTGTTGAACTACTGGAAAAAGTCAGGATCAGAGGGAGTGCCGTACTGGCAGACCGGGCATATGGTGCTCGGGCAATTCGGGAAGATATCTCAGCGCACGGGGCCAGCTATGTGATTCCGCCCAAAAGCAATGTCTCCGATCCCTGGCCGGTTCTCTGGGCAGGATAAAAAGGGCGCCAAACTATGGAAAACACATTATGTTTCCGCACAAGTTTGGCACCGTTATGACTACTTGAAACCGACGGCTATTCTCTACATCTTCTTGGTATACCTATTGGGGGCACGTCACTGTTGCCAATCTACAGAAAACTTAAAAGCATTACCCAATGGAAAATACACATGTCAAAACTGCGTAAACCAAGATAAATAAAAGAAAGTGGCTTACCTTTCTGGGGGAGTCACTTCCTTTTCATTTTCTTTATTTTTGAGGAATAAGGGTCAAACCACAAAATGGCATAAAAAAGCCTGGAACCATTGATGTTCCAGGCTTTTCTTATGGCAGCGGGAGAAGGATTCGAACCCTCACAAACAGAGTCAGAGTCTGTCGTGCTACCCTTACACAATCCCGCTATTTCGCACCCGCTATCGCGGGCACGAATGATATTATAGCAGGTTCACAAAGAATGTCAATACCTTTTACAAAAAAGATGGAAATAGGTCAGTCCTTGCGGCGGCCCAGGAAACGGAGAAGGTAGAGGAAGAGGTTGATAAAGTCGAGATAGAGTTGGAGTGCGGAGAAGATGGAGGCCTTCCGCAGCATCGCAGCGTCCCCGCTATAAAAAGCGTAGTAGGCACGGATCTTTTGTGTGTCATAAGCGGTGAAGCCCAGAAAAACTGCGATACCGATCAGACAGTAGGCCCGGTCCAGCGCGCCGAGGAAGGGGAGAAACAGGGAGACTATGCCGAAGATCAACAGGAAAATGAGACCGCCCAGGAGAATGGGGCGGAGGCGGGAGAGATCCGTTTTCGTAAAGTGACCGTAGAGGGCCAGCACGCCAAAATAAAGGGATGTCGCACCGAAAACCAGAATGAGGCTCAAAACATCAAAAATGATAAAGTAGGCGGAAAAAACGATCCCATTGATCCCGGCGTAGAGAAAAAAGAGAACGCGGGCCATGGGCACGGAGAGATGCTGGATGCGGGCAGAGAGGAAGAAGACGACGGCCACTTCCGCTACCAGCAGGACGATGTGGAAATAGGGAATGGCAAAGACGTAGACGATCATCCCCGTCAGGTAGCCGCCTAAAGCGACGCCGAAGGTGACGAGAAGACCGAGGAACATCCAGAGGAAGGTCCTGGCCGTATAGGCGCCCAGAGACTCTCTCTGCCCGTACTGCTCCTGGTACCGTTCAGAGTCATAAAAATTGCTGTGGTCCATACAAATATCACATCTCTTTCAAATCGGGATAGCTATTACTATAGACTATCTTGCCCGAAAAGGAAAGCAGATTTTATTTTTTGCTTGACAAGAGTTCCGAAATCTTCTAAAATAAACACAATCAAAGGCGATGAAGGGAAGAAGACCTGTATATCCCGCTCAGAGAACCGGTGGTTGGTGTGAACCGGCGCGGCGAGTGCAGGTGTAAACTGGCCCCAGAGCCGTCTGTCTGAACCGCGAGTAGGATGGAACGTGCGGCCGCGTTACTGGCCAGGGCCTTGCTGGAGGCTGACGAGGGCCGACCGGGTAACCGGCGGTTGAATCAGGGTGGTACCGCGTACTATACGCCCCTGACCGTAATGGTCGGGGGCGTTTTGCTATGCTAAAGCAAGGCAAAAGGGCCATGCGCCGCCTATGGCGGCACGGCCTGGAACCAAAGCGCGTGGGCCGGGACGGCCCACATGCGCAAAACTTCATGCACCCGCTTTTGCCTGTTTATCGTGGCGCGCCAATGGCGCATGAAGTTTTATACCCCCGCGCAGCAAATTGAAAAAGGAGGCACCTTATCATGGTCAAAGATCCGAAAAACAAGTATATCCCCTTTGTACCCATCAAGATGGAGCATCGCGCATGGACCGACCGTCAGATCACCCACCCTCCCGTCTGGTGCTCCGTGGACCTGCGGGATGGAAACCAGGCCCTGGTTGATCCGATGAATGTGGAGGAAAAGCTGGAGCTCTTCCACACCCTGGTGGATATCGGGGTGAAGGAGATCGAAGTGGGCTTCCCCTCCGCTTCCGAGACGGAATATGAGTTTCTCCGGGCGCTCATCGACGGCCACCACATCCCGGACGATGTCACCATCCAGATGCTGGTCCAGGCCCGCCCGCACCTGATCCGCAAGACCTTTGAGGCCATGGAGGGAGCGAAGAATGTGATCCTCCATTTTTATAACTCCACCTCTACGCTGCAGAGAAAAGTGGTGTTCCACAGCGATATGGACGGCATCATCCAGATCGCCGTGGATGCGGCCAAACTGATCCGCGAGCTCTCCGAGCCGGTAATCCGTGGGGGGACCAATTTGCGGTATCAGTATTCTCCTGAATCCTTCATGGGGACGGAGATGGACAATGCCGTGCTGATCTGCCAGCGGGTACTGGAGGAATTGGGGGCCACGCCGGAGAACAAAGTGATCCTGAATCTGCCCTCTACGGTGGAGAACTGCATGCCCAACTATTTTGCCGACGAGATCGAGTACTTCATCGAGCATTTGCCTTCCAGAGACTGTGCCATTATCTCCCTGCACCCCCACAATGATCGAGGGGAGGGTGTAGCCACGGCGGAGATGGGCCTGCTGGCCGGGGCTGAGCGTATGGAGGCGACCCTGTTTGGAAACGGAGAGCGGACCGGCAACGTGGATATGGTCACCCTGGCTATGAACATGTACACCCAAGGGGTCAACCCCGGCCTGGACTTCTCCAATATCAACCAGATCCGGAGCGTATATGAGCGCGTCACCAAGATGAAGGTAGGGGAGCGGCAGCCCTATGTGGGAGAGCTGGTCTTTACTGCATTTTCCGGGTCGCATCAGGATGCCATCAACAAAGGCGTGCAGTACATGCGGGAGAGCAATTCCACGATCTGGGAAGTGCCTTACCTTCCCATCGATCCGTCGGACGTGGGCCGCCAGTATGAGCCGATCATCCGGATCAACAGCCAGTCCGGCAAGGGCGGCGCGGCCTTTGTGATGCAGGCGAATTTCGGATACGACATTCCCAAGGCCATGCAGCCGGAGTTTGGACAGATCGTCCAGGTGGAGACGGACCGCGTGGGTACCGAGCTCAAGCCGGAGCGTATCTATGAGCTTTTTCGGGACGCCTATATCGACATTGATGCGCCGTATCGGCTGATCAAGCACGCTTTCCGTGAGAGTACGGATGGAACAGGAGTTTCCCATGTCACCTTTGAAGGGACGCTCTCCCACAAGGACACGGTCTTCCAGGTATCCGGGGAGGGAAATGGCCCGATCGACGCCTTCTTCAACGCCATCCACGGGCAGAAGATGGACCGGTTCACCTTTGTGGATTATAAGGAGCACGCGATCCAGGCCGGCTCTGACTCGATGGCGGTGGCGTATATACAGCTTCGGGATGCGCAGGGGACCGACCATTTCGGCGTCGGCGTGGATCATAATATCAATCTGGCCCCCCTGCGCGGTATCCTCTCCGCGATCAATCGTGCGGTAGGAAAATAAAAAACGGCGGAACGGGATAAAAAATCGGAGCCTTCCTCAGGGAAGGCTCCGATTTTTTTATTCTCAATCATAGAGATGACAGGCGACCCAGTGACCAGGCGAGAGCTCTCTGGATTCCGGCACCTGCTCCTTGCAGGCCGCCGTACAGTGGGGACAGCGGTTGTGAAAGGCGCAGCCGGGGGGAGGGGAGGCGGGACTGGGGACGTCGCCCTCCAGGCGGATACGCGCTTTTTCCTCCGATGGGTCCCGCTTGGGGATCGCGGAGAGAAGGGCTTGGGTATAGGGGTGCATGGGGGTGTGGTAGACATCTTCGGTATCCCCCAACTCCATGATGCGGCCCAGATACATGACGCCGACCCGATTGCTGATGTGGCGGACCACATTGAGGTCGTGAGAGATAAAGAGGTAAGAGAGCTTCAGGTCTTTTTGAAGTCCCATGAGCAGATTGAGAATCTGGGCCTGGATGGAGACATCCAGGGCGGATACGGGCTCGTCGGCCACGACGAAGCGGGGCTTGGTGATGAGGGCCCTGGCAATGCTGATGCGCTGCCGCTGCCCGCCGGAAAACTGATGCGGGTATCGCTCCAACTGCTCGGGGGACAGACCGACCGCCTGGGAGATCCACAGGACTTGCTCGTCCATCCCGGCCTGAGAGAGAGAAAAATGGGTCTTCAGGGGCTCCTCCAGCAGCTTCCGCACCGTCATACGGGGATTCAGGGAGGCATAGGGGTCCTGAAAGACCAGCTGCATATCCCGGCGCTTCTGCCGCATGGACTCTTTGTCCAGGGCGCACAGATCCTGACCATCGAAATAGATATGTCCGGAAGTGGGTTCGATCAGCCGCAGGATCGTGCGGCCCGTGGTGGATTTGCCGCAGCCGGATTCGCCCACTAGGCCGAATGTCTCCTGCTCCCGGATCTGAAAGGAGACGTCTTCTACGGCATGGACGTAGCCCACGGTTTTCCGGAGGACTCCCCCTTGAATGGGGAAGTAGGTCTGGAGGTTCTGCACGTCCAGGATGACATTGTGTCCGCTCATGCTGTCTCCTCCTTTGGCGTGTCCGCATGGAGCCAGCAGCGGCATAGATGTCCGGGAGAGATCTCCGACAGCGCGGGGGCCCGATTGCGGCAGATGTCCATACAGTGCTCACAGCGGTCGGCAAAGCGGCAGCCGGCGCTGAAATTTCCCGCCGTGGGCACCGTGCCCTGGATGGTATAGAGCTCCTGCTGCGCGCCGCCCAGGGAGAGGACAGAGCGCAGCAGGCCGGCGGTATAGGGATGTGCGGGCGCGTGGAAGATCGTGTTCACATCGGACTGCTCCACCACCTGACCGGCATAAAATACCGCGACCTCTTCACAGGTCTCTGCGATGACCCCCAAATCGTGTGTGATCATGATGACAGAGGTATCGTAGCTCTCCCGCAGCTCGTTCATCAGGTCCAGGATTTGGGCCTGTATGGTCACATCCAGCGCGGTGGTGGGCTCATCGGCGATGAGAAGGCGGGGATTGTTGATGAGCGCAATGGCAATCATCACACGCTGCAGCATGCCGCCGGAGAGATGGTGGGGATAATCCTTCAGAATCTGCTCCGGACGGGGGATTTTAACTTTCCTGAGCATTTCCAGCGCAGCGTCATGCATTTCCGCCTTGCTCAGGCTGGCGTGAAAGAGAAGAGATTCGCAAATTTGTTCCTCGATGGTGTACATGGGATCCAGCGCGGTCATGGGTTCCTGAAAAATCATGGAGATGTCCCGGCCCCGCAGCTTGCGCAGCTCGGCCTTGGAGAGGCCGGTGATTTCCACCTCGCGTCCGTCCCCCTGCTGGAAACGGATGGAACTGCCCTGACCCAGCGAAAGGGGAAAGGAGAGGAGGCCCATGATGGAGGAACAAGTGATGCTCTTGCCGCAGCCGGATTCTCCCACGACGCCGAAGTTTTGCTTTTTGCGGACCGTGAGGTCCACACCCTCCACCAGCTTGACCGGCGGTTTCCGCCTGCCTTGGGGGAGCTCGATGGAGAGGTTGCGTATTTCCAACAGATGATCCATATTCCTGACCTCCCCTTTAAAGCTTCAACTTGGGGTCCAGCACATCGCGGAGGCTGTCGCCCAGGATATTGAAGAGAAGGATGGTGACGATGATAAAGAGAGCGGGAAAAACGGCCATCCAGGGGGCCTGTTCCATAAAGGTCCGCGCTTCAGACAGCATGGAGCCCCAGGAAGGGTCCGGCGGTTGGATGCCCAGGCCCAGGAAGCTCATGGACGCCTCGGTAAGAATGGCGCTGGAGAGGGCCAGGGTAGCCTGAACAGTGAAGGGGGCCACGACGTTGGGAGAGATGTGGCGGATCAGGATCGCGCCGGTCCTGACGCCCACGGACTTGGCGTTCTGGACATACTCCAGCCCCTTGGCGGAGATGACCGAGGCGCGGACCGTCCGGGCGAACACGGGAATATTGACGATGCCGATGGCAATCATGGTGTTCACCAGCCCGCGGCCCAGCACTGCGGAGATAAAGATGGCCAGCAGGATGGAGGGAAAGGCGAAAAAGATATCCATCACACACATAATGACGCGGTCCACCCAGCCCTCGAAATATCCGGCGATGAGCCCCAGGACATAGCCTGCAGTGGCGGCGATGCCCACGGCAATGATGCCAACCTGCAGAGAGACGCGGGCGCCGTACAGGATGCGGCTGAAAATGTCGCGCCCATAATTATCCGTCCCGAACCAAAATTCGGAGCTGGGAGGCGCCTTGGGGAGGCCGACCATTTTTTCCGGGCCGAAATGGGATAGCTGGGGGGCAAAAACCGCCATCAGAATGACAAGGAAAATGCCCAGCATACCGATCCGCCCCATCGGGTCGCGCCAAAGCTCCCGTAGGATCTGTCCAAATCGTTTCATGGCGGATCACCTCAGTCGTAAGAAATACGCGGGTCGATATAGGCGTAGAGCAGGTCGGTCACCAGATTCACCAGCACATAGACAAAGGCGATGAACAGGACACAGCCCTGCACCACGGGGTAGTCCCGCTGATTGATACCGGTCAGCGTCATCTGACCAAGGCCGGGCAGGGAAAAAATCTGCTCCACAATGACGGCACCGCCCAGCAGGGAACCGATCTGCATGCCGATGAGGGTAATGATGGGGATCAGGGCGTTGCGCAGGGCATGCTTGAAAATGGCCACGCGTTCACTGGCGCCCTTGGCACGTACTGTCTTGATGAAGTCCTGACGCAGCACTTCCAGGACGGAGGAGCGGGTCATGCGCATCACCGAGCCGGAGATGCTCACCCCCAGGATGGCGGCGGGGAGGATCATGATCTGGAGATTGCGCAGCGGGTCCTCGAAAAAGCCGATGTAGCCCAGCGGGGGGAAGTAATTGAAGGCCAGGGAAAGTACCAGGATCAGCAGGATGGAGAGGGCGAATCCGGGGACGGAGACGCCCAGCAGGGCAAATACCCGCACGAAGCGGTCGGCAAAGGTGTTGCGCTTCACAGCGGCCAAGACACCCAAGGGGATAGCGATACACCAGGAGATCACGGCCGCCATGATTGTGAGCTCCGCGGTGACCTTGAAGCGGCTGAGGATCTCGGGGAGGATAGGGGCGGAGGTACGGATGGATTCGCCGAAGTCTCCGTGGAGGACACCGACGATCCAGTCCAGGTATTGGACGATATAGGGCCTGTCCAGCCCATATTTGGCGGCCAACTGGGCGCGGAGCTCCGGTGTGGCTTCCACACCCAGAATACCCGAGATGACATCGCCGGGAATCATTTTCATGACGGCAAAGATGAGGACGCTGATACCAAACAGAACAGGGATGAGCTGTAGGATGCGGCGGATCGTATAGTTTTTCATAGTGTCACACTCCCGGCAAGCCATTGAGAATTGACAATGCCCAACCGCATATCCGGCGATTGGGGATTGTCAGTCCTCAAAGACGGAGATAGAGAGGGATGAGGCAGAGGACTTTGCCCGCTGCCTCATCCCCGCAATACAGAGATTACTGGGCCAGATAGGTGTCGCGGAAGTTGCTGGCGTCGGCGGAGGAGGGGGCGAAGCCTTCCACGTAGGAGGCGGTCACAAAATACTTCATGGGGCTGGCGATGCAGATCTTGGTGCAGTCCTCGATGCAGATGAGCTGGGCCTCATTGTAGATCTCCTCGCGTTTGGACTCGTCGGTGGTGGCGATACCCTGGGCGCAGAGCTCATCCACCCGCTCGTTGGAGAAACCGAACACGTTGGCGCTGGCACCGGTGCCGAAGAAGAAGGAGATGGAGCGGTTGGGATCGGTGCCCGCGCCGTCGTTGACGATCATCAGGTCAAAACCGGCCTCAGGGGTGCTCATTTTGCCCCAAATGTCCACGTATTCGCCGGACTCCAGATTGGTGATCTCCAGGTCGATGTAGATCTCGGCCAACTGCTGCTGGAGAACCACAGCGGCCTGACGGATGGAGTCCATGAGGCCGGCCGCCACTTTCAGGGTCAGACGGTTGCCGTCGTTGTAACCGGCGGCCTCCATCAGTTCCTTGGCTTTCTCCACATTGGTCTGGTAGAGCTCCATGTCGGAGACGTCCAGAGACCAGTGTCCCAGTCCGGGAGGCACCATGGAACAGGGGACGGCCTGCCCGCCGAAGACCACGTTGATGATGGCGTCGCGGTCCATGGCATAGCTCATGGCCTGGCGGACGTTGATATCCTGGAGGGCGGGGGTGGAGAGGTTGCAGCCCAAGGCGATGTAGTCGTTGGTCTGGTAGCTGATGACGTTCAGATTCGCCTCTTTCTCCGCCGCGGCAATGTTGGTGGCGGACAGGCTTGCAAAGTCGATCTCCCCGGTGCGGAGGGCGGCCAGCCGGGCGGCTTCATCGCCGATGAGGAAGTAGGTGATGCCGTCAAGCTGGACCCGGTCGGCGTCCCAGTAGTCGGAGAACTTGGTGATGGTCACGTAGTTGTCGGGCAGCCACTCCCCCAGGGTAAAGGGGCCGGTGCCGCCGTCCGCGCGCATCAGATCGCCGTTTTCCTCGATCACGTCCTTATCCACGATAGCACCGTAGTTGCTGGTCAGGGTGCTGAGGAAAGCGGCGTTGGGCTCAGCCAGCGTGAATTGGACGGTATAGGTGTCCAGGGCCTCCACAGCGGTGACACCGCCGTAATAGCTGGCCTTGCTGCCCAGCGCGCCGATGTCGCCGGCCTCAGTTTTGCCCAGGATTCGGTCAAAGGTATATACCACGTCGTCCGCGGTCATCTCGCGACCGGAGTGGAACTTGACGCCCTGACGGAGGTGGAAAACATAGGTGGTCTCGTCGGGAATCTCCCAGCTCTCGGCGAGCTGCCCATAGAAAGTCATGTCGGCGTCCACCTCGATCAGGGTCTCATAGAGCTGATTCATGACCCGGAGGGAGGCCTCCTCGGAGTTAGTATGCGGGTCGAAGCCGGTGGGCTCGGAATCGGTGCCCCAGCGCAGAATGTTGCCGGCGGCGGAGGCGGTAGGAGCCGCAGAGTCGGTAGGCGCGGGGGTGCCGGTGGTTTGGCTGTTTCCTCCGCAGCCGGCCAGGGCGCCCATGAGCATGGCGCCCGCAAGAGACAGAGACAGCCACTTTTTCACATTGTTCATGGAGATACCTCTTTTCTTTGATCAGATTGTGGGTGTATGTCACAAGAAGGATCTCTTGTTCATACCGGAACGGGTGGAGTGCGGCCCAACAGGGCGTAGTGGACGGCGCGGCGGAATTCGTTGGAATTTCCCGGGGGCTCCCCCTGTGTCCTGAAAAACTTGTTGGTCAGGATCACCGCGCCGCAGTGGTGGGAACGGCTCAGCCAAAGGCTGGTGCCCGTAAAGCCGCTGTGCCCGCAGCCGTCGGGGAACACGTCGCTTTTATCAAAGCCCAGTCCGCGCTCGCAGATGTTTTCCTCCATGGCGCGGAGAAAGATGGGCTTCTGTGTGGTCAGATAGAACTGGCAGAGCCTGGTCAGGGCGGCGGAAGTGGCGAACGCACCGGCGTGGCCGCTGGCACCGTGCCAGTAGTAATAGGCGTTTCCATCGTTGCAGGTCCCGCGGACCACTGCGCCGTCGGGACGCCATCCCTGAAAATGAAGTCCGCGTTCGGCGCACATGCGCTGCTCGATCTGATTTCCATAGCAGGAGGGGGCGCAAAGTCCGGGAGCCACCGGCCCATAGGAGAGTTCGGAAATGGACATGGGCTCCTTGATGTAGTGCTCCAGCCCCTCCTGAAGGGTAAGCCCTGTAACATGGGAAAAAATCAGGCCCAGAAGCATAAAATTGAGATCACTGTAGGCCATGCCGTGTTCGACAGGGGTGGTGCTCAGAACGTGCTCCAGCACCGTATAGAAATCCCGGCCATCGGCGTAGAAGGGATACCAGGGAACGATGCCGGAGGTATGGGTCATGAGCTGTAAGATCGTCACATCGGCCAGCCGCCTCAGTGTGACCGGCCCCGGAAGTCCGGCGGGAAGGCGGTCGAGCACCCGGTCCTCCGGCGCAAGGCGGCCCTCATCCATGGCGGCGAGCAGCATGGTCGTACAGATGATTTTGCTCACCGATGCCAGATCAAACCAGGTATCCTCCGTGACATCGCCGAAGGCCCCCCGGTACAGCGTGTGTGTTTCGTCAAAAACCTGACATACGGCCGACGGATAATAGCCCCGGGCGCGGTAATCTTCCAAAATGCGGCCGACCGCTGAAACATCCATCATCGGCACCTCCTGTCGGCAGTCTGTCTCGCTGCGGATACAAAAAAGGGCCCCATATACCTTAATGTATCAGGAATACGCGACCTTGCGCGAAAGGCGGCGCCCTTCGAAAATTATAATCTTGTACTTTAGCGTAACACAGATAAAACGAGATTTCAACAGAAATGAAGAAAAAATGAAATTTTATTCCTCCTGAAAGCTGCGGATCAAATCACGGGTCCGCCGCAGGCTCTCTTCGGTCCGCTCCGGGTCATGCTTTGCAATACCGAGATACAGCAGGTCCAGGATGAAGAGCCCGGAGGTGCGGGAGGTCATGGCGCCCACCCGCAGTTCCTTCTCCTCACCGGGGACGAAAAGGGGATAGTCGGCCAGACGGGCGAGCGTGTTGCGGTTGGCCTGGGTGATGGCGATCACCTTGGCGCCGTGTTCTTTGGCTGCTCTGGCGGCCAGCACAGTCTCGCGGGTCTCGCCGCTGTAGCTGATGGCGATGATGATGTCCTCCGGCCCCAGCAGTGAGGCGGTAGCGAGATTGGTATGGGCGTCGGAGTGGTAGGTGGCGGGAATGCCGATGCGGGAGGATTTATAGAGAAAATCCATGGCCAGCAGGCCGGAGGCACCCACACCGAAGAGATGGATGCGCCTGCCGGCACAGATCTCCTCCACAGCCTGAGACAGGATGGAGACGTTGAGCATTTGGTAGGTGAGAGAGGTGTTTTGGAGATGAATGCGCTCGGCTTTCCGGACAATGGTCTCCATATCGTCATTGTCACGGATGGCGGCCTGGAAATCATCCAGCTCTCCCTGTCCGGACTCCCGGGCCAAGTCCAATTTGAGCGCGGTGAAACCCTTAAAGCCCAGCCGTTTGGAAAAACGGACCACCGCCGCAGGGGAGGAGGCGCAGGCTGCGGCGTATTCCTTGACGTTCATATGGATGACCTCAGAGGTGTGGTCCAGCAGATATGCGGCCAGCCGCTGTTCCGTGCTTGTCAGGCTGTCCAGACATTCTTTGATCAAAAGTGTACAACCCATAGTGGAGCTCCCCGTTGTTTTTTATCCAGTATAGCAAAAATGGCAGCATAAGTCCATATGTTTTAAAACTAAATTTCAAAAATTCAACAAAGAACATGAAATCTTATTGACAGCGGGGAATGGATGCGATAGTCTGAAAAGGAACAGATTGGAGGTGGTGAGATGGACGATTATTTGGCGGGGCTGTCCACCGAGGGGATCAATGAGGACACCCGGAATATCGACCTTTGCTCTACCGAAGAAATGGTGGCCATGATCAACCGCCAGGACGCCCTTGTGGCCGGGGCGGTGGCCGCCGAGCAGCAGCACATCGCACGGGCGGTGGACCTTATTTATCAATGCTTCAAAAAAGGGGGGCGTCTCATCTATCTGGGGGCCGGGACCTCTGGGCGGCTGGGCGTGCTGGACGCCTCGGAATGTCAGCCCACCTTCGGCGTCTCTCCGGAAATGGTGCAGGGCTATATCGCCGGCGGGGATACCGCTCTGCGTTGCCCGGTAGAGGGCTGTGAGGACAGCGAGGCCGACGGAAGGAACCTGGCGGACAGTCTGGAGGTGGGGGAGACCGACGTGGTGGTAGGCATCACCGCCAGCGGCAGCGCGCCTTACGTTCTGGCGGCGCTGCGGCGGGCAAAGGAGCGGGGGAGCGTAACCATCGGGGTATGCACGAACGCCCACTCCAGGCTGGAGACGCTCTGCGACGTGACCATAGCCCCCCTGGTGGGGCCGGAGGTCATCTCGGGGTCCACGAGAATGAAATCCGGCACCGCCCAGAAGATGGTCCTCAATATGCTGACGACCTGCTCCATGATCAAACTGGGCAAGGTATACGGCAATCTGATGGTCGATCTGAAGGCCAGCAACCGGAAGCTGGAGGACAGAGCCAAACGTCTCATCATCCACGCCACCGGCGTGGACCCGGCGTGCGCAGGACAGGCCCTGGAGGCAGCCGGCGGACATGTGAAGCTTGCAATCCTGATGATCAAAAGCGGCCTGGACGCACCGTCGGCGGGGGCGCTGCTGGAGCGCTGTGAGGGCCGTCTGGCCCAGGCGATCCGGGAAGCGGAGCAAGGAGGCGTGCACTGATGCTGCGAGAGCTCCAGAAGAAAGCAGTCCGCCGGGTGGTGGGCATGATGTCGGGCACTTCGGTAGACGGGGTGGACGCCGCTGTGGTGGAGATCGGGGGAAGCGCCGCCGCGCCGCAGGTAAAGCTGCTGGCCTTTGAGAACCGCCCCTATCCCCCGGCGGTGCGGGAGCAGATCTTCCGCCTTTTCCAGCCCCAATCAGCCACGGTGGATCGAGTGGGGTATATGAATTTCCTGCTGGGAGAGCTCTACGCCTCCGCTGCGCGGAGCGTGATCGAAAAGGCGGGGCTGAGGCCGGGGGATATCGACTTGATCGGCTCCCATGGGCAGACCATCTGGCATCAGCCGGAGATCTGTGAAAGGGATGGGTATCCGATCCGCTACACAGTCCAGATCGGCGAGGGGGCGGTCATCGCCGGGCGCACCGGGATCCCCACCGTGTCCGACTTCAGGGTGGCCGACATGGCCATGGGAGGACAGGGCGCTCCTCTGGTACCCTTTTCCGAATATCTCCTATACCGGAGAGAGGACGAGACGATCCTGCTCCAGAACATCGGGGGGATCGGGAATATGACCGTGATGCCAGCGAAGGCAAAGCCGGAGGAGGTCTATGCCTTCGATACCGGTCCGGGAAACATGATCATCGATGCCGTGACGGCGGCCGTTACCGGTGGAAAACAGACCTTTGACGAGGGCGGACGCCTCGGCGGCAGCGGCACCGTGAACCAGAGGCTGCTCGCCTGGCTCCAGCAGGAGCCCTATTATGCCCGGCCGCTGCCCAAGACCACGGGGCGGGAGCGATTTGGGACACAATATACGGCGAAGATACTGGACTGGCGGAAGACACATCCTATTTCCGACGCGGACCTGGTGGCGACGGTCACCGATCTCACGGCCTGGTCCATCGTGGACGCCTACGAGCGGTACGTGCTGGGGCGGTACCGCGCCGGAGAGCTCATCGTGGGCGGGGGCGGAAGCTATAACAGCACCCTGCTCGGGGACTTGACCAGGCGCTTTGCGCCTCACGGCGTAAAGGTGAGGACCCAGGAGGAGCTGGGCTGGAGCAGCGACGCAAAGGAAGCCGTCGCCTTCGCCCTGCTGGCCGACTGCTGCGTCCGGGAGCGCACGAATACCCTCCCCAGTGTGACAGGCGCGTCGGAAGCGGCCATTATGGGGAAAATATCTCTGCCGGCGAGGGGGAACGGGGCATGCAGCTAAAGCTGGAACAGGCGGGACCAGAGTGCCCGGAGGGCTGCGAGGAGATTTTTCGGAACAGCTTGATCTATGAGCGATATTTTCAGGACCCGGGCCGCCTGGAGGCGAGCCTGCACCGGGCGGCGGAGCAGGGGGAGCTCTATCTGGCGGTAAGCGAATCCGGCGAGCTTGCCGGGGCCATGCGGATCGTCATGAAAGGCTTTTGCGGCCTGTATCCCTATCTGAGCCTGATCGGAGTCAGGGATGGGTTCCGCGGGCGCGGTGTGGGAGGGTTCCTGATGGAGCATCTGGAGCGCCTGGCCCGGGAGGCCGGCAGCCGGCGGGTGACCTTGATGGTCAGCGATTTCAACGAGAGCGCCCAGCAATTCTATCAGGCGCGCGGCTACTGGAGATTGGGTGTGCTCCGCGATGCGGTAAAGCCCGGGATCGCTGAATTTGTCATGGTTAAGGACCTGGAGCCCGTTTGAATATGGGCCATACGCCCGGCACCGCGGGATTCCTGTCCCGGAGCCGGTTGAGAATGAAAACAAGGAAGGGCGCTGCGTACACGGTACGCAGCGCCCTTCCTGCAGGCTGGGACAGAAAAGAGGAACCGTCAGCCCCGGCGAAATACTCCGGTGAGCATATGCCAGAAATCCCGGAACATGGCTGCAATGCGGCTCCAAACCGTCCCCTGGGAGGCAGTGTCCACCGATGTGGCATCTTCGGAAGCCGTCTCCGGCACTTTGATCTCCTGGGTGCGCATGATGAACTGAATGCTGTTGGGGGAGGCGTTTTTGCTGGAGGTAAGAGAGATAGGGGCGGCATCGGCGTCCATCAGCAGCAGATTGTTGTCCCCGCCGGTGTGGCTGTTCCACTCGTCCTCGATCAGACTGGTGATGGTGGCTTTGGCCGCGCGGATGGTGTCCGTCTGTGACAGGCCGGTGGTGGAGCGCCGTAGCGCATCGGCCAGTCCGGACAGGGCCTGGCGGGTGCCCTCGTCCAGATCCCCGCCGCTGTCCTTGAGGAGGGATTCGGCGGAGCGGAGAAAGGCCGTGGAATTGCGCAGACCGGACGTGGCGGCGTCGGTGAGCGCCTGCGCATCGGAAAGAGCCTGTTGTGCCTGTGGCTCATAGGTATTCAGGGTCCCGTCCAGGGATTGGAGGAGGTCCAGCGCGGTGTCGGCGTTTTTGGTCACCCGGCCCGCCAGGTCCCCCAGTTCATCCAGACTGTTGAGCAGAGAGGAGGCAGCCCCTTCGTGAGCTTTTCCATCCTTCAAAAGGCTTGCGGCCAGCTTGGAGAGCTCCTCCAGATCGCCGGAGAGACCGTCTTCTCCCAGCCAATAGCACAGATTTTGGAGGTCGCCCACGACCTGAGAGGTGGGCTTTGCGATCCCCTTGAGCAGGCGGTTGACCTCGCTGATCTTCCCATTGACGCCGTCAATGACTTCGTTGACCGTATCGGCCTGGTCCAGCTTATCCCAGAAGTCCGGATCGCTCTCCATCTGGTTCCAGAGAACGTTCATCTGCGCGGCCGTGGCCGCGTCCAGTCCAACGGCCGGGCTGGTCAGGAAAACCTGAAAGGTGACCTGATCCCGCATCGCCTCCGGGACATTCTGGAGATAGAGCTGGTGGGCGTTGGCGGTGGCGGCGGCGCTCTCACGGAGCTCGTAGATGGACATACCCTCTATGGTGATCTCGTCGACGGTGGACATGCCGCTGATCCGGCTCAGTGTGTTCTCCAGGGCGCTCAGGCTGCTTTGCAGGTCGTCCATCTGATCGCTCATATAATAGAAGTCGTCTTCCAGGCTGGAGGCGATCACGGAGGCGGACTTGTTATAGGACTCCACGCTGTCTATCAGCTCGCGCAGAGAGCTTGTGTCCAACTGGATTTGCTGGATGATCTTCCGTGTGGATTCCAGCTCCGGTTTCAGCGCCACGGCGTTCTCGGTGAGGTCGGTCAGCGTCTGCGTCGTCTCGGTCAGCGCCTGGGAAGCGGAGGCCAGGTGGCCCGCTGCTGGCTCCAATGCATCGGAAAGGGTGTCCAGATCGGCCAGGGCTGCGTCGGCATTCTGATAGACATGATCTTTTCCGCCGGAAATGGTGCGCCGCGCGTCATTCAGGCGGTCCAGGCCGTTGGCGGTGGTGTTCAGGCTGCCGCTCATGCCGTCCAGGGTGTCCAGAATGACGTCCAGACTGTCGTTGATGGCGTCGTAGGAGTCTTCGACTTTCTCTTTGGCCTCGCGCAGGTCGGCGATCTGATCCAACTGTCCGAGCGTGGCGGGAACGGCCAAGAGGACCATGCCGGGAAAGGAGAAATCGTTGCTGCCCACCCGGATGGCGAAGTGCTGCTCCTCTCCGGGCATGACCATAAAGAGTACGGTGCGCAGGTTGCCGATGAGTTGGACCTCGGCGCCCGGCGCCTCCAGGGAGAGAATATCGTCCGCATTGAAGGCGGTCGCAGCAGTCAGGACCAGATTGTTCCGGCTGTATGCAGGGGCGGCGGGATTGGGCAGCACGTCCAGATCGATCTCCACCAGGCCGGTCTTGCCGGCCAGATCTTCAGCCAGAGCGGGAGCGCCGTTGAGCTTATAGGAGAGCGTGAGGGTCCAGGGCAGATCCCGGAAAGGCTGCTCCGTTTTCCCCTCGAAGTAGAAATGCTCCGGCCCATCCTCGCCCAACTCGAAGGTGACGGCGCCGTCCTGGGTGGTGGGGGCCCGGTCGTCGGTGAGGTTGATGATCTCGTCGTAAGTACCATAGTCGGTGAGTTCGGTATTGCCGTTGGTCTGGTAGCTCTTGACCACGCTGCTGTTTATCAGGCCGCCGTAATAATCGAGGGTCGCATAATAGGACTCGTCACACACGGGGGAGAGGGCTCCCGAGGCCAGAGCGGGGGGACAGAGCAGCGCTGCGCTCACTGCGGCGGCCAGTACCAGCGCCCCAATACGTTGATGAGTGGTTTTCATGGGAATGGGCTCCTTTCAATGCTTTCCGGCGGAGGAGAGGGCCTGCTTGCCGGGCTGTGGGTTTTGGGGGGCTTTGGGCGGCTTGGGTGTCCGCCACCAGAGGCTGGTCCTGGCGATGATGGGCTCAAAGACGACCAGCACGGAGGGAAGGATGAAGATACTGACCAGTGCGGAGATGACGGCGCCGCGGGAGAGCATCAGGCAGATGCTGCTGACGATGTCCATTGTGGAGATCAGCGCTACCCCGAGGGTGGAGCAGAAAAAGACCAGAGCGCTGGTGATGATGGAAATGTCTGAAGAGGTGGCCGCGATTTGGATGGCCTCCTTCCGGTCCTTGCCCTTTTGCAGCTCCTCCTGAAAGCGGGTGGTCATCAGGATGGCGTAGTCCACCGTGGCGCCCAACTGCACGCAGCCGATCACGGTGGGGGCCACAAAGGCGATGACCGTGCCGGAGAAGTAGGGAATGCCCTGGTTGATGAAAATAGCCAGCTCGATGGTGGACACCAGCAGGATGGGGATGGAGATGGAGCGGAAGGTGAAGGCCACGAGGATAAGAATGGCGATGATGGACAAATAATTGGTCAGCTTAAAGTCGGAGTCTGATACGGTGATGAGGTCGTCGGTCATGGCGGCCTCGCCGGTGATATAGGCCTCCGGGTCGTAGGACTTGACCAGAGCGCTGAGCTGGGAGAGCTGCTGGGATACCGCGTCGGAAGCGGTGACATACTCCGAATTGACCATCATCATTTGATAACCGTCCTGTTTGCACAGGTCTTTGATCTCATCGGGAATAAAAAAATCGGGAATCGTGCCGCTGATCAGCTTGTCATAGGCCACCACACTGGTGATGCCGGGAATCTCATCGATGGCCTCCTCCAGCTCCTTCATCCTGGCGCGGCTGATATCGTCGCGCATCACGATAAAGTGGGAGGAGGCCATGTTGAACTCATCCTTCAGCTTATCGGTAGAAACGATGGAGGGCATATCCTGGGGAAGGGATTGGTCCAGCTTGTAGTAGACCTGCGTATGATTGTTCGAGTAGACGGCTGGGAAAAAGAGAAGAAAAAAGAGCGCCACGAAAAAGTGTCTGTGCCGGACGATAAATGCGTTGAGACGGCCCATGTTTGGGGCCAAAGCGGGGTGGCGGTATCTGCGGATCGGGCCGTCCATCAGAAGGAGAATAGCGGGGAGCACCAGTACCACGGTGGCCACGCCCAGAACCACGCCCTTGGCCATCACGAGGCCCAGGTCCCGCCCCAGCGTCAAACGCATGAAGCAAAGCGCCAGAAAGCCGGCGATGGTGGTCAGGGAGCTGCCGGAGAGGGACTTGAAGGCAGCGACAATGGAGACGGCCATGGCGTCCCGGCGGTCCTCGTAGTGAGGCGCCTCCTCCACATACCGGTGATAGAGGAAAATAGAGTAGTCCATGGTGACGCCCAGCTGCAAGACGGCTGCAATGGCCTGGGTAATGAAGGAGATCTCCCCCAACAAGATGTTGCTGCCGAAATTATAGAGAATGGCCAGGCCGATGCTGAGCATCAGGGCCACGGGCAGCAGCCAGGACTCCATCGTGACGCACATGGCGATGATGGAGAGCACGGCGGCCATCACCACATACAGCGGCATTTCCTTGGAGATCAGGTCCTTGGTGTCCTTGATAAAGACGGAGAAGCCGGCCAGAAAGCAGTTTTTATTGCACAGGGACCGGACCTGCTCGATGGATTTCATCGTGGCCTCCGAGGCGCCGGGCTGTTCATATTGGACGATCATCATTGTGGCATCGCCCGAGAAGAAAATGTCACGGATATCCTCGGGAAGCATCTCCTCAGGGATCTGGATGCCGACCAGACTGGACAGCCAGATGGCATTGCTCACCCCCGGGACCTGTTCTACCTCCTTTTGCAGTTGGTGTGTGTACGCAGGGGGCATTCCCTCCACGATGAGCATAGTGGTGGCCGCCATGTGGAAGGGCTCTTCCAGAAGCGCCTCTCCCTTGGCGGAGTCCAGGTCCTGAGGGAGGTAGGAGAGGATATCATAGTTGATGCGGGTCATAGCGGCGCCCAAAACGCTTGGGATCAGCAGCAGGACCGCGACCAATACCACCAGCTTTGGTTTGCGTGTCAGTGCGCGGGAGATTTTTTCAAGCAAAGCAGTCACCTTCCCGGAGAGATTTTGGCGGCGGCAGGGCCCCGCCGGAAGCTATTTTATCTTAGTTTCCGTCCGCCGGAGAGTCAACGGGATGGGGCCAACTCTCATAATTCTTAATAAACGGTTTTATCTTAATGATTCTTTATGGTCCGCCGCGATCCGACTGTGGTATCATTAGAAAAAAGGGGGCGTGGAAATGGACGGAAATATACTTTTGGTGGACGACGATGTGTCCATTCTTCTGCTGGTCTCCGACGTGCTGGAGGAAAACGGGATGAATGTGGTGACGGCCCGTTCGGGAGAAGAGGCCGTCCGCCTGATGGAAGGGCAGAGCTTCGATCTGATTCTTCTGGATATTATGATGAAGGGGCTCAGCGGGCTGGATGTGTGCAGGAAGATCCGCAGCCGGGTGAGCTGCCCGATTCTCTTCCTCAGCGCAAAGGACAGCGTGAAGGACATTGTGGCGGGCCTGGACTTGGGGGCGGACGACTATCTGACCAAGCCGTTTGTACTGGAGGAGCTGGTGGCGAGAATACAGGCGCACCTGCGCCGGCAAATGCGCTCGGACCCCCGGCGGGCATCGGCGGGACCGATCCAGATCGGCGGGATCCGTATGGAGCCGGAGGAGATGCGGGTCACCCGAAACGGCGTGGAGGTCCCACTGTCCACCCGGGAGTTTGAGCTCTTGGCCTACCTCATGCAAAACGCGGGACAGACGCTCTCACGGGAGCGCATCTTTCACGATGTGTGGCGGACGGAGTATGGAGACGTGGGAACGGTAGCCATCAACATCAAGAACCTGAGGGCCAAACTGGACCCTGACTGGCGCTATATCAAGACCGTGTGGGGATCAGGATACCGTTTTGTCACCCAAAACGGATTTGTGGAGGAGGAGAGCGATGACAGACGGAGCTGAGGGGCGGAGGTTTTCCGGGGTGGGCTGGTTGAGTTCTCATCTGTCGCGGAAGCTGCTGCTGGCCCTGGTGGCTGCGGCGGTGCTGAGCTGGGGGCTGATGTGCGGATGGTTCCTGTCCTATCTGGGGGACTACGCAGGGAACACCTATGACGGGGTGATGAGAGCGGCGGACGGAGCCGCGCAGCGTGTGGGGGCCTTCCTGGAAGGATGCGGCGGGGATTTTGCGGCACTGGAGGACTATTTGGAGGACGGAGCGCTCTACTGCATCGTGCGCGATGCGGACGGGACGCTCCTCTATGAGCGGATGCCTGCCGGTGAGGCGGGGACACGGCTGCTGGCCTCCGGGGAGCAGGAGGCCGCGCTGTCGGAAGGGCGGCGCGTCCATGTGTATGTGTGGAGCCGGGCCATCCAGCGCAATGAGTTGAGCGCAGATCTGCAGAAAAAGGCCCTGAGGGGCCTGTCCGGCCTGAATATCGGCGTATTCACGGTAGTGGCGGTCTTGATGTATCTGCTGATGCTCTCTCCAATTGTGCGGCTCCGCAAAACCATGCGCCGCTATTATGAGAAGGGGGACCGCCCCGAGCGGAGCGAGCGCCAGGATGAGATCGGGAAACTCCAGAATGCCTTTGCCGATCTGGTGGGCGTATTGGAATGTAAGGAGAAAGCGGAGCACCAGCTCATCGCCTCTATCTCCCACGATATCAAGACGCCCCTGACCTCTGTGCTCGGCTATTCCGAGCGCCTTCGCTCGGCAGAGCTTTCGCCCGAAAAGAGGCAGCAGTACCTGGACAGCGTCTATGAAAAAGCACTGAGGCTCAAGTCCATTGTGGACGAGTTCGACGATTATCTGGATGTGGGGCTGCGGGACACGGCCCCCATGCGGCTGATGACCGTGGAGGCATTCTGTGAAAAGCTCCGAATGGAATATGAGTCGGAGTTGATGGATGCCGACGTGCTGTTCAGGATCGAGTGCAGATGTCCGCAAGAGCAGATCATCTGCAACTGGGAGCATATGCGGCGCTTTTTTGGAAACCTCATTGGAAACAGCATCCAACATGCCCGAGCGGGGCATCTGGAACTGCGCCTGAGGTGCTGCAGGGAGGGGGAGCAGGTCGTCTTTTTGTTCTGGGACAACGGAAAAGGCGTACCCCCGGAGCTGCTCCAGCAGATTTTTGAGCCGCTCTACACCACAGACCCGGGGCGGAAAGTGTCCGGTCTCGGCCTGTCCATCTGCAAGAGCATCATGAAGGCGCACGGAGGAACGGTAGGAGCGGAGAGCGGCCCTGAGGGCGGGTTGCTGGTCCGTGCATCGCTGCCGTGCGTCCATCTATAAAAAAGGGGCTCCCGCGCCTCAAACGGCGCGGGAGCCTCCGCTCACTGCCGGAAAGTGCCGGGCAGAGAAAAGGATGGAAAGAGGCGGGACCTCTCCGGGCTACTGTCAGGCCAAGGAGAACGATACGTCGTCCAGATCCATGCTCTGACCGCCGTCCGCGCTGACATCAAACTCGATCCTTGCCTTCACGGTTCCGGCCGGCGCGGCGATGGTGATTCCCTGATAGTAGGCGAATACCCGGTTGCTGGCGACCATATCCTGCTGTCTTACCTGGATGAGCAGGCCCTGGGTCGGCTGGTCCTGTGCGTTTAGATAAATCACCTTGGCGGTGACGCCTACCTGGCTGCCCTCTCCTCTTGCAAAGAAAGAAAAGCGGTGATAGCACCCGGCGTTTACAGCGATGTCCTGATAGAGGACGGCACCGTTGTTCAGATTGGCGGCCAGACTCCCGGAATGCACCCGACCTTGCTGGCCGACGATGGAGACCAGGTTCTTATTGTTTGCGGTCCAACTGGTGGGGACAGTGCCTGTAAAGGATTCCATGCCGCCGTTTACGACCAACTCGCCCTGGGAGCGGCACGAACAGGTGCAGCTTCCTGTCGGCCCGGTGGGACCAGTCGCGCCGGTTGCGCCCGCCAGACCCTGTGCGCCTGTCGGCCCGGTGGGCCCGGTGGGACCAGTCGCGCCAGTCGCACCGGCCGCGCCATCCGCGCCTCTGGGAATAGAAAAGTTAAAGACATGGTTGGGGCTCCCCGTGAAGTCTACCACGGCAGCCTCGGTGCCCGGGTCGCCGGTTGTAGTGGTGCCTACGGCAATAGTATCCGCAGTGCCGGTCGGACCAGTGGGTCCCGTTGGCCCCGTCGGTCCGGTGGGACCAGTGGCGCCCGTAGCGCCGGTAGGTCCGGCCACGCCAGCCGCGCCGGTTGCACCGGTGGGCCCAGTCACGCCGGCCGCACCTGTGGCGCCCGTAGCGCCGGTAGGTCCGGCCATGCCTGTGGCACCCGTAGCGCCGGTAGGTCCGGTAGGTCCAGCCACGCCAGCCGCGCCGGTTGCACCGGTGGGCCCAGTCACGCCGGCCGTGCCTGTGGCGCCCGTGGCGCCGTCACGTCCGGCCGGACCTTGTGCACCCTGGGGACCCTGCGCGCCCTGGGGACCGGTCGGCCCCTGGATCCCCTGAGGCCCCTGGGGGCCGATCGGGCCAGTACAGCATCCGGTGGGGAAGGGGGGACAGCCACAGCAGGGATTAGGGACGCAGCACCTTGCGGGATGGTGGCCGCAGTCGCTGGAAACGCAAGCTTCGGCATCACGAAGGGATGCGGCAAAGTCGGAAGCATCGATTGATTTGCGAGGGAACATATTCATACTCATAACCTCCGGGCTATCCTATGCCGGAAGGGCGGGCATGGATACAACAAGAGCCGGAGCAGTGCGCTCCGGCTCTTGTTTGCTTAGAACTGGTTCTGGTCATTCTTCTTGTTCTGGGCCTGATCCTTCTTCTTGTTCTGGGTTTGGCCCTGATCCTTACGGTTCTTGGCGTTGCTGCGGCTGTTGTTTTGGTTCTCGTTCATAAAAACTCACCTCTTTTCGCCTGTTACGCCCCTAGTATTACCATGGAGAAGCGGAGTTTATACAGCCCAGAGATAAAAAAGGATATAAATAGAAAAAAGAATACCAGGACACTGGATTGTGTGATATAATAGCCGCAAAGCAGATACAGGACCACGCTATCTATGAATATTTGGCCGCTTGCCGGTCGGGAAGAGCTCCGGCGGTGCTTGACGCTGGAGAACTGCCTGTATTTATAACGGTAAAATTTCACATTGCAGAGGAGGTCATTCCAAGATGAAGTGTCCGTTTTGCGGCAACCTGGAAAGTAAGGTCGTCGATTCCCGCCCCTCGGACGAGGGGGCCAGTATCCGCCGCCGCCGGGAGTGCCTGGAGTGCCACAAGCGGTTCACCACCTATGAGACAATGGAAAGCCTGCCTCTTGTGGTGATCAAAAAGGATGGCAGCCGTCAGACGTTTGACAGGGATAAGCTGCTTGGAAGCATGCTCAAGGCCTGTGAAAAACGCTCCGTCCCCCTGTCCAAGCTGGAGGAGATTGCGCAGGAGATCGAGCAGAGCCTGCAAAACGATATGGAGCGTGAAGTGAGCTCAGCCGTGATCGGGGAGATGGTGATGCAGAAGCTCAAGGAGGTGGATGAGGTGGCCTACGTCCGTTTTGCTTCGGTTTACCGCCAATTCAAAGATATCGGTACCTTTATGGATGAGCTCAACAAGCTTCTGGATGGAAAATGAACCTCGTGTAAGGCTCCGGGCGGATGTCAGTCCGCCCGGAGTGTTTTTGTATAGATTTATTGCTTTGAGGATATTTAATATTGAGAAACAATAAATATGAGGGTATAATATCTATCAGGACGGCATTGATGCCGCACGGAGGATCAGAGAAGATTTTTCAAACTGAATTCTTCCATCTCATAGAGCAGCTCGATTTGGGAGACAAGGCGGGCGTTGGCGGCGGAGTATTCGCCCCCTTCCTCACAGCGGATAAACTCAAGAACTTCCTGGAATCCGCTATGAACCTGGTCGGTGTCCGAGTGACGCAGCATGGTGTAGAGATAAAGATCGTGCTCCTCCCAGGACGCAAGGGCCTGTTGGGTAAGCGACTCGGCCTCCGACCACTCCCCGCGCTCGGCCAAGGATTCGGCCTGCGTGAGCAGGGATGTAAGCTCTGTCGAGAAGGTTTTCAGATAATGGGAGTTGACCAGTGTCGCGGCAAAGACCGCGGCGAGGAAGGCGACAGCGATCCAGAGTCTTCTCATTTTACACCGACCTCCTTGGGGACAAAATAGACCCGGTTCTGCTCGTCCACGGAGAGGAGGAATACATCCCGGACAGCACGGACGCCGTGTTCCTCCAGGCGCTTATTGAGCCAGCCCTCGTTGAAGCCGCGGAGCTTCAAATTGTGCTCCAGCAGCCGTCCGTCATTGATGATGACAAGTGGAAGGCCGACGTCGTCCGGAAAGAGGTTCATCTGCTCGGCAGTGACGGGTCGCTGATTTGCGTAAGGAATGACGGACACCCGGCCGTTGGTCTCCAAAATCGCGTACTTGACGGTGGACAGGTCGGTGATCCCCTGGACTCTGAGCTCTTCATTTAGCTCGTCCACGGTAAAGCGGTTCCGCCTCATCTCCTGCTGATTCAGCCGCCCGTTCTCCACGATAATGCTGGGGCGTCCGCAGACGATGGCACGGAACTTGACGCTCTTCATGGTGAGCACGGAGAGGACCATGGTGACGCTGAGCAGCGTCAGGATCGGAATGATGCCGGAGAGCAGGGGGATGCCGAAGTCCTGCATGGGGACGGCCGCCAGATCCGCGATGATGAGATCGAGCACCAGTTCGGAGGGCTCCAGCTCTCCCACCTGCCGCTTTCCCATCAGACGAATGCCCGCGATGATCAGCAGATATAATATAATGGTACGCAGAAACGCGATGATCATAAAAAATGCGCTCCTCCCAAAAGATAGGTCTGTCCTGGGGCGTGCACGAACCGGCGGGGCGTCCGGAACAGGGGCCCGACGGCTCAGATACGCCATAACAGTATGGTCAGAGGATACGGGGATTATACTGCGCAGGAAGGGAAAAGGGGCGCTGAGAAAATGAGACCACCGAAAAACCGAAAGCGCAGATGGGCGGTTCTGGCCGCCTTTTGCGCGTTCCTGGCCATAGCGGCGGCAGGGCTGGAAAATCGGCTGACCCTGCGGCGATATACCGTAGGCAGCGAAAAGGTGAAGAAGACGGTGCGGATCGCCCTGCTGACGGATCTGCACAGTTGCTTTTATGGAGAGGGACAGCGGGAGTTGCTGGACATGGTGGAGGTACAGCATCCGGATGTGGTGTTGCTGGGCGGCGATATTGTGGACGACGTTCTCCCGGAGGACAATGCATGGCTCACAGTACGGCGCTTGGCCGCGCGGTATCCGACTTATTATGTCACAGGAAACCACGAATACCGCAGCGGCAGGGTGGAGACGATCCGAAAGGAGATGGCGGAGAGCGGCGTTATCGTGCTGGCGGGGGAGTGCCGTTCGGTACTTTTACAGGGGCAGCGTGTCGAGCTGTGCGGTGTGGACGATCCGAAGTGCGGCGGGTCTATGTGGAGCGATCAGTTGTCCGCAGCGGCGAAGGCGGCGGGCCCGGACTGCTTTGCCGTGCTCCTCTCCCACCGTCCGGAGCGGGTGGAGGACTACTTGGCCTACGACTTTGATCTGGTTTTGTCGGGCCATGCCCACGGGGGACAGTGGCGCCTTCCGGGCCTGGTCAACGGCTTGCTGGCCCCGGACCAGGGATTCTTTCCGGCGTATGCAGGCGGGCTGTACCGGCTTGACGAGAACACCGACCTGGTGGTCAGCCGCGGGCTGGCCAGGGAGTCCACGCGGGTCCCGCGCATTTTCAATCCGCCGGAACTGGTCATCATTGACGTGACGCCGGCAGAATGAACCGGATATCTTTGTCCAAATCCACGTATTTCTCCATTTTAAAAAAAGAATGTTGTCAGGAAAGAAAATTTGAGATAGAATCTATCAGATAAAATGCGGTGAAAGGCGGGATACTGCAGATGAAGGCCACCCTCATTCTGGCAAATGGCAGCATTTTTGAGGGACAGAGCATCGGCTCTACAGAGGACTGTGTCTGTGAGATGGTGTTCAATACCTCCATGGTGGGCTACCAGGAAATTTTGACGGACCCTTCCTACGCCGGACAGGGCATCGTGATGTCCTATCCGCTCATTGGCAACTATGGCGTGAACAGCGAGGACAACGAGTCTTCCCGGCCCTGGGGAGAGGCATTTGTCGTTCGCCACCTCTCCCGGCGGGGCAGTAATTTCCGCTGCGAAGGTGATTTGGACGATTATTTAAAAGAACATGGGATCACGGGCATCCAAGGCGTGGATACGCGCGCTATTACCCGTATTCTCCGCAGTCAGGGTACCATGAATGGTATGATCACCTGTGCGGAGGATTTTTGTATCCAGGATGTTTTGAAAACGGTGGAGGCATATCGGGTCAAGGGTACGGTGGAGAGAGTCACCAGGAAAGCGGTGCAGGTCTATCCTCCGCTTATCCGCCAGAAACTGCGGGTGGCGCTGATGGATTTCGGTGTGAAGGAAAATATGATCCGCTGCCTCCAGAGCCGTGGCTGTGAGGTGACGGTGTTTCCGGCCCACACCACCGCCCAGGAGATCCTGGCGGGAAGATACGACGGCGTGATGCTCTCCAACGGACCGGGGGACCCCTCGGACAACGTGGCCATCATCCAGGAGATTCGGGACCTCTATGACGCCGGGATTCCCATTTTCGCCGTATGTCTGGGACATCAGCTCATGGCGCTGGCCACCGGCGCTTCCACCAGGAAGATGCGCTTCGGCCACCGGGGCGCCAATCATCCGGTGAAGGACCTGGACGCCGGCCGGGTGTTCATCACCTCTCAGAACCACGGCTATGTGGTCTGCGCCGAGAGCGTCAGCCCGGAGGTGGCCGCAGTCTCTCACGTCAACGTAAACGAGGGCAGTGTGGAGGGACTCCGGTACAAGAACGGGAATGTCTATACCGTCCAGTTCCACCCCGAGGCCTCGCCCGGCCCCAAAGATACGGAATACCTCTTTGACCGATTTATCCGCCGGATGGAAGGAGGCGCCTGGTAATGCCGAAGAACCAAAATATCAAGAAGGTACTGGTGCTGGGCTCGGGCCCCATCGTGATCGGACAGGCCGCCGAATTTGACTACGCGGGCACTCAGGCCTGCAGGGCCCTCAAGGAGGAGGGCGTGGAGGTGGTGCTGGTCAACTCAAACCCGGCCACCATCATGACTGATAAGGACATTGCGGACCATGTCTATATTGAACCTCTGAACATCGCTTCGGTGACCCAGGTCATTCAGATAGAGCGGCCTGACTCCATCCTGCCCACACTGGGCGGACAGACGGGCCTCAACCTTGCCATGAATCTCCATGAGCAGGGGATTTTAGAGGAGTACAACGTCCGGCTTCTGGGGACTTCCCCGGAGTCTATCCGCAAGGCGGAGGACCGTCAGGGCTTCAAGGACGCCATGGAGGAGTTGGGCCAGCCCTGCGTGACTTCCGATGTGGTGGAGTCTGTGGAGGACGCCGTGGGTTTTGCAAACTCCATCGGTTATCCTGTGATCGTCCGTCCGGCTTATACGCTGGGCGGCACCGGCGGCGGCATCGCATACGACGAGCCCTCTCTGCGGGAGATCGCGGACCGGGGCATCCATATGTCCCGGGTGGGACAGGTCCTGATCGAACGGTCCATCGCCGGGTGGAAGGAGATCGAATTCGAGGTCATGCGGGACTCCGCGGGCAATGTGATCCAGATCTGCTCCATGGAGAACATCGACCCCGTGGGCGTACACACCGGCGACTCCATCGTGGTGGCGCCCACCCAGACACTGGCCAACAAGGAGTATCAAATGCTCCGCACCGCCTCTCTGGACATCATCTCCGCCCTGAGGATCGAGGGGGGCTGTAATGTCCAACTGGCGCTGAACCCAGATTCCTACGAATATGCGGTCATCGAGGTGAATCCCCGGGTGAGCCGCTCCTCCGCGCTGGCATCCAAGGCCACCGGCTATCCCATTGCCAAGGTGGCGGCCAAGATCGCGCTTGGGTATACCCTGGACGAAATCCCCAATGCGGTGACGGGGAAAACCACCGCCTGCTTCGAGCCCACGCTGGACTACTGTGTGCTGAAGATCCCGCGCCTGCCCTTTGACAAGTTCACCACCGCCAGCCGGACCCTGGGGACGCAGATGAAGGCCACAGGTGAGGTCATGGCCATCGGAAATTCCTTTGAGGGGGCCCTTATGAAGGCCATCCGCTCTCTGGAACTGCCCGTCAAATCCCTGCGGTTGGACGGCCTGGACGAGCTCTACACCGAGGAGATCGAGGAGCGTCTCGCCAATGTGGACGACCAACGGCTTTTTGTCGTGGCCGAAGCGCTCCGCCGAGGGTTTTCGCCAGAGAAGATCAACAAGATCACCCAGATGGACATCTGGTTCCTGGACCGCTTCCAGAACATCGTGGACATGGAGGACCGGCTGGAGCGGGGCCATCTGGACCCGGACACTCTGTATCTGGCCAAGGAGATGGGCTTCTCCGACGCCTGGATCGCGGCCCTCTCGGGAAAGACCGCCGCTGCGATCAAGGCCCTGCGGGGGGAGCTGGGCATTGTCCCATCCTTCAAGATGGTGGATACCTGCGCCGCCGAGTTCGAGGCGCAGACCCCCTACTACTATTCCACCTATGACGCGGAGAACGAGGCGGTGCAGCCCCATGAGTGGGGGGACGCACCGGTCTGCGAGACGCTTCGAGCCGCTGAAGCCCATGGCTATGCGCCGGACCCGGAAAAGAAAAAAGTGCTGGTGCTGGGCTCCGGCCCCATCCGTATCGGACAGGGCATTGAGTTCGACTACTGCTCCGTTCACTCTGTATGGGCCTTCCGCCGCATGGGTTATGAGACCATCATCATTAATAATAACCCGGAAACCGTCTCCACTGACTTCGATGTGGCGGACAAGCTCTATTTTGAGCCGCTGACTCCCGAGGATGTGGAGAACGTGGTGGAGCTGGAAAAGCCCTGGGGCGCGGTGGTCCAGTTCGGCGGGCAGACCGCCATCAAGCTGGCCAAGGCCCTCACAGATATGGGAGTGCCCATTCTGGGCACCTCCTCCGACGGCGTGGACGCGGCGGAGGACCGGGAGCGTTTCGATGAGATCCTCCAGCAGTGCGGTATTCCCCGTGCGGCCGGCAAAACGGTCTTTACCACCGAAGAGGCGCTGGCCGCCGCCAATGAAGTGGGGTATCCCGTGCTGGTCCGGCCCTCTTATGTGCTGGGCGGGCAGGGGATGGAGATCGCCTATCACGACCGGAACATTACCGAGTTTATGCGCATCATTAACCAGACGGTACAGGAGCACCCCATCCTGGTAGACAAATACCTCATGGGCCGCGAGGTGGAAGTGGACGGCGTCTTTGACGGCGAGGATATCCTGATTCCCGGCATCATGGAGCATGTGGAGCGGGCCGGGGTCCATTCCGGCGACTCCATTTCCGTTTACCCGCCCCTTCACATTGAGGATCAGCACAAAGAGACCATCCTCAGATACACCTATGAACTGGCCAAGGCACTGGGGGTCATCGGCCTCATCAACATCCAATTCATCCTCTATAACGACCAGGTCTATGTGATCGAAGTGAATCCCCGCTCCAGCCGGACCATACCTTATATCTCCAAGGTTACCGGGGTGCCCATCATCGACTTGGCCACTAAGGTCATGCTGGGAGAGAAGTTGAAGGATCTGGGCTTTGGCACCGGCATCTACCCGGAGGCTCCATATTTTGCGGTCAAGATGCCTGTGTTTTCCTTTGAGAAGCTCACCGATGTGGATACCGGTCTGGGACCGGAGATGAAGTCCACCGGCGAGGTGCTGGGGATCGCGGAATCCTTCCCACAGGCGCTGCTGAAGGCATTTAAGGGTGCCAACATGAAGGTGCCTAAAAAGGGCGGCCGTGTCATTGTCACCGTGAAGGACGAGGATAAGGGGGAGATGGTCGGCATCGCCCGCGGCCTGGAGGAGATGGGGATCGAGATACTGGCCACCTCTGGGACCTGCGATGCCCTCAACGCCGCCGGGGTCCCGTCCAGGAAGGTGGCCCGCGTCTCCCAGGCCCACCCCAATATTCTGGATATGATCGCCTCCGGATCTGTGGACCTGGTGATCAATACTCCCACCAGGGGCCGCAAGCACGACACCGACGGATTCAAGATCCGCCGCGCTGCGGTGGAGCATTCGGTGGCCTGTGTCACCGCCATCGATACGGCGCACGCCATTCTGACGGTCCGGGAGCAGGGGAGAAGCGCCGACCTGCGGCCCATCGACATCACGAAAATCTGAGAGCCCTTCTTTGGGGCTCTCTCCGATCCGGCAGCCGGCAGAGCCGCTGTCTGTGGGCGGGGCGGAGGCGATAGCGCTCTGTCCCGCCGCAGACATGTTTTCGACTGTATTCTGATCCTCTCAAGGAGGGAAACAATATGAATCATCAACTTGTCATCGTACTGGATTTTGGCGGTCAGTATAACCAGCTCATTGCCCGACGTGTCCGCGAATGCGGTGTTTACTGCGAGGTCAAGCCCTATACCACGCCGATTGCTGAGCTGAAGGCCATGGACCCCATCGGTTTCATTTTTACCGGTGGCCCCAACAGCGTCTATGAGGACGCCGCGCCCCATGTGGACCCCGCGATCTTTGAACTTGGGATCCCCGTCCTGGGGATCTGCTATGGATGCCAGCTCATGGCGCATACCCTGGGCGGACAGGTTACCGCGGCCCAGGAGGATACCGCCCGGGAGTACGGCAAGACCCGTACCTACTACGACACCGGCTGTAAGATTTTTCAGGGCCTGCCCGCAGAGGGAACATCCTGGATGAGCCATGGGGACTACATGGCCATGGTGCCCGCGGGCTTTGCCCTCACCGCTCACAGCGACAACTGCCCCAATGTGGCCATCGCCGACGCATCCAGGAGCTTTTACGGCGTTCAGTTTCACCCGGAGGTCAACCATACACAGAACGGCACCAGGATGATCCGCAATTTCCTCTTCGAGGTCTGCGGAGCCACCGGGGACTGGACCATGGGGAATTACTGCAAATCCACGGTTGCACGGCTGCGGGAGGAGATCGGGCCCCGGGGGCGTGTCCTGCTGGCCTTATCCGGCGGCGTGGATTCCTCGGTCCTGGCCGCGCTGTTGGCCGAGGCTATTGGGGACCGCTTGACCTGCGTGTTTGTGGACCACGGCCTGATGCGGAAGCATGAGGGAGACGAAGTGGAGAGCGCCTTTAGCAAATGGAAGGTCCGGTTCGTCCGCGTAAACGCGGAGGAGCGGTTCCTGTCCAAACTGGCTGGAGTGGAGGACCCGCAGGAAAAGCGGCATATCATCGGCGCGGAGTTCGGCTATGTGTTCCGGGATGAGGCCGAACAGTTTGGGATCACGGATCAGGATTTCCTGGCGCAGGGTACGATCTATCCCGACGTGATCGAGTCCGGCAAGGGAGACGCCGATGTGATCAAGAGTCATCATAACCGCCTGCTGCCGCCCGAGGTGGTGGCCCGGTTCAAGGGTATACTGGAGCCGCTGGACCTGCTGTTTAAGGATGAGGTGCGGGCCTTGGGCCGCGAGTTGGGCCTGCCGGAATATCTGGTGATGCGCCAGCCCTTCCCCGGCCCTGGTCTGGCCATCCGCATCATCGGCGCCGTCACTAAGGAGAAGGCCGATACCCTGCGGGAGGCCGACGCCATTTACCGGGAGGAGATCGCCAAGACCGGTGAGGACAAAAATCTGAGCCAGTACTTCGCGGTCCTCACCAACAGTCGTTCCGTAGGCGTTATGGGAGACGGACGCACTTATGACTATACCCTGGCCCTCCGGGCAGTCACCACCAGCGATTTTATGACCGCCGATTGGGCACGGATCCCCTACGAGGTGCTGGACAAGATCTCTGTCCGCCTTGTCAACGAGGTCAAAGGAATCAACCGCATCGTCTACGACATCACGTCCAAACCGCCCGCCACAATCGAATGGGAATGATTTCAGAGACCCGGAAAAGCCTGATATAACTGGGTTTTTTAGAGGTTAAGGCCCTTCGTGGCAACGATTTAGCAACACTTTTTCATTATTCATAAAAAGAGAGCTAACTGATTTTGATTAGTCAGTTAGCTCTCTTTTTCTTTATATCATTCCGAAATGTCGGAACGCCTCTTTGATGTACGGCATTTTTTCAGGTGGACAAGGCTTTTCACGATGTGAGGGAGAGATTCTGTTGGGCGCATTTTTAACTGGGATACTGCAAAGCTCTTTCATGTGAGCAATCCAGCATGTCTTAGGTGAAAAACCGTAAGTTTCTTTGACATAACCTTGAATTTCCTTATAAGTGGCCATCCAGACACCTCCTGAACATAAAAATTCATGTTTTCACTTAATCTTTGCAACAAACGGCCTCTCCCGTGGCCTACAAGTGAGAGGGTCAAAAGAGGTCCTGGGGCGGCACCTTCACATAGTTCTGGGTCTTGTCAAACTCCGGATAGTGGTAGCGCCACTTGTCGTAATCCTCTTTGGAAATCTCGCCCGCCTCTAACATGGCGGCGGCCTGCTGCCAGGAACAGAGCATCTCGTGCAGCCGGGCAGCGTCCTTGCTCTTCCGCACATCAACCTTCAAGCAGACTTCTCCATCCATCTCGCTGATCTTGAGCCCGTAGTTGTCCTCCAGGGTAAACAGGGTGTGCATCAGCCCCACATAGGAGTCTATGTCCGGGACAGAGAGCGCATGGGGAGAGACATCCAGTACCTGGGCCAGGGCAGCGGTAAGGTCCGCCTTTGGGGTTCTTGATCCTGTCTCGTACTGAGCAAGGCGCACATCAGCGGACTTTTCCGGAAAGCCCAGCGCCATGCCGAGATATTTCTGTGTCATCCCCCGCAGGAGACGGAAAAAGTGAATTCGTTCGCCAATCGCCATATCATCAACTCCAATCGTGGTTGTCTTTAGAAAAAGCGTAGCAGAAATGCTTAGTAAAGTCAAGAGAATACTAAACAATTTTATTTAATTTATTTTGCGTACTCCGATTGACACAAGCTATTATGCTTAGTATAATGACGATATAATAAGCATAATAGTTTAGAAGCAATAAATAAAAAAGAACCGCCGCAATTTCTGGTTATACATCTGAGAAAAAAGTGGCGGACGAAAGTAAGGAGGCATTTATGGTACACAACATTCAGCCGCAGCAGCCATCAACGAGGAAAGGAAGGTATTTTCAATGCAGGCACAAAACTTTATGCGAGTTTATGCGAGTGGAGGAAGTGGCTCAGGAGCTGGGCATCTCCAAGTCCCACGCATACAAGGTAATCCACAAGCTCAACGCCGAACTCCGGGACAAGGGCTATCTGACCATCGCCGGGCGAGTCAACCGAAACTTTTTCATGGAGAAGTTTTGCTACAGCAAGACGGGAAAGGAGGACTAATCATGGCGGTCTACAAGGAAGAAAAAACCAACACCTGGCGGGCGGTCTACCGTTACACTGACTGGAATGGCGAGCGCAAGCAGACTCAGAAGCGGGGCTTTAAGACCAAACGGGAGGCACAGGCCTAGGAGCGCGAACAGCTCAACAAGACCAGCGCTGACCCGGATATGACATTCAGGAGCTTCGTGGATCTCTACACAGCGGATATGAAGACCCGGCTCAAGGAAAACACTTGGGCCACCAAGGATCACATCATCCGTACCAAGCTGCTGCCCTACTTCGGCAGGCTGAAGATGTGCAACATCACCGCTCAGCAGATCATTACCTGGCAGAACGAGATGCTGAACCACAAGGATGAGAACGGCAAGCCCTACTCACCGGTGTACCTGAAAACGGTCCATAACCAGCTCAAGCCGCTGGATATCGTGCTTCTGCACACCGGCGCACAGAAAAATTATGGCCGGACGGAATACAGGATCACTGGCTGCGGTGTGGGCCGTGAGGCTACCCTGTGGCTGCTGCGGCAGGGCGTCAAGGTGGTGGGAACCGATGCCTGGAGCTGGGACGTTCCTTTGCCTCTGGTGGCAAAGGAATTTGCCAAGACGAAGGACCCGTCCGTTATCTGGGAGGGCCACTTGGCGGGCATGGAGATGGAGTATTACCAGATGGAGAAGATGACAAATCTGGATCTGCTGCCCGTCACCGGATTCCAGGTGATTTGTTTCCCGATTAAGATCAAGGGAGGAAGTGCGGGCTGGGTGCGTTCTATCGCCGTGCTGTAATCCGTAGCCGGAAAAGAGAAAAGGTATAAGGTACGAGGAGGAATTCTGAACATGCACGCTGCAGCAAAACGGACTGCGCTTCAAGCCAGGATTGCCATCGCGATCCTCTCTCTGAACGCGCTTGCTTTGTAAGAAAATGTAATATCGCTGATTATTGCCGACCTGATCAAGACCTATCCGGAGTACCCGGTTTCCACCATACAACTGATTTTTTCCACGACCACTGGCATGGCGGTGGTGGGCTCCCTGCTGTGTATCTGGCTGGAAAAGAGGATGACGCTGAAGAGCATGTCCATGCTCACCCTGATAAGTGTTCTGTCAGGCGGCGTCATCGGCTTTTTCTGTGCGAAGACCAGTGTTCCTTTGCTGTTCTTGTCCAGTGTTCTCATTGGCATCGGTATGGGACTCATCACCCCGCTAAACGGCATCAATATTGCCAATCACTTTGAGGGCGCTGAGCTGGTAAGAATGAACGCCCAGAACTCTGTGGTGGCGACGGTCGGTAGCGTAGTGTTTCCGCTGATCGGCGGCCTGCTGGCGGCCATCGACTGGCCCTGCGTCTATTGGATCTTTTTCCTGACTATTCCGGTTATGCTCATCACCGTGATCGTGCAGCCCCGGGAGGAAATCCAGTGCCTCCCCAGGAAGAATGGAAGTGAGCCCGTAAAGGTCAAGGTATGGTCCCCTGCGCTCATCTGCTGGGTGATCGAGTCCTTCTTTGCTGGATTGTGCTGGATGGTGTACCAGAGCAGCGCCTCGTCCCTGTTCCAGAGCCTTGGCTTTGAAAACTACGCACAGGTGGCCAGTTATGGCTCCTTTGTCTTTGCCGGACTAAATGTGATCGCGGCGACTACGCTGAAAGTGTTCTGCCGCAAGTTCGGCAAGCCCTGCATGACTGGCGGTATTGTTCTGATGGCTATCGGCCTGTTCATGCTTGCCGTCTGCAAGAGCGTTTCGCTGTTGTGGCTGATTTTTGTGGCCACTGCAGTAATCGGCTTTGGCTTCGGCATCTTTAAATCGGCCAGCTTTGTATTCCTGCCCATCACCCTGGAAAAGGGAGCCACGTCCAGAGGCTTCTCCTATTTCAACGCAGCCAATGTGCTGGGCAACTTCCTCACCCCTTACCTGATCACCTCCACGGTGGCGCGGATGGGCGGTACCATCTATACCCGCTATGTCTTGAGCGCGGTGATCTGCACGGCCCTGTCCATCTTTGCGATTGCCACCCAGAAGCTGAAAGGGACCGAGAAGATCGCAGACTAAAAATCAAAATCTGCGGCAGGGGCTTGCGCCCCGCCGCAGATTTGATATGGGAAGGATGCTGTTTATAGCTGGGGAAAAATCGTTTCTCCGCGGTTACTCCATGGTGCTCCATTCTTTTTTGATGTATTGGATCTATGGCACCCTGATCGGCGGGGGACTAAGCGTTCTTGCTGCGCAGTACTGCGGTATGACCGGACTGAACTCCAATCTTGTCACTTCCGTCAACACCGTGGGCGGATTCCTCTCCGTGGCAATGACTTTTCTGATCGGACGCTGGGTCATCGCCAGGGGAGTGCGGGGGATTACCGCCTTTAGCTGCATCGGCGCGGCGGTTGGACTGTGTATTCTAGGGAATGGGACGAGCCTGGGAATCTATATCCTCTGGTCCGTGGTCAGTCAGGGCCTGTATAACGGTTACAGCTTTACCGCTACCAACGCACGGATTGCCAACTGGTTCCCCCGAAAAAAGGGCTGGGTCATGGGGATCACCATCGCCGGTATGATGGCGGCCTCCTTTACCTCTGTTCTGTTCATCACGGTGTACAGCCCCAAGATCGGATTTACCAATGTCTGCTATTTCCTGGCGGTCGTAATTGCCATGCTGGGCGTCGTATCCCTGAAATGGATCGTCGATACCCCTGAACAGTGCGGCCTCCTGCCGGACAATATGCCTCTGACGGAGCGGGAACAACAGGAGTTCGGCGGCGGGACGGCCCGCCAGGACTGCACGGCACGGAACCTGATATGTTGCAAAGACGGACTGTGCTATATCGTGGGTTTTGGTCTGCTGTTTATCGCCACCACCGGCGGCATTACCGCCTTTGTCCCCTATATGTTGGAGCGGGGGTATTCTCAGGTGGACGCCGTGGGGCTGATGTCTCTGACCAGTCTGTTTTCATTGGCCGGCAGCTTTATCATGGGGGTGCTGGACACCAGGCTTGGAACCAAGAAGGCCAGTCTGATTTTTGCCGCGCTCTATGTGATAGGCTATTCAGGGGCCTTTGCCCTGACGGGCATCGACAAACTGTTCCTGTTGCCCCTCTGGCTGGCTATGGCCAGTGGTGGGGCCAACGCCAACCTGATGGCTTCCACTCTGGTCAGCCAGTATGGGCGGGCCAACTATGCCAGCGTGTGGTCCGTCCTGTTTACTGGCGCCAGCCTGATCCGGAACCTATGCTATCTGCTGATCGGTGCCATTGCATCCCTGTCCGGGACCTACGCCAGGGTCTATCTGTTTTGGGGGATCATTTCAGCGTTCAGTTTTGTGCTGTTGGCGGTATCCAATTTCAAATATCGTCCCGTGCCGCAAAACTAATATTACTGATATTTACAATAATAGAAAGTCCACCGGCACGGACGTCAGCTTCCGTGCCGGTGGGCTTTTTCGTTATCTCTTGACATACTGGCGCAGGGTCCCGATACGCTCAATTCGGATCTCCACCGTGTCCCCGTCGGCGAGATAGGGCAGCGTGCCCCCGCGCTCAGCCAGGCAGCCGCCGCCCACGGTGCCCAGGCCGATCACATCGCCTGGGACTGCCGTGCAGTCCTGGGTTATCACTTCAAACAGCTGAGGGATGGTCCAGTACATCGTTCCTGTGGAAGAATCCGTGGTCTGCTTTCCATTGACAAAGACATCCACCTTCAGGTCCAGCCGGCCGTCGTTCCACCGGTCCATGACTTCGTCCATGGTGACGATCCATGGACCGAGCCCTGCGGCAAAGTCTTTGCTCTTATGCATCCCCAGGAAACCCACTTCCTGGCCGCCCGCTGCCCGATCCGTCCAGTCGTTGTACACGGTGACGCCGAACAGATGCTCCAACGTGTGCTCTGCGGTGACGTTGCGGCCGGACTTTCCTACCACCAGAGCCAGCTCAGCTTCGTAGTCCAGGGTGACGGAACCGGCTTTACGAGAGATGACAGCCTCAGGCCCGGTGAGGCCATTGGGATTTTCATAGAAGTAAATGGGCCGCTCATACCAGATGGGAGGAGTGGTGTGGCCGTTGCTTTTGCTGGTGCCGTTGGAATGGGCCTCAAACAGGCTGGAGTCCCGGAGGGATGCCGGATGCAGAATGGGCGGGCAGAGAGAGACCTCACACAGCGGCAGGGTGTCCTGCTTTGCTCCGCTGTCCAGAGCTGCCTGGATGGCGGCAACGGGGGCGTCAAAACGGCGGAGCAGCGCGCCGATGTCTGAGATCGGACTGGAGCGGCAGTTCAGCAGAACCGTCAGATCAAGCACCTCGTCGTCCAGCTTCATACCGGCCAGAGGACCAAAGAATTTGTATTGATAAGTCAGCAGTTCCATTGAAAAACATCCTTTCCTTGAGGGGGAAGAAGCGACGTTCACCCCGCTTTTGAACAGGTCCTGTATGGTCTGTAAAATGATTCTATCAGTGTGCTAAAATGAAGTAAAGCGCGGATTCCACACGCTGATGTGCACAAAAGTTTCATTGCGGCGGCTGCTGCGTTTGGCGTCTGTGAGCGGTAGTCGGGCAGAAGGGGTCTGGCTCCATGAGACACATTAGGCGATGCATGGGGCTGGGAAACGTCGTGCGTCCTCATTTTCAAAAGAATTGGCGGCGGGGATCGGTCTGTATGCCCGCGGTATATGGGAGACAGTTTGGAGGGAAAGAGAAATGGGTTGTATCCTGAGGGCCGATCTTTTATAATTATAAATACCATAAAAAACGGCGGCGCAGCCGTCGAGCCGCCAAACCGTCACCCTCCTTGCGCATCGGGGATTTAAAAGTAGATACAGAATAAGGATTGAAGAAGATGACAGAAAGGCGGCCGCCGGACAGACAGACCATCCTGATCGCCGATGACTCTGAGATAAAACGCGCCATTCCGGCGGACATGCTTGGGAAAGGAATGTGAGATCATCGAGGCCGCGAACGGTATGCGGGCTTTGGAAACCATCCGGGAGCGGAACATGGAGATTGACCTGATGCTGTTGGACATCATAATGCCGGAGCTGGACGGATTTAAAGTCCTGGAAGTCATGAACCAGTGGCGCTGGATCGTAAGTATTCCGGTCATCATGATATCGGCGGAGAGCGTCACCTCCTTTGTGGAACGCGCCTATGAGCTTGGCGTGAGCGATTACATCAGCCGTCCCTTTGACGCGCTGATCGTACGCCGGCGGGTGGTCAACACCCTTATGCTCTATGCCAAACAGAAGCTGATGCCGGAAGAGTTTGAGGTGATGAAGAACCATGCCACGGTAGGAGCCGCCATGCTGAAGGCGCTCCCGGCCTATCAGGACGAGGCGCTGGTCAAGGTGGCCTATGAAACCTGTCGCTGGCACCATGAGAGGTATGACGGGCGGGGCTATCCCGATGGCCTGCGGGGCGAAGACATTCCGATTTCCGCCCAGATCGTGTCCCTGGCGGACATCTATGACGCGCTGACCAGCGAGCGGCGCTATAAGGCGGCGCTTCCGCATGAAAAGGCGGTACGGATGATTCTGGATGGGGCGTGCGGCGCGTTTCACCCGCTCCTGATAGAGTGCCTGACAGAAATCGCGGAGCGGATTCCGGCAGAGCTCAGGCCGAGAAAAGCGCGCAGGCAGAGTGAGATGCAGATGTATAACGTAGTGGAGGAACTGCTGAAACAAAAAGATCTGGGGATTTCCGGGCGCGCTTTGCGTCTGGCCGAACAGGAATGGGAAAAGATATAGTTTTTCGCCTCCAAGGCGGAGGAGGTCCGGAAGGCTGTGGAGCGGACAGTAGTAAAGGAATATCTGGGACTTGGACTTTCCATCAGCATTGGGGGCGTTCATTCCGTCCGTCTCATGGTGGAGGCAGTGAAAAGGGCGGATCAACGAATGTATGCGGCAAAGACAAAGAGGCGCGGCGCGCCGGCGGGTGGCAGGTGAGCGCGCAGAAAGGAGTGGGATATGCTACGCGGAGATGGGAGCCGATTATGCGGAGGTGCTGGAGCGCTTGAGGGATGAACGACTCATCCGGAGATATGTCCTGCGGTTCCCGGATGACCCCAGTTATGACGCACTTTGCCGGGCGATGTCCGGAGGCAGAGTGGAGGAGGCATTCCTTGCGGCGCATACGCTCAAGGGGATCACGCAGAGCCTGGGATTCGGCGGGCTGTGTACATCCGCTTCGGCGCTGACCGAGGCGCTGCGGAACGGAGTGCGGGCGGAGGCGGACCGCCTGCTGCAATCGGTAACAGCGGATTACCGCCGAATCGTGGACAGTATTCTCCGGTTTCAGGGTGAAGACGGTGTTGGCGGCACGGCAGAGGATATACAGGCTGCCAGGAACTCCGGTATGGACAACACGTCGCAAAGCCGCTGGACCTGAGGTGCCTGAACGAGGTCATGAGCAAATGGTTGGGAGGTACCGGAGAACTCGTGCTGAGCGCATCCATCTGGTGGCGGATGAGGACCCGGCGTACAGAACGCAGGTCCGAAGGACATTTGATGGGCGATATCGGATCGCAGAGGCGGCCGACAGCGATGCGGCCTTGGAGGATATCGAGCGGTATGAGGGAAGGTTGGCCGCCGTCATTTTAAGCCTGACGATTCCGGGGCCTGGGGACTTTCCCGTGCTGAAAGCCCTCCAAAGAGAAAAGAAGTTTTGGGATGTGCCCATTATTGCCACCGCCCCCACAGACGACCCGATGGAGGAGACGGCGCTGGAAATGGGCGCGGACGAATTCATCGGGAAACCCCACTCCCAGAAGAAGCTCCTGCTGCGGACCATTCGGGCTGTAAAAAGCGCCTCCTCACAAGCGCGGGAGCATCTTTTGCGGCAGGAGGCCCATCAGGATTATCTGACCGGGCTGCTTAACCGCCGCGGGTTGCTCGACGCTGTGCAGGGGCTGTGCGAGGGAGACATGCCGGCAGCGCTCTACCTCTTTGATCTGGATGACCTGAAACGGATCAACGATATGCTGGGTCACATGGAGGGAGACAGGATGATCCGGCAATTTGGGGCGCTGCTTCGCGCCCACACACGGGCCAGCGATATCGTGGCGCGGTTCGGCGGAGATGAATTTGTGGTCGTCATGCGTCAGATGCGCGGAGAGGAGAGCGCCCTGGAAAAAGGGGAGAAGATCTGTCGCGCATTCCGGGAGGCTGTGTTTGCAGAGCATACCACTGTAACGTGTACGGCGGGAGTCGTGTTGTGCGAGGCATCAAAATCCGTATATGAGATGATTGGACGAGCAGACCAGGCGCTCTATCGTGCGAAGAACAGCGCCAAGGGCACTTGTCAGCTATGGAAAGAGTGAGAGAAGTGAACGTGAGTATGAGCGCGGTGGAAACTGCGCGGGAGTTTTGCAGGGCTTGGTTCGAAAAGCTGGACCTGGATGAAGTGATTGCATTTTTAGCGGAGGATAATTCACAGCCATGGGCAACCGGATGTCCGCCGTGATCGATGCGGCGAATTTTGCGGAGATCCTGGAGAAGGTGCGTATTCAACCGGAGGACCATCCCCATTGTCGCTATGACGGCCAACGCCTTTGCGGAAGACGTTCAAGCCGCGCTGGAGGCCGGAATGAATGCGCACGCCGCCAAGCCGACCGACATGCGCGCGCTGTGCGCGACCCTGCTGAGCCTGATCAAACGGGCCTGATGAAAGTGAGCAGGGCAAGAGAAGGGAGAGATGTGATATGGATATGTTGGAACTGATAAAATCCCGCCGGTCAACAAGAAAATTCCTGAGCAGACCGGTGGAAGAGGAAAAAATAGACGCCATTATCGAAGCGGGCCGATATGCGCCCAGCGGGGGAAACAACCAGAGCTGTCACTTTGTTGTGGTAGAGGACGGGGAGAAGCTCAACGAACTTGCTGAACTGGTCCAGAGGGAATTCAGCGGCATGGAATACGATGCACACACCTATGCGTCCCTGGTGACTTCTATCCAGAGATCGAAACAGGGAAACTATACTTTTCATTACCATGCGCCGCTGCTGATCATCGTCACCAATCAAAAGGGCTATGGAAACGCGGTGGCGGACAGCGCCTGTGCGATAGAGAATATGATGCTGATGGCAAACGGCCTGGACCTGGGAAGCTGCTGGATCAATCAGCTCCGGTGGTTGGATGAAAACGCTGCGCTCCGGACATTTTTGAAGAACTTCCAGATTGGGGAGGCGGAGACTGTCTGCGGCTCTGTGGCGATCGGATATGCAGATACAGAGGACGGCCTTCCGCCGCGCACACCGCTGAGAAGGAAAGGAAATTCGGTAACCTGGATCCGGTAGACAGGGGCGCGGGAACGGCAGACCGGGCCCGCATTTGGGACTCACTCACAATCTGGAGCGGTTATGCCGCCCGCCGCAGTCCGCTGAGAAATGCAGCGTGGGCCCCGGTCACGCTTTGAGTGTTGCGGAAAGTGCGGCACATATGTTACCATAGGAGAAAAGATGACGTGCCGCAGTGTGTCCGATACAGGGAGGGGGCGCGTCGTTTGGACGTATATTTCAAAGATGAGGAGGAACTGCAATGAGGCAGGATATGATCCTGGTGTTGGATTTGGGCAGCGAGGAGAACCCCCGTTTGGCCCGGGAGATTCGCGCTCTGGGCGTTTATAGCGAGATCCACCCCCATGACATCACACTGGAGGAGCTCAAAGCCCTCCCAAATGTGAGGGGAATCATCCTCAACGGCGGGGCAAACCGTGTGGTGGACGGGGTAGAGATCGACGTCAGCAAGGATATCTATAACTATGAGGTGCCCGTCCTCCTGGCCGATCACAAGGGGGACAAGCCCTGGCCGGAGGATGCGCAGGAGAGGAAAGAAGCGCTTTCCAACTTTGTTTTTGGCATCTGCGGTGCCCAGCCCAACTGGAACATGGACAATTTCATTGCTGACCAGATAGAGCTGATTCGGCAGCAGGTAGGGGATAGGCGGGTCCTGCTGGCGCTTTCCGGCGGGGTGGACTCCTCCGTGGTGGCGGCCCTCCTGATCAAGGCGATCGGGAAACAGCTCACCTGTGTCCACGTGAACCACGGACTGCTACGGAAAGGTGAGCCGGAGCAGGTGGTGGAAGTATTCCGGCACCAGATGGATGCCAATCTGGTCTATGTTGATGCCGTGGACCGCTTCCTGGACAAGCTGGCCGGAGTAGATGATCCGGAGCAGAAGCGGAAGATCATCGGGGCGGAATTCATCCGTGTCTTTGAGGAGGAGGCCCGAAAGCTGGAGGGGATCGACTTCCTCGCGCAGGGGACGATTTATCCTGACATCATTGAATCCGGGACCAAGACGGTGAAGGCGGTCAAATCCCATCATAACGTGGGCGGTCTTCCTGAGGACCTGGGATTCCAGCTGGTGGAGCCACTGAAAATGCTCTTTAAGGACGAAGTGCGCGCATGCGGCAAGGCGTTGGGCCTGCCGGACAGTATGGTGTACCGGCAGCCGTTCCCCGGACCCGGCTTGGGTGTGCGCTGCCTGGGCGCCATCACCCGGGACCGGCTGGAGGCCGTCCGGGAGTCTGACGCCATCCTCCGGGAGGAGTTCGCCAAGAACGGCCTGGAGGGCAAGGTGTGGCAATACTTCACCGCCATCCCCGACATCAAGTCCGTGGGCGTGCGGGACAACAAGCGCGCCGACGAGTGGTGCGTCATCATCCGCGCCGTCAACACGGTGGATGCCATGACCGCCACTGTGGAGAACGTGCCATTTGACCTGCTTCGGCATATCACCCAGCGAATCACCGACGAGGTGAAGGGCGTCAACCGCGTCCTTTTCGACCTGACGCCGAAGCCCACGGGGACCATTGAGTGGGAATAACTGACAAAACCCGCAAAGCCTTGAAAACACTGGGTTTTTGAAGCGGAAACGGGGCATTTGATAGCAAATTGATAGCAGATACCAAAACCGGATTTACTTTGCTCACTCCTGTATAGCGGGTGGTTTGCGGGTAAATCCTCCATATCCTAAGAAAAAGG
>CDZQ01003764.1_pt1 | contig 44136 bp, 33 predicted proteins | sample 554831 | NCBI WGS metagenome assembly CDZQ01 (sample SAMEA3182112, study PRJEB8094) | gut metagenome | biome: human; feature: gut; material: Stool; isolation source: human stools | place: Canada | collected 2013-05-06 | reverse complement strand
TGGTGGACCTGACAAGATTCGAACTTGTGACCTCCCGGTTATCAGCCGGACGCTCTAACCAACTGAGCTACAGGTCCATCATGGTGGAGGTTAGGGGGATCGAACCCCTGACCTCAGGCTTGCAAAGCCCGCGCTCTCCCAGCTGAGCTAAACCCCCACGGAGACAGTAATAAACACCCCAGCGGCGACTCGGCTCTCGCTGGGGTGTTTATTGCGAAAGAAAGTGGTGGACCTGACAAGATTCGAACTTGTGACCTCCCGGTTATCAGCCGGACGCTCTAACCAACTGAGCTACAGGTCCATCGCGCAAGGGATATATTAGACGAGTCGTTACGCGCGCGTCAACAACTTTTTTGAAAATCTTTGGGAGGGATGGTCGCTGGGCTGGCGAGATGGTTTTGGTTTGCTGCTCGGACAGTCCTGCGCAAGACGAAGGCCACATTAAGTGGCCTTCTTTGCGTGCGGAACTCGCGACAAACCAAAACCATCTCGCCAGCCCAGCGACCATGGGGTCCCAAGGTTTTCAAAAAAGCGGTCGGCGCGCAGTGCGCCGACCGCCGATATATGGGGTCTGATGATTTTTACCAGCTAGGGCCTCTTACTCGTCTAGGAGATCCTCTGGCATATCATTGCCGTCGCCCAGGTCGACTGGGGCCTCTTCGGTGTCGGCTGCGGCCTCGGCGCCCTCGCCTTCGGGTTTTTCCTTGGCTGCCGTCATACGGGCCACGGCGCATATGCGGTCGTTGTCGTCGACGGTCATCATCTTGACGCCCTGGGTGGCGCGGCCAGTCTGGCTGATCTCGTCGGTCTTGACACGAATGACCGTCGCGCCCTCCGTCACGATGAACAGCTCGTGCTGCGGGCCCACCGTCTTCATGGCCGCGAGGTTACCCTTACGCTCGGTCATTTGGATGGTGTAGACGCCCTGGCCGCCGCGATTCTGCTCCGGGTAGTCCGCAACCGGTGTGCGCTTGCCGTAGCCGCGCTCGGTGATGACGAACAGATCGCCGTTGCCGTTAGTGACTTCCATGCCCAGAACGCTCACGCCGTCCTTCATGCCGATACCGCGAACGCCGCTGGTGTCGCGGCCGGTAGCGCGCACCTGCTCCTCGGAGAACATGATCGCCTTGCCCGCGGTGGTGGCTAGGATAATCTTGTCGCCCTCGCGCACGCGGCGCACGTTCAGCAGCGCGTCGTCGTCACGCAGGTTGATAGCGATCAGGCCGTCGCGACGGCTGCGATCATATGCGCTCATCACGGTCTTCTTGACCATGCCGCTCTTGGTGGCAAACATCAGGTACTCGTCGGCCGGGAACTCGCGGCAGCTGATGACGCTCGCGATCTTCTCGCCCTCCTCGAAAGGCAGCAAGTTGACGATCGCGGTACCGCGTGCCTGGCGCGTACCTACCGGCAGCTCGTGCACCTTCAGGCGATAGACCTTGCCCTTGCTCGAGAAGAACAGCACGTACTCGTGCGTGGACGCGATGAACATCTCATCGATGACATCGTCCTCTTTGAGGTTGACGCCCGACACGCCCTTGCCGCCGCGCTTTTGGGCGCGGTAGGCGGCAACCGGGATACGCTTGACGTAGCCGGTGTGGGTGATGGTCACGACCATATCCTCGTCGGCGATGAGGTCCTCGACATCCAGGTCCTTCTCAACCTGGCTGATCTCGGTGCGGCGCTTGTCGCCAAACTTCTTGGAGATCTCGCGCATCTCTTCCTTGATGACGCCCAGGATTTTCTCCTCATGCGCCAGCAGGTCCTCGTAGTAGGCGATGGCGCGGCGCAGGCCGTCCAACTCTTCTTGGATCTTGTCGCGCTCCAGGCCGGTCAGGCGGCGCAGCTTCATCTCGAGGATGGCCGTGGTCTGCTCGGGCGTAAAGCCAAAGCGCTCGATCAAGCGGCTGCTGGCCTCGGAGTCGGTCTGCGAGGAGCGGATGATGCTAATGACCTCGTCGATATGGTCGAGGGCCATCAAGTAGCCCTCAAGGATATGCGCGCGGGCCTGGGCCTTTTTAAGGTCGAAGCGAGTGCGGCGAGTGACGACGTCGACCTGGTGGTCGATGTAGTGCTGCAGCATCTCGCGCAGGCTCAGGCATTTGGGAACGCCGTTGACGAGCGCCAGGTTGTTGGCGCCAAAGGTCGTCTGCAGCGAGGTGTACTTATACAGGTTGTTGAGCACGACCTGCGGAATGACGCCCTTCTTGAGCTCGATGACCAGACGGATGCCCTTCTGGTTGGACTCATCGCGCATATCCGAGATGCCCTCGATGCGCTTGTCGTTGACGAGTTGGGCGATCTTCTCCTGCAGGGTGCCCTTGTTGACCATGTAGGGAATCTCGGTAAAGACCAGGCGGCTGCGACCGGTCTTGGTGGACTCCACATGTGCCTTGGCACGCACGGTAATGGAGCCGCGGCCGGTCTCGTAGCTCTGCTTAATGCCGGCGCTGCCCATGATTATGGCGCCGGTGGGGAAGTCCGGACCTGGCATGATCTGCATGAGCTCGTCGACGGTGGCGTCGGGGTTGTCGATCAGGTAGCAGGTGGCCTCAATCGCCTCGGTGAGGTTATGCGGGGCGATGTTGGTGGCCATGCCGACGGCGATGCCCTGGCTGCCGTTGACCAGCAGGTTGGGGAAGCGCGCAGGCAGCGCCACGGGCTCGGCAAGTGATTCGTCGTAGTTGGGCTGCCAGTCGACGGTATCCTTCTGCAAGTCACGCAGCAGTTCCATGGCGGGCTTTGCCAGGCGGCTCTCGGTGTAACGCATGGCCGCCGCGCCGTCGCCGTCGATGTTACCGAAGTTGCCGTGACCGTCGATGAGCGGCATGCGCATGGAGAACCACTGCGCCAGGCGGACCATGGCCTCATAGACCGCGAAATCGCCGTGCGGGTGGTACTTACCGATAACTTCGCCGACCGTCCAGGCCGACTTCTTATGTGGGCGGTTGGGGTAGATGCCGCTCTCGTTCATCGCGTACAGGATGCGGCGGTGCACCGGCTTTAAGCCGTCGCGCACGTCCGGCAGGGCGCGCGCCGTGATGACCGACATCGAATACTCGATGAACGACTGCTTCATCTCGCGGCCAAACTCCGAAATCTGGAGCTGGCCGCCGTTGATATCCTCGCCGGCCGAGGCGCCGCGATCGACTTCGCCAAAGCTCTCCTCGAGCTCGGCGTCGTCGTCTTCTTCCTCATCATCATCGGCATCGGGGTTATAGGCGTCCGGATCGCCGTCCTCGCCCTGCTCAGCACGGGCAAGCAGGCGCTTCAGATCATCGGGCATACCGGCATCGCCGGCCTCGTCCATACCCTCGTTATTGTTGATATCGTCTGCCACGTTACCTCCTCTTAAGCGTCAAGGAATCGTGCATCATGTGCATGCTTCTCGATGTACTCGCGGCGATAGCCGACCTCGGAACCCATCAGCTCGCGCACGGCGCGGTCCGCCACCACGGCGTCCTCAATCGACACACGCTGCAGGATGCGGGTCTTGGGGTCCATCGTCGTCGAGGCGAGCTGCTTGGGGTCCATCTCGCCCAGGCCCTTGTAGCGCTGGACGGTATAGCCCTTGCGCTTTTTGGTGATCTTGCCGTCTTTGGCCTTGCCGTCCTCGTCGTTATCGTCGGGGTTCAGGCCCAGACTCTGGATGGTGTCGCGCAGGATCTCGTCTTCGGGCTGGCGGCCGTTGGGATACACGTAGTGAATCTTGTTGCGCACCTTAATGCCAAAGATGGGCGGGCAGGCAACATAGACGTAGCCGGCATCGATCAGCGGACGCATGTACTTGTAGAAGAACGTCAGTAGCAGGATGCGGATATGCGCACCGTCGACGTCTGCATCGGTCATGATGATGATCTTGTGGTAGCGCGCCTTGGTGATATCGAAGTCGCCGCCGTCGCCGGCACTCGTCGTGACGCCGCAACCGATCGCGGTAATCAGCGACTGGATGGTGTCACTCGAGAACGCGCGATGGTCACCAACGCGTTCGACGTTCAAAATCTTGCCGCGCAGGGGCAAAATCGCCTGGATGTCTCGGCGACGGCCGTCCTTGGCCGAACCGCCTGCCGAGTCGCCCTCTACGATGAAGAGCTCGGTCAGCTCGGCATCGCGCACCGAGCAGTCGGCGAGCTTACCGGGCAGGGACGCCGTCTCGAGCAGGCTCTTGCGGCGGGTCGCCTCGCGCGCCTTGCGGGCGGCATTGCGCGCCTTGCAGGCCTGTTGCGCCTTCTTGACGATCTCGCGAGCGGGCTTGGGATGCTCCTCGAGGTAATCGGCAAGGCCGTCGGTCACAATCTTGAGTGTGAGCGCGCGCATATAGGAGCTGCCGAGCTTGGCCTTGGTCTGGCCCTCAAACTGCGGATCGGGCAGCTTGACCGAGATAACGGCCGAAAGGCCCTCGCGCACATCGTCTCCGGTCAGGTTGGCGTCTTTTTCCTTGAGCAGGTTCTGTTTGCGCGCGTAATCGTTGATCACGCGGGTGAGCGCGGTGCGGAAGCCCTCAAGGTGCATGCCACCCTCGGGGGTGTAGATGTCGTTGGCAAACGACATGACGTTCTCGCCGTAACCGCTATTCCACTGCAGAGAAACCTCGACCTCGCCCATCTTGGTCACAGGCGCGTCCGGGTCCGATTTGCCCTCGATGTAGATGGGCTCCTTAAAGGCCTCGGGGACGTCCTTGCCCTCGTTGAGGAACTTGACGAAGTCGATGATGCCGCCCTCGTAGCAAAACTCCTCCACGTGGGGAGTCGCCTCGCGCTCGTCGGTCAGCACGATTTTGAGGTTCTTATTGAGGAACGCCGTCTCCTGCAGACGGTTGTGCAGCGTATCGAAATCGTAGATGCAGGTCTCGAAGATCTCGTCGTCGGGCCAGAAGGTGACGGTGGTGCCCGTCGAATCCGAGGTGCCCACGACCTCCATCTTCTTGACGGTCTTGCCGCGCGAGAACTCCATCTCGTAGGTGTTGCCGTCGCGACGAACCTGAACGACCACGCGCTTGGACAGTGCGTTGACGACGGAGATGCCAACGCCGTGCAGGCCGCCCGAGACCTTATAGGCCGAGTTATCGAACTTACCGCCGGCGTGCAAGATCGTCATGACGACCTCGAGCGTCGGGATCTTTTTAACAGGGTGCTCGTCGACGGGGATGCCGCGCCCGTTGTCGACGACCGTGATGGAGTTGTCGGCGTGGACCGTCACCTGGATCTCGGTGCAGAAACCGGCCATGGCCTCGTCGACGGAGTTGTCAACGATCTCCCACACCAGGTGATGCAGACCGCTGGCGCTCGTCGAGCCGATATACATGCCCGGGCGCTTACGAACGGCCTCGAGACCCTCGAGAATCTTAATCTCGCCGCCATCGTAATCGTTTTCGTTTGCCACACGTCCTCCTTCAGTCAAGAAAATGTGTACAGCCTTACTAGTTTATCGTAAAAAAATACCCTCGGGAACGAGGGTATTTGGCTCTACAAGGCCACCAGATGCGATTTAAGGCTCTTTTTTGCTTTGCACGCCCTTGGCCCACTCGGCACTGGCTCTCATGGCATTCTCGAGGGCCTCGCGCAGTTTTTGGTCTTCGATGGGCGCCACTTGGCGCTCAATCTCGGTGCGCTCGGCCTCACTTAGGTCGGCGTGCGGAGCCGGCGGGCGCTCGGTCGTCGCCGGACGCAGGCGCTCCTTGGCGGCGGGCGGCGTGTGACCGGGCGCGGTGGTTTTGAACACCAGGCCGTCCACATGCGCACCGGCGCGCTCCATGCGCGCGCGGATGATCTCGCGCAACAGCGTCATTTCCTGCGTCCACGAGGGCGAGTCGAGATATACCAGCAGCTCATTGGACTCGGGCAGGTAGCGCAGGCCCGTCACATGGCGCCCCTCGCGCGTGCCCGAGCACACCGCATTCCAGGCGCGATAGACCGCACGAGATTCCTCTGCAGCCTCCATCTGCACGCGGCGCTCAGGCGTCGCGGCCGCCAGGATGCGCTGACGCTCTGCGTTTAAAAATCCACTGAAGGCGACCGTTTCGCTCTCGCGCTCGTAATTAGCACGTCTCACCCATGCTCACCACCTTGGCTCGATCAAGCAGGTCATCGGTAAAATACCCCAGGTTGGTCGTGGTTATGACCGTCTGGATATCATCGCCGATCAGCCGCAGAAAAGCGCCGCGTCGGTCGCCGTCGAGCTCGCTCATCACGTCGTCCAAAAGCAGCAGTGGGGCGGTGCCCAGGACATCGCGAGCCACGGCCACCTCCGCCACCTTCCAGGCCAAAACCAACGTCCGCTGCTGACCTTGGCTGGCAAATGAACGGGCGGATCGACCCGCCACGGCAAACTCAATCTCATCGCGATGCGGTCCCACCAACGTCACGCCGCGGCGAATTTCCTCGTCGGCGTGCTCATCAAGGGCAGCCAGCATGCGCTCGTACGCCCAGTCCTTCAGCTCTTCGCGATCCTCGACCTGGGGCAAATCCCCCAGCGTGGACGCATAGGTCACGTTGGCGGCCTCGCCGGACGCCACTTGCCCGTAGGCAGTGTGCACATGGCCCGCCAGCCGGTCGAGCAGGGCCAACCGGTGCACGAGCAGGGCCGAGCCCGCGCGGGCAATCGAATCGTTCCACGCGCCGAGCATCTCGCGGCAGCACCAGGCCTCCTTGAGCAAGGCGTTACGCTGGGTCACGCAGCGCCCATAGGTGCTCGCAAGATCGGCATAGCGTGCGCTCAGTTGCATGCCAAAGTCATCGAGGGCGGCACGGCGCACACTGGCGCCTCGCTTAACCATGTCCAGATGGTCGGGGCAAAACAGCACGCTCGGCAGGACCCCGCGCACACCGGCGGCAGAGCATCTCTTGCCGTTGCGGCTAAACGAGCGCTTACCGTCCTCCGCGCTCAATCCCATATCAAGCACGCGGCCGTCGCCCTCGAGCCTCAGCTCAACCTTGCACGAGTCCGCGCCGTCATGGACGAGCTCGGCGGCGGTCGGATGCCTAAACGAGGCGCCGCTCGTCAGCAGCTGCAGCGCCTCTATGAGATTGGTCTTTCCCGCCGCGTTGGGTCCCGCAAGTATCGTCACGCCCTCGTCCAGGGCAAGGCGATAGCTATCGAAGCTGCGGTAGTGCGCGACGGAAAGATCGCGGGCGAACATGGTCATAGGGCGGTTGCTAGATGCGGACCGGCATGACCAGGTACAGGTAGTTGATCTTGTCGTAGGACTTGAAGATGCCCGCCTGCGAGTAGCTCTTGAGCTCCAGCGTGATCTCCTTCTCCTTGGACAGGGCATTGAGGCAGCCGAAGATGTAGTGGTAGTTGAAGGCGATGGTACCCGACTCGCCCTTGGCCTCGACATCGATCGTCTCCTGCGCCAGATCCTGGTCGTTGGAGATGGAAGACAGGCCCATCTGCCCGTTCTCGACGTCGATCTCGAACTTGACGGCGGGGTTGGCGCTCGCGATAACGGCAACACGCTTGAGGGCGGCATTGAAGGCGGCGACGTCGATCTTGACGCTCGTCACGCACGAATCGGGGATGAGCTGCTTGTAGTTGGGGTACACGCCCTCGATGCGGCGCGACACGTAGGTGGTGTTGCCGGCCTCGAAGACGACCTGGGTGTCGGTAGCCCCGATCATGATGGTCGCCTGGCTTGCCATGATGTTCAGCGCGTCGTTAAAGGCGTCGGCCGGAACGTTGAGCTCAAAGGAACCCTCGAGGGTCGAGGTCTCGACCTGCGTATCGCACACGGCCAAACGGAAGGAATCGGTCGCCACCAGGCGAACGGTGTTGTTCTCGACCTTCATGTGCACGCCGCCCAGGATGGGGCGGGCCTTGTCGGTCGAGGTGACGCGCCACACGCGGCTGACCATCTCGGACAAGATATCGGTCGGCAGCTCCACGGCACTCTCGATGGCATAGGCCGGAAACTCGGGGAAGTCATTGGCATCGAGCGTGTTCAGCCTAAAAGAGCTCTTCTCGCAACCAATCAGCACTTGGCGCTCGGACAGCTCAAAGGTGACCGGGGCATCGGGGAGGGTCTTGGTGATATTGGAGAGCATCTTACAGGGGATAACCATCTCGCCCTCTTCTTCGACATGCGCCGCGATGCGATGACGGATCGAGATGGTGTAGTTAGAGGTCTGGAATTCCAAGATGCCGTCTTGGGCCTTAACGAGCACGCCCGACAGGATGGGAAGGGTGGATGCCGAAGCGACACCCTTCATAACGACGCCGATGGCTTGTGTAAGCGAGCTCTGGCTGACGGTGAACTTCATCTTTTAATACCTTTCTATAGATATAAATATCTTAATAATAGTAATAGCACTGACGAAACTGTTGATTACTCCCAAAGACGCAGGTCAGACCCAGAAAGAGAATCGACAGCAACCTGTGTGCAACAGGGGTGGTTTTCCACGTTCAAAACCTGCGCAAAACTTTTCATCACCGCGGATTGGGTTTTAGACACCTTATGCCCGTGGTTTCGACAAGTTTTCAACAGGTGTCTCTATTTCCCTACGAGCGCAGTGTAATTTTATCGCGCAGCGACTTGAGGTCTTCGGTGACGGTGCGGTCTTCCTGGATCATCTTCTGGACCTTTTTGTAACTCGTGCTGACGGTCGAGTGGTTGCGGTTGCCAAATTCGGCGCCTACCGCCGTGGTCGTCATCTCGCACATTTCGATGGCAAGGTAGATAGCGATATGGCGTGCTTTGGCGATATTGGCGTTGCGACGCGGGCCGATGAGCTCCTCGTGCGTCACGCCGTACTGCTCTTCGATGACGGACTGAACCGTCTGGACGTTGATCTTTTTGGCCGATGTGTCGAAGTACTGGCTGGCGATGGCGTCGATATCGTCAAAGGTGAGTCCCCCTCCCTCGCGCTCGCGGTCGCCCGCCTCGCCGGCGCAGCGCTCGCAAAAGCTCTCGAGTTCGCGGATGTTGGTGCCTGAGACCTCGGCCATGTGTTTAAAGTGCTCGTCGGTCAGGTGCCCGCCGTCGCCCCCATAGGCCGCCAGCAGCGAGTCGTCGCCTGCCTCGGGAGCGGCGACGATGGTGTTCTCGTAATAGCGCTGCAAGATCTTGTATTTCATCTCGTAGCTGGGCTCTGCGACCAGGCAGAGCATGCCGGCGTTGAAGCGGCTGGTCAGGCGCTCGTCCATGCTCAGGTCCTTGGGGGCGCGGTCTGCCGCGATGACGACCTTCTTGTTGTTGCGGATGAACTCGTCCATGAGCTGGAAAAAGTAGTCCACGCTCGCGCGCTTGCCGATGATGTTTTGGATGTCATCGATGATGAGCACGTCCACGCCGTGGTACGCCTGCATGATGGGGGCGTTGCTCTTCTTTTGGCGGTCGAACTCGGTCATCAGGTCGTCCAGATATGCCTGGGAGTTGGCATACTTGACCTTGATCTCGGGCGACTTCTCGGCGAGCTCGTTTTTGATGGCAAGCAGCAGGTGCGTCTTGCCCAGGCCCGATTTGCCGTAGATGAACAGTGATGTGCATGTGCCGCGCTCGTCCGCGAGGGCGGCAAACTTGAGTGCCGAGCGATAGGCATGGCTGTTTTCGGGGCCGTAGACAAAGTTCTCAAAGGTAAATTTTGAGTTCGCGGCGAGCGGGGCTCCATCCGTATTCTGCTCGGCCGGCACGGTCGGCGCCGGTATGGGTGAAGCGGGGGTCGCAGCTTGCGTGGATTTAGTCGGCGCTCCGCCCTTCATCTGGTTCATCATGCGACGAAAATCATCGGCCGAGAGCGTGTTCTTGATTGCAATGCCCGAATCCGCGCCCGCTGCTGCGTCGTGAGCGATAGGCATGTGCGTGACGGGTGCGTTCGTTGACGTCGCCGCCGCGGTCGGCAACGGTGCCATGGTTTCACGGGAAACATCGCTGTGCTGGTGCTCGATTGTCGGCACGTCGCCTGCGGAGGTCGGTGCCGCCGGGGAAGCGGCGGGAGCCGTGGCGGGCGCCGTCGCGGCAGCGGATTCCGTTGCGGCGCCTTGCGGTGCCACGATGTCGAGCGCGATCGGTGCAAAGGCGATTTCTTCCAGATAGGCCTCAATAATCGGCTGATGCTTTTTGAGCTGCGCGATGGCAAAGCGCGAGGGGGCCTCGATCGTGAGCGTATCTTCGGTCAGGCTTATGGCCCGCGATTGCCCCAGCATGTTGATGAGGCGTGCATCTTGGCCGTCGCGCTGGCAAAAGGCGATGGCATCCCCCAGGATGATGCTTGCTTCCTCGTCCACTGTCTCTCCCGTTCTTTAGCTCTGAGCTCGCACGCGAGCGGCGCCGAGTTCGGTCAGATGGTATTTCTGGCCATGCTTGATGACCAAGCCGGCCTGCGCCAAGTCATTGAGCGTGCGTGACCAAGTGGGGGCCGAGTTTCCAAACGCCCTCGCCAGATCGGTTGCACCGCACGCTTGATTTTGCGCCAGATAGCCCAGCGCGGCGTTGCCGCGATCGCTTACGAACACGTCCGGTTGTGGCTGCGCATACTGATTTGCTGCATTAGGATACATCATTTGAGCTGCTGGTTGTTGAGAACTCTGCATCGGCGGCATTTGCTGTTGAAAACTTTGAGGCCACTGTTGGTAAGGCTGCAGAGGCATCTGTTGGGCCCAGGGGTTGTACTGCTGCTGCGGCATCTGCTGGTACGGCTGCTGATATCCCTGCTGGTACTGCTGCGGGAACTGCTGGCCATACCCCAGTGGCGGCATCTGCTGATATGGATATCCCCGTTGGTACGGCTGATAGCCCATTTGCTGGCCACCCGGTGCCCCCGTCGCCTGCTGCATTGCTGCTGCATCCTGATCTGCCAGCGGCATGGCCTCTGGCATGTTTGGCGTCATCGACATAGATGCCGCCTGGGGCTCTTGTGTGGGAAGTATTCCGGGCTGCTGCATCTGCCCCACGGGGGGCTGCATCTGCTGCGTTGCCATGGGCTGCTGCGCAAAAGCTCCCGGCAGGGGATATGTGGGCTGCTCCGTCTCGGGCCGCACGGCAGCACCGCGTCCGCCGGCACGCTCGATTTCCTGCACGCGTTTAGGGTTCAGGCTTACCGTAACCACGGTGCCGTTGCCCATGTTGTCCTCGATGGATACGGCACCGCCGGCGTTTTCCAAATACTCCTGCACCATGGGAAACCCTGCTCCGGTTCCACGGATATAGCGCTTCATCTTGCTGTTTGCGCTGGTAACGCCAAAGTCGAAAGCGCGTTCCTTGTCGTCGATGCCGGGTCCTTGGTCAGCAAAGCGGATGGTGTCTCCGCCGTCCAGAATCGAGATGATGGGCTCTGCAAAGTGTGCGTGGATAAAGTTTTCGACAATCTCGCGGATGACCATGAGCGAGATATGGCCACCTTGTTCTTTCATGCACTGGTAGACGGTGTTGGTCGTCTCTTCCAAATACGTGCGGACATCTTGCGGATCAATGACGATCACACGCGGTGTCGACAGCATGTCGTCATAGACGGCGATGCGCGCGGCGTACATGGCTTTTGGCGCCTGCGTTGTCGTCTGTTCACCTTCGTCACGCTCTTCGCGCACGCCGGTGATGTGCTCGTTGTCGGGTGCCGGGTCTCCGGAATCGACCATGGTGTAAAAGTCGTCAGACATGCCGCTCGCAATCTTCCAAAAGGTTTCGAACAAATAGTAGCTCACCGTGCAATGTTTCTCATCTTTCGACAAACTTTCAAAACCTGTTGAAAACTTTGGAAAACGGACGAAAAGTTCTCAACATTGCCAACATGACCTGTTGAAAACTCGATGAAATATCGTGAAAAGTTGCCATGCACCGCTAAATCGAGCTTGGCTTATGGGGGAACCGTGTGAACTGCGCAACCTTTTACCTTTGATTTCTTGACATTTGAACATTGATTTCCCTACAATCTTCAAGCTCACGTGTCTATATCTGCGTCCGCGTCCCCGCGGACACTCGAAATGCAGCAGGAGGAACTTAAGATGAAGCGTACGTATCAGCCTAATAAGCGTAAGCGTGCCAAGACCCATGGCTTCCGTGCCCGTATGGCCACTAAGGGTGGTCGTGCCGTGCTCGCCCGTCGTCGCGCCAAGGGCCGCAAGCGTCTCACTGTCTAGCAGCGATACACACATCACGCATGAAGACTATTAAGTCTCGGCAAGATTTCGAGCATGTGTTCAGTCAGGGGCGTCGTTTCAATCACCCTCTGATTCGAATGACCATATGTGAATCGGTTGGCGAAGGCGACTCCGGAAGGGTCGCCTTCGTTGGTGCTAAGCGACTCGGTTGTGCCGTCGTGCGCAACCGATCTAAGCGTGTGATGCGCGAGGCCGCCCGCAGCTGCGGATTTCCCGTTGCGGGTTATGACATCATCTTGTTTGCAACTCCCAAGACGAGGGTTTCCTCGCCGCAGGAGATGGACAAGGCGTTGCGTTCGCTTATGAAGCGCGCCGGCGTTGCCGGGGAGGAGCGATGAGCAATCACGTTTTGCGACGTGTTGCCATCGCTCCTATTCGCATATATCAACAGGTTATTTCGCCCTTATTGCCTGACGCCTGCATTTATTACCCAACGTGCTCGCAATACGCCATCCAGGCGATTGAGAAGCACGGTGTTTTGAGAGGCTGCTGGCTTGCCGTGAGGCGCATCGCTCGCTGCAATCCCCTGCACGTCGGCGGTTATGACCCTGTGCCCTAGCGGGCACTCGCTATCGGAGGAAAACTTACATGTGGGATTGGATCGTTAACATCCTTTTCGAGCTGCTCAAGCTCATCCAGACCTTTGCGGTCGACTGGGGCCTGTCCATCATCATTCTGGTGGTCATCATCCGTCTGCTGCTGACGCCGCTTATGCTCAAGTCGACCAAGTCGACGGCTCGCATGCAGGTGCTGCAGCCCAAGATGCTCGAGATCCAGGAGCGCTATGCCGACGATCCTCAGCGCCAGGCCGAGGAGATGCAGAAGTTCTACAGCGAGAACAAGTTCAACCCGATGGCTGGTTGTTTGCCGCTGCTGATTCAGATGCCTATCCTGTTCGCCCTGTTTACGTTGCTGCGCAACCTGCCGCAGTACTTTAACGACGGCACGTTCTCGTTCTTCAACATCCTGCCCGACCTGACCACCACGCCGAGCGCTTCCTTTGCCGATGGCTTTATGGTTGCGCTGCCTGCGCTGGTCTGCCTGATTCTGTTCGCCGTCCTGACCCTGATTCCGCAGCTCTATATGTCGCGCAACCAGACCGGCCAGCAGGCTCAGAGCATGCGTATGATGGCTGTTGTCATGACGGTCATGATGCTTTGGATGGGCTGGAGCCTTCCCGTTGGTGTTCTGCTGTACTACGACGTCTCGTCTGCTTGGCAGGTTATCCAGCAGATTTTTGTGACGCAGAAGGTTATCGAGAAGGCCAAGGCCGATGAGGAGGAGCGTCTTAAGAACGCGCCGCTGCAGGTTGAGGTCACTCGTCGAGAGAAGAAGCCGCGCCCGCACAAGAAGAAGTAGTGGGATATCAATCTTATTTAGGTACCTAACTTTTGGAGTACGTTATGTCTGAAGAGATCATCGAGGATATGCTTGAGGAGGTTGCCCCGCAGGTCGCGGGCGATTATCCCGAGATTGCACAGCGCTACAAGGCTGGTGAAGAGCTGACCGATGAGGAGCTCGACACCATTGCCGATGTTGCGATTTCCATCCTGCGTTCCATCCTTTCGCACTTCGATGCCGCCAACTCTCCTATCGATGAGTATGAGGGTGACGAGGGTGAGCTGATTCTGGATGTAACGGCTCCCGATCTTGCTGTTCTCATTGGCCGTCATGGTCGCACCCTTGATGCCCTTCAGGTTATGTTCTCTTTGCTGGTGAGCCGCAAGCTTGGCTTTAGGTATCCGGTTGTAGTGGACGTCGAGGGATACAAGAGCCGCCGTCAGGACAAGGTTGCCTCCATGGCTCAGTCTGCTGCCGAGCGCGCCATCCGCACTCACAAGAGTGTTTCGCTTCCGCCCATGAATGCCTACGAGCGCCGACTGGTTCACATTGCACTTCGTGGCAATGATGCGGTCGATACTCATTCTGAGGGTTCTGACCCTGATCGCCATGTAGTGATTGTTGCTCGATAATCTACTCGAGCTTATGCTAAGGGGACGTGGTTTCCACGTCCCCTTTTTTTGTCAAAAGTTCTCGATACACTGATTTTTGTCAGAAAGGAGCTTTCGTTGTTAGTACTTACTGATCAGCAGGCTGACGAGATGTTGTGTCGTCTAACTTCCTATTGCAAAGAGTATTCCTTGAGCGTAACTGATGTTGAGCTGAGGAAATGTATTCAGCATTTGGATTTGGTTCTGGAAATAAATAAGACAACCAATCTCACCCGTATTCTTAACGTAGAAGATGCTGCAGTACTTCATATCCTTGACTCACTTGTTTTGCTCCCTTATATCAATAAGGCTCCTGAGGGAGCTTTGCTCGATATGGGAACAGGTGCGGGCTTCCCTGGTATTCCATTAACTATAACCACGCATCGTAAAGCAACTTATATTGACTCTGTTGGCAAGAAGGTTGATGCAGTCAATTCCTTTGTCCATGCTCTTGGATTGAAACATGCTCATGCGGTCCATGATCGTCTTGAAGAATATGCTCGAAGCCATAAGAAGCAGTTCTCTGTCGTAACCGCCCGCGCACTGGCCCCTTTACCGATTCTTGTTGAGTATGCGGCTCCGTACCTGAAGGATGGAGGGCTATTTGTTATCACCAAGGGCAATCCTTCGGATGAGGAGCTTGCTTCCGGCATGTCAGCAGCTAAGATTTGCGGCTTCACTTTGCTTCTGAATGACGCAATTGATTTGCCTGAAGGCTTGGGTCACAGGGAGTTCATTGTTCTTAAGAAGAGTCATTCAGCATCCGTTTCATTGCCTCGTGCAAATGGCATGGCAAAGAAGAATCCGCTTGCCTAGATGTTTCACGTGAAACATAATGGATACTAACAGCTTGCAGTGTTTCACGTGAAACATAGCAGTTGCTATCGATTCGGAATGTTTCACGTGAAACATCCTCCGTTTGACAGCTTTAATACACACCAGGAGGGACCGTGGGATTTCGCGACGTTAAGCGTTCTAAGAGCGCAAAAGACACGCGTATCATTGCAATCATCAATCAAAAAGGCGGCGTCGGTAAGTCAACGACGGCTGTAAACCTTGCAGCAGCACTGGGTGAGCAGGGTCGTAAGACACTGATTGTCGATTTTGATCCGCAGGGAAACAGCACCAGTGGATTCGGAATTGAAAAAGAAGACCTTGATCACTGCATCTATGATGCATTGTTGAATGATGTGCCGGCAGAATCGCTTGTTCTTGATACAAATTGCAAAAAGGTATTCGTAATTCCGGCTACAATTCAGCTTGCAGGCGCGGAAATTGAACTCGTAAGCGCAATTGCTCGTGAAACCCGTCTCAAAGATTTGCTTGAGCCGATTCAGGACGAGTTCGATTTTATTTTCATTGACTGCCCTCCTTCGCTCGGCCTGCTTACTATCAACGCTTTGACCGCAGCAGACAGCGTTTTGATTCCGATCCAGTGCGAGTATTACGCACTCGAGGGCGTTACGAAGCTGCTTGAGTCAATGAAGATGGTCAAATCTCGTCTGAACAAGGGCTTAGACACCTACGGTGTGCTTATGACCATGTATGACTCGCGTACTTCTCTATCGAATCAGGTTGTTGAGGAGGTTCAATCGTACTTTGGTGATAAGGCATTTAAGACGTTGATCCCCCGTACGGTTAAAATCTCCGAAGCTCCGTCTTTTGGGGAACCGGTAATTACCTATGCACCTCAAAATAAGGGTGCAAAATCATATATGAACCTTGCAAAAGAGGTGATCAAGCGTGCCTAGTGTAAAGAGACGTGGCGGATTGGGACGTGGACTCAATGCTTTGGTCTCAGAGGCCGAGTATGAGACCGGTGGTTCGGCTGCATCGGCTTCGAATGCCGCATCTGAAACAAAACTACCTATTGAGGATATCGTTCCCAACCCTAATCAGCCGCGAATTCACTTTAACGAAACTGAACTTCGTGAGTTGAGCGAATCAATCCAAGAACATGGCGTCTTGCAGCCGCTTTTGGTTCGCAAGCATGGAAACGGCTATGAGATCATCGCTGGTGAGCGTCGTTACCAAGCGTCAAAGCTTGCTGGTCTTGAGGAGCTGCCTGTCATCATTAAAGATGTTAATGATGAAGAGATGCTGGCTCTTGCTCTGATCGAAAACCTTCAGCGTTCTGATCTGAATCCCGTCGAAGAGGCTAAGGGCTATCGCCAGCTTATCGATGCCAGCGGTATGACCCAGGAGGCATTGTCGAAGGCAGTCAGCAAGTCACGCTCTGCAATTACAAACTCGCTGCGCCTTCTCGATCTCCCCGAAGTTGTTCAGCAGATGATTTTTGAGGGTAAACTTACCGCAGGTCATGCACGTGCGATACTTGCAGTTCCCTATGAGGACGCGCGAATTCGACTTGCAGAGAAAGTTGTTACAGAGGGCCTTTCCGTAAGAGCGACAGAAAATCTTGCTCCGTTGTTTTCTGCCGGAGAGACACCTAAGACGCCAAGGCCTGCAACGCCTCAGTCCTTTAAAAAGGCTGCCCGTGTGCTTCGTCAGGTATTTAATACCAACGTGCGTGTGAAGAGCTCGCGTGGAAAGAATAAGATTGAGATTGAGTTTAAAGACGAGGAAGAGCTCTCTCGTATTCTTGGCGAAATGATTCAGTTTGATCAAGGAGGCCAAGATGAGGAATAAGATTTTGACAGCGATTGCATTGGCGACGACTATCGCGGCTGGTGCCTTTGCTGGCTATAAGATCGCGACAGACGATGAACTTCGAGGTCGTTTGCTTCGTGGCGCGCAAGATATCGTCGATACTTCCAAAAAGAAAATGGATGTTATGACGGAAGATGTTGCCATGCGTACTGCTCAGGTAACGAAGAATCCCAAGATTAATCAAGGTTGGGTCAGCAACCAATGGGAAAATGTAGGCTATTAGGTACCTAACAATTACTCAGCATATATTGAGGGGTCCTTGTCTGGTTCACGAGACAAGGACCCCTTATTTTGGCCGTAGAAAATAGAGCAGGTAGCAGCTGATTCAAAATTAAGGCCAATAAATGAAACGACCCCGGTCGCATATCTGCAACCGGGGTCGTTCGATGTTTCACATGAAACGTTTTGGGATGCGACTCCCCTATGCGTTCTTCTGAACTTTGAAGCGCTGCTTCAGCTGCCCGCAAGCGGCGTCAATATCGTTACCACGGGAGTTACGAATCGTGGTCTCGATGCCACGGGACTCAAGACGACGCTGAAGATCCTCAACCTTATGAATCGGCGACGGCTTGAGCGGGCTGCCCTCGATGTCGTTAAGCTGAATCAGGTTAACGTGGCACAACGTTCCCTCACAGAAGTCGCAGAGCGCCTGCATTTCGGGATTCGTATCGTTGACGCCTTCGATCATTGCAAACTCATAGGTCGGGCGGCGGCCAGTCTTCTCGGTGTAGAGCTGAAGCGCCTCGTGAAGGCGAAGCAGCGTGTACTTCTTAACACCGGGCATGAGTTTGTTGCGCGTCGACTGGATGGCGGAATGCAGGGAAACGGCAAGCGTGAACTGCTCGGGGATGTCGGCAAATTTGCGAATACCGGGAATAACGCCGCTGGTAGAGACGGTGAGGTGACGAGCGCCGATACCGATGCCGTCGGGGTCGTTGAGGATTCGCAGAGCCTTGAGAACCTCGTCGTAGTTGGCAAACGGCTCACCCTGGCCCATGAAGACAACGCTCGTGGCGCGCTCGCCAAAGTCGTTGGATACATGAAGCACCTGGTCGACGATCTCTTGAGCGGTCAGAGAGCGCTTGAGGCCGTTGAGACCGGTAGCGCAAAAGGCGCAGCCCATGCCGCAGCCTGCCTGGGTGGAAACGCAGACGGAAAGCTTGTTGCGACGGGGCATGCCGACAGTCTCGACGGAAATGCCATCGTGGTACTCGAGTAGATACTTGCGCGAGCCATCTTTAGAAACCTGCTTGGTGAGTTCAGTCGGCGTATCAAAGGCAAAAGCCTCTTTAAGCTGCTCACGGAAAGCCTTAGGAAGGTTGGTCATATCGTCAAACGAACAAACGTTCTTCTCAAAGACCCATTCGATGAGCTGCTTCGCGCGGAAGGCGGGCTGGCCAAGTTCGGCCACGAGCTCGCGAATATCGTTTTGGCTCAAGTCGCGAATGTCCTGTGATTTAGTCCTGGGATTCATGGAAGCCTTTCGATTTTGGGGAAACGTAGAGGGTATCGCTACAATATGGTATCAGCTGCAGAAATTATAGAGGAGGAGTCTGCCCATGCCGGGTAAAAGCCTAGAGAACATGCACGTAGCGGTCTTGGCGGGCGGTCGTTCCGCGGAGCGCGAGATCTCGCTCAATTCGGGAAAGAACGTCGTGGTGGCACTGAAGGAAGCCGGCTACACCTCGGTGGAGCTGCTCGACACGGCCGCCGATGACTTTATGGTAACCATGGCGACCGGCGGTTTCGACGTGGCATTTATCGCCATGCACGGCGCCGGCGGTGAGGATGGCGCCATGCAGGGTGCCATGGAGACCTTGGGTATCCCCTACACGGCCTCGGGCGTGCTTGCCAGCGCCTGCGGTGCCGACAAGGAGGTCTCTAAGCTCCTGTACGCCAAGGCGGGCATTCCCATTGCCCCCGGCCTCGCACTCGAGGTGGGCGATGAAGTCGATATCGATCATATCGTCGAGGTTTGTGGCGAGCGCTGCTTTGTGAAGCCGGCCGTCAACGGTTCCAGCTATGGCATTTCCCTGGTCCATGAGCCCTCCGAGCTGCCCGCGGCAATCGCCAAGGCGTTTGAGTACGGCGACAAAGTGCTGGTCGAGAAGTGCATCGAGGGTACTGAGATTACCGTCGGCGTATACGGCGAAGATGACGTGCGCGCCCTGCCGATTGTCGAGATTCGTAAGCCCGAGGACTGCGAGTTCTACGATCTGGACGTGAAGTATGTCGACCCTACGGATATCCATCGCATTCCGGCGCAGATTTCACCCGAGAATTACGCTCGCGCTCAGGAACTTGCCTGTGCCGCTCACAAGGCCCTCGGTTGCCTGGGTATCTCGCGCAGCGACTTTATTGTGAGCGAGGACGGCCCCGTTATCCTCGAGACCAATACCATTCCCGGCATGACCGATACGTCGCTGTATCCGGATGAGATCCGCCACACCGACGACATGACGTTCCCGCAGGTCTGTGACAGCCTGATCCGTATGGGCCTTCATCGAGCGGGCATTGCATGCTAATCGAGGACGCTGTTTCGTCAGGAACGCCGCAGTTTGTCATCGACTCCTATGCCACGCTTGCCGACCGCGCCAAAACGCAGTCCTTCGGCCTTATCGAGGAAGATGTGATTGTCCTCGATACCGAGACCACGGGTCTTTCGGTGCAGGACAACGAGCTGATCGAGATATCGGCGGCTCGCCTTTCGGGCCGCGAGGTTGTCGATCGCTTCGATACCTTCGTGCATCCCAAGCAGCTGATTCCAGCCGAGATTACCGAGCTCACGAGCATTACAAACGCCGATGTGGCAGATGCCCCGTCGGCCGTTGAGGCTGTCGCCGCTCTCGCCGATTTTGTCTGCGGCTGCCCGGTGATCGCACATAACGCCACCTTCGACCGTTCGTTTATCGAGTCGGTCAAGGGCGGCGTCAACGTCAGTGACATCTGGATCGATTCGCTGGCACTGTCGCGCATCGCGCTTCCGCGCCTGGCCTCGCATAAGCTGTCTTTCATGGCCGACCTGTTTGGCTGCGACTCGGTGTCGCACCGCGCCAACGCCGATGTCGACGCCTTGTGTGGTGTGTGGCGCGTGTTGCTCGTGGCGCTCACCGACTTGCCCCAGGGCCTCATGGCGCGCCTGGCCGACATGCACCCCGACGTACCCTGGTCCTATCGTCCCATCTTCTCCTTCTTGGCGGGACAGAACCCCGGTTCCATCTTCTCTCTCAGCGCCGCCCGCGCCGACGTACTCAAGGCCGATCGGGCCGATGATCGCGTTGATGCGGACGAGCTACCGGTCCTTAAGATGCCGAGCCGCGAGGAAATCGAGGCGGACTATGCTCCGGGCGGCCTGGTTAATCGCATGTATCCCACGTACGAGCCGCGCGATGAGCAGATCGCGATGGCGCTCGAGGTCCGCGACGCGCTCGTTACGGGAACGCATCGCGTGATTGAGGCGGGGACGGGCGTCGGCAAATCGATGGCCTATCTGGTGCCGTTTGCCGAGGCCGCACGCCGCAACAACATCACGGTAGGTATCGCGACTAAATCGAATAATCTTGCCGACCAGCTCATGTATCACGAGCTGCCCAAACTTGCCGAGCAGCTGGACGGAGGTCTATCGTTTTGCGCTCTCAAGGGGTATGACCACTATCCGTGCCTGCGCAAGCTCGAGCGCATGAGCCGCGGCCAGGTCGAGATCACCACCAAGCGCGATCCGGCGGACACGCTCACGGCGGTCGCGGTCATTATGGCGTACGTCTGCCAATCAGCCGATGGCGACCTCGACTCGCTCGGCATTCGGTGGCGCAGCGTCAACCGTCCCGACTTTACGACGGCCTCGCGCGAGTGTGCTCGTCGCCTCTGCCCATTTTTCCCTGATAAATGTTTGGTCCACGGTGCTCGCCGTCGTGCGGCGCATGCCGATGTGGTGGTCACCAACCATTCCCTGCTGTTCCGTAACGTTGCGGCCGAGGGCAGGATTTTGCCTCCGATTCGTCATTGGGTAATCGACGAGGCCCATTCCATCGAGCGCGAGGCGCGCCGTCAGTGGGCGCGCGTGGTGTCGGCGGACGAATCACGCGTCCTGTTCGAGCGCCTGGGTGGCTCGAGCACCGGCGCACTAAGCCAGGTTTCCCGTGATTTGGCAACCTCCGAGGGCTCTACGCTCTATCTGGGCCTTACTGCCAAGGCGACGTCGACGGTTGCCCGCGCGAGCATGGCAATCGCCGACGTGTTCGATGGCGTTCGCGAGCTCGGCCGCCGTGCGCGTGGGGGTTATGACAATGCCAATCTATGGATTGGCCCCGAGCTGCGCGAATCAGACGACTGGCATGATTTCTTACAGTCGGCCTACACTGGCATCGACGCATTGGAACAAGCTGACAAGAGCGTCGACGCGCTGGTGCAAGCCGTCGCCGCCGACAAGCCCGAGGTTGTTGTCGACCTGGGTGATATCTCGCGCCGCCTGCACGAGCTGGCCGAGAACCTCAAACTCATCATTGATGGCACCGATGAACACTACGTGTATTCGCTGCAGGTCAATCGTAGACTTCGTGCCGGCGGAGAGTCGATGACCGCAGAGCGCATCGACATTGGCGAGGCTTTGGCAACCGAGTGGCTACCCGAGGTTCACACGGCTATCTTTGCCTCGGCGACCATGACGGTGTCCAAAAGCTTTGAGCACTTTAACCATGCGGTCGGCCTTGATCGCATCGGTGCTTCAACGTCGTCATCGCTGCACTTGGATTCGAGCTACGACTTCGATTCGAACATGGCTGTAGTCGTTGCGGGCGATATCCCCGATCCGCGCGATCGTGAGAGCTATCTTACGGCGCTCGAGCGCGTACTGGTCGACGCCCATCTTGCCATGGGCGGATCGGTGCTCACGTTGTTCACCAATCGGCGCGACATGGAGGACCTATACGCCCGCGTTGAGCCCAAGATGGCCCGTGCGGGTCTGGAGCTCAACTGCCAGCAGCGCAACTCATCTCCTCGTCGCCTGCGCGACCGGTTTATCAACGAACCGACCTCGTCGCTTTTTGCGCTCAAGGCCTTCTGGGAGGGGTTTGATGCCAGCGGCGAGACGCTGCGCTGCGTCATCATTCCCAAGTTGCCGTTCTCGAGCCCCACGGACCCGCTCTCGTGCGAGCGCAACCTGCGCGAAGACCGCGCATGGGCGCGCTATTCGCTGCCCGAGGCGGTGCTCGAGGTTAAGCAGGCCGCGGGGCGTTTGATTCGCTCGTCGACCGATAGCGGTGTGCTGATCTTGGCGGATCCTCGCCTGGTGACGAAGGGCTATGGCAAGAAGTTCTTAACGTCGCTGCCCACGAGCTCCTACCAGCGCATCGAATCGGCGCAGATTGGGCACTATCTACAGCTGTGGCGTGCACGCCACGAGCGGCGGCGCTAAAGCGGACAGACGAGGGTTTTTGCCATATCGCACAGACGCTTTGACAGGGCGGGGTCATCCAAGATGCGGATGGCTCCGCCCGCTGCGATTATCTGGCTCAGCAGCCAACGCTCGGAGCCGTAATGTACGTTTACCGTTGCCATGTCTGTCCCGCTGCGCTCGATGAGGGTGATGCCGGCCCAGTCCAGATGCTCCGCCATATCGAATGGCATCAAGAGCTTTGCGCTACGCTGCGTCCGGGCAAGGGAATCGTGGAGGGATGCAACGTCCGGTACGTGAGGCACGACGGAGTCTTCCGTCAAGGCGAGTCCCTCGATTTTATCCATGCGATAGGTGCGCTGCTCATCGACCGCGATGTCCCAGGCAATCAGATATGTTTGGTCGCCGTTTGCTGTAATGCGCAAGGGGTCGACCAGACGCTCGCGTGGCCGCGCATCGTCCATCGAGCGATACGAGATACGACAGCGAACGCCGTCCTGAATGGCGCAGCTCAGCTGCTGCCAGTGCGACCCGTGGTTGACGGTGTCAAAGACGTGCTGGTTATAGCCGAGCTCTTCGGGTAGAAGAGCATGTCGAATTCGAGCCGCCGCCTGGGGCTCGATCCCCAACGATTCAAGTTCGTGGTTGAGCACAGCGCCCTCGGCGCCACTCAGGCGCAGCGGTAGTACACGCCCGGCGTCACCGGTGAGGACCACGCGCTCGCCGTGGCATTCGCAGATGATACGCGCACCCGATTCTCGGTCCGCGAGCGTCGAGACGATCTCGAGAATCTCGTCGAGCGACGCCCCCGTGATGTCAAAGCGACTGCAAATCTCGGTTCGTGTCATGCCGCTCTCGCCGGCGGCGTAGAGGGCCTCCATGATGTCGATGGCGCGCGAGAGCCTCTGCTCGCTGGTGAGTTTACGCACGGGCATGCTCGTGCACCGTCCTTTCAATGAGGTGGTTCCACGCCTGCTTGAGCGATTTGGGGGCCATGGGCCTCATGCCGTCCATGGCGTGGGCCATGCAAAATGAGGCGGCGGCTTCAAGATCGCGCACGTCAACGGTCCAAGTCCATCCCGAATCGGTGTGTGCGAGCTCACCTCGCCCGCGCGTGAGGCCGTTGATCATATCGATCTGCGTCTGCGGGGCGAACGAGAACGTAGCCGCAACGGGCGGGCGGTCGGCAAAATCGAATTCAAAGAACAGGTAGTCGTTGAGATTGAAGTCTGCAGGGATGGCGTAGGCCTTCGAAGGACGCCAAGCGCGAACGATACGGTCGCAGCGGAATGTCCTGATGTCGTCGGTGGCATTGTCGAGGCCGCAGAAGTACGCAACGCCCTCGCGCTCGAACATGCCGTAGACGCAGACGGTACGCTCTTTCTGCTCACCGCGTCCGTTCTGATATAAAAATCGCAGCGCGCATCGCTCGGCAAAGGCGCTCCATACCGCATCGACGGTGGGAGAGCGGCGGATCGGTGCTTCGTCCGCCGTCGTCCTGCCGGTGAGGTAGGCAATCTTGGAACGAATATCGGCAAGCGGCGCGGCAAAAGTGGATGAGCCGCCCGCTATTGTCTGGTCGATAGCGTTGAGCAGGATATCGGCGTCGTCTGCGGTGATGAGGCCGCCTGCCGCAAACGTGTGCTCGCGGTCGATTGTCCATGAGCTTTCCTCGGTCTCCTGCGCGCCGGCGGGGCGAACCTCCTTGATTAAGATGCCGCGTTCGAGCAGTTTGTCACGATCGCGCCGAAACTTGCGCTTATCCGAGTCGATATTGCCCGAGCCATATCCCAGGTCAGAATCCAAGACGATCTGCTCGGTCGTCAGCGGTTCGGGGGAGCTGTTGAGCACAAAGAAAAGATTGAGGATGCGCTGAGCCGTTTTATCGAAACTGGGCTCCGAATTCCCCTTTTTAATTGTCGCGGTCGCGTCGCTTGCCGTCATAGAGTCCTCGCATGAGAAGGTGGTTTGCTGCCATGATTTTAGTCCGATATGGAGATTAGGCTATATCCTTGTCCGCTCGGGGCGTTAAGATGGCCCGAATTCGGTCGTTTGCGCTCGCTCGGGGTATACTTTCGACTATATACGGTTCTAATGTGCATGCATTGGGCCTATTTGTCGGATTATGGATGTGGAGCGCACATGGCGAACACCCAGAACTATATTAACCACCTGCTGCAGAACACCGGCATCACGCCGGCATGCAGCGAAGAAGAGCGCTTGGCTGCCGAGGATATCGCTCAGATCTTCCGCAACCACGGCTTTGATCCCGAGGTTCAGGAGTTCAATGCCCCGGCGCCCAGCAGGTTGGCATTTGCCGTTACCGGTATTCTTGCGTTTGCCGGCGCCCTGCTGATGGGCATCGGCGGCGGCATCGGCTTGGTCGGCACCTTGCTGGCCATTGTCGGTGCCGTTCTTTACGTGCTCGAGCGCACGGGCCACCCCGTGGTTTCGCGCCTGGGCAAGACGGGCGTGAGCCAAAATGTCATCGCCTACCACAAGGCCTCGGGCCCGCTCGCGTCTCCGCGCAACCGCCCGGTGGTCGTTGTCGCACACTACGACTCTCCCCGTGCTGAGCTGCTCGCCCGCGAGCCCTATGCTTCGTATCGTGCGCTCATCGCCAAGCTGTTGCCCGTTGCCACGGTTGCCCCTGCTGCCGTTGCCATCTTGCGTATCCTGCCGCTCCCCGGCGCGCTCAAGGTTCTGCTGTGGATTGTCGCGATCCTCGCTTCCCTCGTTGCGCTCGCCAACGCGGCAAACATCATTTCTAACCGTTTTGTGCTTCCCTATACGTCCGGCGCAGTGTGCAACAAGTCTTCTGTCGCCGCTATGCTCGGCGTTATGGACAACGTTGCTCCCTTCCAGGGCGAAAACGAGTTTCCCGACGATGTTCCGTTCGATACCTATTTTGGGGAGCAGAAGCGTCGTGCCGAGGAAATGGCGCGCGCAGCGGCGGAATATGCCGCGGCCCAGCAGCAAAACGACTACGGCAACACCATCGAGTATGAAGAGCCTACCTGCGCCGAGGACGAGTTCGGTCAGCCGATTGCTCCCGACGCTCAAACCGAGCCCGAACAGGGTGAGGCTTTCGACGAGCAGATCGAGGGCTTTGAGGGTGCGTCTGCCGACGAGACACTGATCGGCGCCATCGTGCCCGAGGATCAGAATCAGGCTGTCCAGGCCGAAGAGTTCAATGACGAGGTTCCCGCTGCCGTGCCGGCGGAAGAGCCTGTCGCGGCCGAGCCCGAGCCCAAGCTCTATCGTAATGCCGCCGGCAACATCCGCTTTGGTTCGGATGCCATCCGTGCGCTCGGAATGCTTCCCGAGTCTTGCACGCTCGATTACGAGGAGGGCGAGGAACCGACGTTTGAGCCCGAGCCTGCGCCCGTTGTCGCTGCGGATGATGAGTCTGCCGCGGTTACCTCTGCCGTTGCCGAGCCCGAGGCGGTGTCCGCGATCGATCCCGCGGCAGGACTGGACATTTTGGCTCCCGCCGCGCTGGCGCAAGACGTTGCGGACGAGTCTGACGACGATTACGTTGAACAGCCGAGGCGCGTGTCTTACGAGAGCGATACTGATTTCTCGGCCGAGATTCCCGCGGCAACGCCTCATGCCGATATTGCATCCGCGTTCTCTTCGATTGGCGCCAGCGCTTCCAACTTCTTTAAGGGCGCGCTTGCAAAGGGCAAGAAATTTGTCGACGATTTCGAAGAGAAGCGCGCTGCCGCACGCGAGGCTGCCGAGCAGGAGGCTATCGCTCAGCAGCAGGCAGCTGAGGCGGCACGTGAGCTCGCGGCGCAAGAGTTCGAGCAGAACGAGGCTATGCAGTCCGTGCCCGTCGACGCCGCCGAAGCTACAACGTCCTTTGAGTCCCAGCAACCGGCGTCCGCGGATGTTGTTGAGGCGACGACGTCTTTCGAGCCCCAGCAGCACGTCGATAGCACCATGTCGTTTGATGCCGCGCAGTTCGATTCCACGATAACGTTTGAAAAGCAAGGCACCGCGATTGCCGAGCCCCTTCCTGTTTCCGATGAGCAGGGCGGCGCGGCAGACGATGACGAGCCTATTGATGCTGCCGAAATCCAAGATGCCGCCGAGGACGAGCCCGTCGAGGCCAACTCTGACGAAGAGCAATGCGCGGCAGCCGAGCAAGATGATTCGACCGAGGTCGAGCAGGAGGAAGTGCCTGCGGTTTCCGAGGCTCCCGAGACAGATGAGTCGAGGCCTTACTCCACGCAGATTTTCACCATGCCGACCCCGAGTGGTTCCGGTGCCACGGTTGCCGATGTCGCCCCCACCCAGGACGAAACGGTCGATTCCCTTATGGCCCAGATTTCCTCCCAGGCATCACCGCGTCCGCAGATGAATGTTCCCGATCCGGCGTCGGCTCCGTCGCCTGCACCTTCCTCGTCTCCGCTGGCTTCGGTCCCCGATCCGTCGCTGCCGTCGATGAAGCAGGCAAACGTTGCGTCTCGCACGTCGCTGTTCGACCTTCCCGACCCCTCCGCACAGGTCAACGACCCCTTTGCTACCGCTCAGGGTCCCGAACCAACATCGGCACCCGTTGCGCCTCCTAGGCCCGTTGCGTCGGGCGCTCAGCCGATCGAGACCATTTCGGCTCCCGCCCCGGCGGCACCCAAGTCTCGCAAGCGCGGCCTGGGCGGCCTGTTCGGTCGTAAAAAGAAAAACGAACAGGACAGCATGAGTGATTGGCTGGGCGTCGAAGACGATTACGATGCCAAGAAGTCCGGTCGCGGCATCGGTTCGTGGGATAATTTCGAGGACGATAACGATGGCTGGAAGGGCGGCGCTACGTCTTCCGACGGCGCTTCTTCCGAAGACATGCTCTCGGCTGTCGCCTCTATGGGCGACGATGAGCTGCTCGGTCACGATATCTGGTTTGTGGCAACGGGCGCCTCGGATTGTGATGGCGCCGGTATGAAGGCCTTCTTGGCTTCGCATCGCGATAAGCTCCGCGGCGTCTTCTTCATCAATCTTGAATCCGTCGGCGCCGGTAGGCTTTCGGTGGTGACGGTTGAGGGCGAACAGCAGCTGCTCAAGGGCGATCGCCGCATCATGAACCTGGTCAGCAAGGTGTGCAAGTCGTTCCATGTCGATTGTGGCGCGCTCGAGATGCCCTATGCCAAGACCGATGCCTACGCCGCGCTCGAGGCGAGCCGCCGAGCCCTCACCATCGCCGGCGTGGACGGCACGCGTCTGGCTTGCGCTCGTACCGAGGACGACCTGCCCCACAATGTCAATCCGACGAACATTGCCACGGTATCCGAGGTCGTGACCGAGGTTATCCGCCGTTCGTAGACGGAGCTCTAAGGAGTCAACGTGTTTTCGTATATTAAGCGCCATTGGCCTGTCTACGTGATTTTGACCTTGATTGCCATTGCGTTAGGATTTGGGGCCGCCTACATCGTGGGTGCGAAGGGCTCGACCCCCGCCTCCGCAATCAGCGAAGAGGTGGAGCAAGAACAGAGCACGGGTGCCGATGGGATTCCTGAGTCCGAGCAAGCAATCGTTGATGGCGGATCTTCGTCTGCAGAGTAGATACGGCGATTTAAATGATTGAAAGCGGGCGAGCCGGGGGACTGGCTCGCCCGCTTTTTCATCGCTCTAGCGCTTCTTTGGGATCGACCTAAGGCGAGCGAACCATAGGGCTGCGGCACCCGAGGTCAGGAGCGCGGTGATGCAAGCGGCGATGGGAGCTGATCCTGTTGCCGGTAGGTCCTGCGGTAGGGTACAGCGTTGAATGACACGGTCCTCGTCATGTGACTCAAGTTTATCGCCGCCGCCGTTGCGGCAAAGATCGACGCGCGCGCTGTTGGTGAGTGCAGTTTGGGGCGTATAAGCCGACGTTGCCTGCATGTGCACGACTGCGCCCCGAGCGTCTGTGCCAAGGATTGCTTTGGCATCGTCAAGGTCGTCGTGCTCATCTTTGAGATCATCGCGGGTCCAAGAATCCGTATCGCTTCGAGTCGTAAAGTCGGCGGCTACCGCACCGTATTCAATGCGAATGCCCGTCACGACGGTATTGGATGCAAGGTCGAGTTCTTTCGCCTCGAGTGTGACGGATTCCGTGGTCGAGACATCCGCCTTCCAGAGGTGCCAGCCGTCGTAATCGACGAGGCGGCAATCTTCACCCAGACTCTCTTTTACTTCGTCGGACTCAAGCCAAGGATTTTCGTGCCCATCGTCAAGTGTCGCGTCTGCCGGCTCATCGACGTCTGTCGAGTCCAACGGCGTCGTGCGATACCACACGTTGCACAGACCATTGAGGTCGCCGATGGCGACGGGGGTTTCGATTGAGACGAATCTCGCCGTATCGTCCTCGGCACACTCAAGATCATCGGTAATTGTGAACTCATCAACCCAGGTAGTTGAATCGTTTCGAGCGTCGATGGTATAGGAGAAAAACCCATCCGTATTGGTTTGCATCGCGGCACGGTTTTTACCATCGCCGTTAGCCAACAGGCCCTTTTCGATAGGTTGGACAAGTTCCTGACGCTTGTCGACCTGCCCCTTGATCTCGATGGGCGCATCCTTCATCGCGACGGATTGGACTTCTCCCGTATCCTTTATTTCAAACGTTATCTCCTCGGCAAGGTCATAGGTCCGCGGAGACATCATTTCGCGCAACGAGTAGGTGCCGGGTGCAAGATGTTCGACGCGGTGCGGCTTGTCGGATGAGGTCCAGGAGTCTATTTCGGTTTTATCGGGACCATATAAGGTGAGCTGTGCGCCTTCCACTTCCTGCTCACCGCTTGCATCGACCTTGGAGATATCAACCTTGGTGTAATCGTCGGATACGTTAAGCCGTGCTTCTACAACGGGTGTTTTCTGGTCGGCATAAGTAAGGTCGACAATATGGGTTGTCTGATCGAGCAAGAAGCCTGCCGGCGCTTGAGTCTCGACAACCTCGTAGCGTGCGGTGCCAGATCCCAGTGGGAGGTTGTCCGCGCGTGCTTCTCCAGTTTCATCCGTCGTGACGGTCGCGACGGTCTCACCGTCGAGCGCGGCAACGCTACCGTCGGGGCGCACGATATCACCCGAGGCACGGATCTCAAAGACGGCGCCCGCGAGGCTGCTGCCGTCTATGGCATCGGTTTTAACGATTCTGATGTTTCCGGTCGCGGCGTGGTCATAATACGAGGCGATTGCAACGGGCGTTAGGTTCATGTCGGCGGGTATGTTTACCTCGATCTCTTCGCCGACAAGATAGGGCTCTTTGGCCGAGGTTTCGCGTACATAATAGGTGCCCGGCATGAGCGATTCGGGCAGTGTGACGGTGCCGGTCGCGTCAGTCGTAAAGGTGTCCATTACGTTATGTGCTGGATACCAGCAAGTTTGTGAGACAGGTTCGTGATTGCTGTCGAGGAGTTGGAAGGTGAATCCGGCTAGGGGAACAGAAGCGCCTGTTTGGGCATCGCGTTTTACAATCTGGAGATGCGTCGACAGCGCGTGGTTGTCCACAATATATTGAAGCTCGGCCCCGTCGGAAATCTGATTGGCCCCGACGGTCCATTCCCCTGCACGTTTAAAACTCTCGGGGACGGTTTCCGGAACCTCGCGAATCGTGTAGCCGGCACGGTCGTATGGGACAGCTCCGTGGACACCGGCGGGTCGCTTGCCTGTGCCGAACCATGCTTCGGGCTGATCTTTGGTGGAGGCAAAGCCATAGATGTTTGTGGTCAGTGTGCCAACAACCTGCTGAGAGCTGTTGCTGACAACCTCAAAGACAACACCACCCGCCGGCTGCTCCAGGCCGGATTGGTCGCTATTGCCGTAATCCTTGAATTTGGAAATCTCAAGGTCAAACGCAATGGGGATATCGGAAATGCGGGATTCGATCTCGACCACGCCTGAATCGCCGAGCTGGTCGGCTCCAACGGTATAGGTCCAGCTGTCGTTGGATGGCAGGTAGCCCTCGGGGGCTTTTGATTCGTAGATGGTAAAGGTTCCTAAGGGGACATCGGCGAGGGTGGCCCGACCGCTTTCGTCGGTCGTGAGGATTTGTGCCCATCCAGGGGTTGATTGCGACACACACGTGAACTCTGCTCCTGCGAGTGAAGATCCCACCTGGGGGCCGGCATTCGTCGCGGCATCGAGTTTTACGATACGCAGGTTGATGGTGCCGGGCTGTTCATCAATGGCGACCCGCCCGCCGTCATTCCCCGTGGTAAAGGCAATACGATCACGACGGGGGACATAGCCGGCCGGCGCCTTCGTTTCAACTAGGTAGTATGCCGTGTTGGGCAGAAGTGTTGCTTGCGCTCGACCGTTGCTGTCCATCTTGATGGTGCCGACACGCGCGCCGCTGGCGCTCTCAAAAATATCGAATGTTGCCCCGGTAAACTGATAGGTATTGTTTCCGCTGGTAATAACGGTGTTAGCAGACTGCTTTTGGAAGGAAACAGAGACCGCCGGCAGTACATAGAGCATGTCTTGACGTTTGCTGCCGCCCGATACGGCCCCTAGATAGCGTCGCGCGCGGTGCGGAGCGGCTTTGATGCTTCCTGATTTTGCGCTGTCGTGGAGCCACCGCGCAGCCGCCACGACTTCATTGTCGGCGGTAAAGTGTCCGCTCTTGGTTTTACCCTGAGCGGTCGTGTAGGAGTAGGTGCCGTCGACATGGGTAGTGCCGTTGAGCATCCATACGGCAAGCTGGGTGGCGGCGCGGGCGCGATCGGGTGAAAGATGGTAACCGCCAAACGACGTGGTGGTTGGATATCCGTGACAAACGATTGCCGCGAACTCGTCGTCGAGCCACACCCAGCCTTGATCAAAGTTGAGCCATGGGCCGCCCGGTTTGGTGGGGCCGGGGCGCTCCTGGTTCATGCAGTAGGCAATCGAGGTGTCTTGAGCTTCATACTTGCCGATGAAGAAGGGTCCACAATCATCGCTAATAGTGCGGAAGCCGAGCTGGTCGTAGCCATCGACGGCAAATGCGGCTCCCGGTGCCAGGCAGCCGAAAAGCAGGAAGAGGAGCAGGAGCAGCGGACCTGTTGCGATTGCGCTGTGGACAGAGTGCGTGGGTGCGTTGGACATGGCTGCTCCTTATCCCTCGTGCGTCGCACGGGGAGGCCGCGACGCGTAGGATGAGGCTACCCCCGAGGTTCATGCGGGTAAGTACCGGAGCCTGACCAAAAGCTTGCCCAATTCCTGACAAATTGAGCTCAAATACAACAATCAAGCAAAAGTGCAGGTAGAAGATAGGGAGAACAGGAAGTCAAAGGTCCTCGTCTCCACAATTGACGCGATTTTCAAACGAATCTCCACAGCTAAAACAAGTATCACCACCCTTGTATCGAACAAGACAACCGCGTTATACTAGCCAACACACAAGCGGGCATCGCCAAGTGGTAAGGCATCAGCTTCCCAAGCTGACACTCGCGGGTTCGAGTCCCGTTGCCCGCTCCAGTAAAAAGCACAAGCACGACACCGTTCCGGTGCCGTGCTTTTTTCAATAAAGTGCCGGGACTCGAACCCGACAGGGTGCGAGCGTTAAATAAACGCGAAGCGTTTATAGCGAGCAGGCAAGGTCGCCGATAGGCGACCGCAGCCGGTGCGGATTTGCGAAGCAAATACGCGGACGTCCCGTTGCCCGCTCTATGGAGTGAAGAAGACCTCGGGACGGCCAATTCAACAAAGTCTTCCCCATCGTCACCGTGAATCCGAGGAGATCGCCTGAAGCCGGTGCGCGTCCGCGACGCGGACGCGCGGACGTCCCGTTGCCCGCTCCAATCTCAAAATGTTAGGTTAATGCCCGTAGCTCATACGGGCACCTGCGCACGGTACAATGGTTGGGTTACGACCAACGTGCCAATAGCCAAAAAGGAGCCGCTATGATCGATCGCTATACCCGCCCGGAGATGGGACACATCTTCTCCCTCGAGAACAAGTACGCCATTTGGCAGGAGATCGAGGTCTTGGCCTGCGAGGCCCAGGCGGAGCTCGGCAAGATCGGTATTTCCAAAGAAGAGGCCCAGTGGATTCGCGACCACGCCAACTTTGAGAAGACGAAGGTTGACGAGATCGAGGAGGTCACGCGCCACGATGTCATCGCCTTCCTGACCAACATGAAGGAATATATCGACGCCGATGTTCCCGAGGGCGAGCCCAAGCCTAGCCGCTGGGTTCACTACGGTATGACCAGCTCCGACCTGGGTGATACGGCTCTGTGCTATCAGCTTACTCAGGCGTGTGACCTGATTATCGAGGATGTTAAGAAGCTTGGCGAGATCTGCAAGCGTCGCGCCTTCGAGGAGCGCAACACGCTCTGCGCCGGCCGCACCCACGGCATCCATGCCGAGCCGATGACCTTCGGTATGAAGTTTGGCTCTTGGGCCTGGGAGCTCAAGCGCGATCTGGACCGTCTTGAGGACGCCCGTAAGAACGTTGCTTTCGGTGCCATCTCGGGCGCTGTCGGCACCTACAGCTCCATCGAGCCGTTCGTGGAGGAGTATGTCTGCGAGCACCTGGGTCTGGTTCACGATCCGCTGTCCACGCAGGTCATCAGCCGCGACCACCATGCCTATCTTGCCGGTGTGCTCGCTACCACGGCAGCTACCTGCGAGCGCATTGCGACCGAGGTTCGCAACCTGCAGAAGACCGATACGCTCGAGGCCGAGGAGCCGTTCCGCAAGGGTCAAAAGGGCAGCTCCGCCATGCCGCACAAGCGCAACCCCATCACCATGGAGAAGGTCTGCGGCCTGTCGCGCGTCGTGAAGTCCAACGCTCAGGTCGCTTTTGACAACGTTGCCCTGTGGCACGAGCGTGACATTTCGCACTCCTCCGCCGAGCGCGTCGCCCAGGCCGATAGCTTTATCGCCCTTGACCACATGTTCCAGTGCCTCATCCGCGTCATCGATGGCCTGCAGCTGTATCCGGCGCGCATGATGGCCAACCTCAACAAGACCCGCGGCCTTATCTTCTCTTCCAAGGTGCTGCTGGCTCTCGTCGACACGGGCATCACCCGCGAGGACGCCTACGCCATCGTTCAGGAGAACGCTATGGCAGCCTGGCATGAGGTGCAGGATTGTGTCTCCGGCCCCACCTTTAAGGAGCGCCTCGAGGCCGATCCACGCTGCACCGTCAGCCAGGAGAAGCTCGACGAGATCTTTGACCCGTGGGACTTCCTCACCCGCATCGACACGGTCTTCGACCGTCTGGAGCAGCTGAGCTTCGAGTAAGGTTGACCTTATTCGACCGCTTGCGGATGCAATTCAGCCTTTGGCGCCTTGCCCGTCTTGGGCGAGGCGCTTTTTTCGTTGCTGCGGCAGCCCCCGGTAATAAAATGAACCTCTACTGCTATTTCGATGAAAAGAGGCGCGTGCCTAGACATATCAAACGAGCCTCCATCGTCTCGTTCGTGCTTATAGTTCTTGTTGCTGCTTGTATGGCCGTCCTGACGTATACCGATTGAAATAGTTCTTCCTCGCCGAATGCAGCTGACGAGGATCTCCCTGTGCTCAAAATTGGCGTTACGGATAACGACCCCTATGTGTATGTCGATACCACGGGCGATTACGCCGGTATCGATATCGACATCGCCCGCGAGGCCTGCAGGCGCGCGGGGCTCAAGCCACAGTTTGTCGATATTGACTGGAACGATCGCGACCGGCTGCTCAAAAACGGTGATATCGATTGCCTGTGGTGTGATTATTCTCCCTGTTATCGCGAGGATAAGTATTACTGGACCGAGCCGTATCTAACCGTGACGGTTTCGGTTGTCGCCAAGAAAGCGAGTGGCATCAAGTCCTTGGCGCATCTCGATGGAAGCAAGACCATTGCGGTGATTGCGGGCTCGGTGAGCGAACGCCGATTGCTTGCGGGGGATCTGGGGATCTCGTCGGACGTTCAAATCAAATCATATGGCTCTGCCGAACTCTGCAAAGCCGCTCTGGCCAAAGGGTATGTTGACTGTTGGATGGCGGACGTTCAATCGTTTGACCAACTCATCGCCCAGTATCCCGGCCTTTACCGTGTGTTTGCTGACAACGTTATGACGGTTGACCTGGGCGTCGCGTTTGATGACAGCTATGAAGGATTGGTCGTAAAGGATCTCAATACCGCGCTGTTCGACATGGATCGAGATGGCACGATTGACCGTATTGTGGGCAATTACAAGACAGGAGCGACGACGCGCGGGCAAGGAGGAAATTCATGACAAATGATGAGCGCTTCTTGCACAAAAAGAACCTGGTCGTCATAGTCGTCAGCGTTGTTACCAGCATTGTTTTGCTGAATCTGCTGTTTACGGTTGGCACGCATCGCTGCCTCGATAAAACGCTTGGATTCGGTCAAGAGACCATGGTGTTTTTGGAAAATGCCTGCGAAAAATATGACCGCTACGAACAGGGAAGAAAAACCGAGGCGACGCACGATTTGGATGCCGCGGTCGAATCGTTTGCGACGTTCCTGCCCCCTGATCGCGTTGAGGTTAACGACGATCTTATCGAGCAATATGTCCATGCCGAGAACCTTTCGGGGCTGATGGTCATGGACTCCGACGGTCATATGACCGCCCACTACGACATCGATGGCCGCGATCCGCTCATGCTATGGCGAGAAGAACTGGCTTGCTCGTCGGTCGCATCGATGTATCAAGGTTCCAAAGTGTCCTACTCAACTGTCGTTGAACGCCGCGATGTCGTTTTTGCCGTCTGTGCTGCCCCGTATGGCGACGGCGTTGCCCTGGCATACCGCTCATTCGTCCCCGATACGGCGGATGACTATTCGTATGCCATAGCCGACGTGCTTGCAAACAACACCTTCCACCAGGGCCCCACGGTGCTTGTTATGGAGGATGTGGAGATCGTCTCCTCTAATGATCCCGATGTCGACGTGTCGCTCGCTCGGCTCCTTACCGGATCTGGAATCGAGTGGAAAGACGAAGGCCTGACGCGTATCGAGTATCGCGGAGGCAAATGGTACGCCGTGCGTGCGGCATACAAGGACTATCGCCTGTTTGCGCTGTATCCCAAAGCGGAGGTCATGTCCGGCAGAGTTTCGTTTGTCGCCGCCGGTGTGTTGGTTTGTCTGGCGTTTTGGGTCGTGGTGCTGTTGACGCGAAATATCGTTGACCATCGCAATCTGGCCGAAAAGGATAAGCAACTTGGCATTATCAATGCCATTAGCGCCATCTACGACTCGACCTTCCTTTTGCATCTCGACACCCTCAAGATCGAGGGAATCAACATGTCGCCGGCGATAGCGAAAATATTTGCCGAGCACAGCGAGGCATATGACTTTATGGACACGGTCTGCCGAGATATCGTGAGCCCCGAAAGCCGCGAGGCGGTTATGGCGCTTGTAGATATAAGTACGCTTCGTGAACGTATGGAGGGCGTGCCGTACTTGGCTGCCGAGGTGCGAGATTGTCGGGGTACTTGGTATTCGCTGCAAGTTGTCCCCCAGCATCGCGATGAGCAAGGCCGGCTGGAATCGGTCGTCGTCGCGACGCACAACATATCGATGGTCAAGCATGCCGAGGAGCTGTCCTACCAAGATAAACTGACAGGGCTTCGCAACCGCAACTATCTTGAGTCGCGCGGAGATAGCCTGGTGAACGAGGGCTTGCCAGTGAGTGTGATTATGTTGGACTGCAATTATCTCAAGCGGACCAACGACGTCCGTGGCCATGAGATGGGAGACGAGCTGCTGCGACGGACCGCGTCCGTGTTGCGGCGGGTGGCTGGTGGGGATTGCCTGCCGATGCGTCTCGGCGGCGACGAGTTTTTACTGGTTTGCCCCCATACTGACGGCGAGTCTGCGCACGGGCTGGAACAAGATATTCGTCTCGGCCTCGCTGCGGTGAGCGATGAAGTCCTAACGGTCAGCGCGTCGATTGGCGTGGCGACCGTCGAGACGGCTGGAAATACGCTGGCCGATGTATATCGAATTGCCGACCACAACATGTATCAAGAGAAACGTGAAGTTCACGCTCAGGACGCGAATCACTAGTATTGCTGTCGCCGGTTTGTGCATCGTAGGATGTTGAATCGATGCCCGCGACCATAAATCGGCGCGGGCGGGGATAATAGACTCCTGAAATTTCTTTCCGAGAGGGGATCGCAATGATTAGTTTTGACTACAAGCCGCAGGGCGTGTGCGCTCGCAATATTCACCTCAATCTCTCTGATGACGGCAACAAGGTGATGGGCGTTGAGTTTACCGGCGGCTGCGACGGCAATCTCAAGGCTATCTCCAAACTGGTCGAGGGCGCTCCTGCCGATCGCGTAATCGAGGTTCTCGCCGGTAATACCTGCGGTATGAAAAAGACCTCTTGCGCCGATCAGCTTACGCGCGCTATCGAGGCCGCTCGCGCCGAGATCGCCTAATGGGTATCGCCGACCACATCAAGAACGGAATATCGCGCCGCGGCTTTGTGCTCGGTGGAGCTGCCGCGGGCGCTGCCACGGTGCTTGCCGGATGTTCGAAAAAAACAGGCACCAGTGATGATGCCGCTGGCGAGCCGCAGGTTATCAAGGACGATTCGAAGATTGTCTCGATCACTGATGAGTACGAGGCAGTTGACATCGATCTTGAGCCGGCGGCATCGTGGACGCTGCCGCCGGGCACGTTGCTGTACTACTGCGATGGTGACTATGCTGCGGCAATGATGGCGCCCGCATCGGCACTGCACGCCAACACGCTCGGCGTGCTCAACCTGGGCGATGGCTCGCTTACCACATTAATTGAGAATCCTATCGAGGGCACGGGATATGCTTTTTACGATGTCCGTGCCGGCGACGGCGTGTTTGCGTGGGTTGAGATGAACTTTGCCAGTTCATCGTGGAAGCTCTACGCTCAAAATCTGTCGGGCGCTTCGCTCTCTGGCGACGTGGTTGAGCTCGATCGAGGTGGCAAGGACTACGATCCGCCACTGTTTACGGCGTTCGGGTCATCAGCCATCTGGTATAAAATGCCTTCGGCAGGCGGCAATAAAACGAGTAGTGATTCGTTTTGCTATCGTCGCTCGCTTGATGAATCCAAGGCCGAGACAATTTGGAAATCGACGGGCCGCTTTGCGTCGGCCCCGCGCGTGAGCGACGGCATTTTGACCATCTCGCCGCGTGTCCGCAACGACGAGGGCGTCTACTACGGCATAACGGCAATCGATCTGACCGATGGCAACAACACCAAACGTGCCCAGCTAGTCCTTCCCTCGTCAGTCTCGCCTTTCGAGGCCGTATATATGGGCGATACCTTCGTGTTTTCTATCGAGGCGACCTATAGTGGCGTGGGCAGCCTGGGCAACATGGGCACGTATATCGGTAATGAGGGAGGGCCATACCTCTTCCTGTCCCGCGAGCCACTCGCATGTGCTGCCGGCAAGAAGAATAAATATCTCGTTAAGGTACAGGCATCGCATTTTCTCATCGACACCTCTGCCAAGACCTATGGCTCGCTACTGTCGCCCGACCGCGCTTTGGAATATGGCGATTATCCAGCTACGGCGGGAAAATCGGACTCATTTCTTACGTACGCCACGGTGCGCAACAGCCAGGGTATACCCGAGACGGTCACCGCACGCCTATTCTCTCTTTAAGCTTAGAGGGGTTAAAAAGGCGCCAACAGGGGAATAAACGCGTTGTAATTGTGAGTACCGCCCGCCGAGCTGCCGCGTCATAGTGGCATCCGGCGGGCTCAGGTGCGTTAAAATGGGCTTGTTCTTAGCTGATTGAGACAGGGGGGCCGTGTTATGGCTTCAGATGCAAAAAAGATTCTGCTGGTCGAGGATGAGAAGGCAATCCGTGACGCCGTCGCTGCCTATCTCGAGCGCGAAGGCTACTGGGTTGTGGGTGTCGGCGACGGCCAGTCCGCGATCGAGGAGTTCGAGAAGCATCAGTTCGACCTGGTCGTGCTCGACCTTATGCTCCCCAAGATCCCCGGCGAGCGCGTTTGCCGCACCATTCGCGATACCTCGGATGTCCCCATCATCATGCTGACTGCCAAGGGCGAGATCGAGGACCGTATTATCGGTCTTGAGCTCGGCGCCGACGACTATCTGATTAAGCCGTTCTCGCCGCGCGAGCTTGTCGCGCGCGTTCGCGCTTTGTTCCGCCGTGCCCATCAGGCCGACGAGCCAGCCGTCGAGGTACTCGACTTCGGCGATCTGGTCATCGATATCTCGGGCCACAAGATCTTGGTCGAGGGCAAGGAAGTCGATCTGACGGCTTCCGAGTTCAAGCTGCTCACCACGCTTGCTCGTCATCCCGGCCGTGTCTACAACCGTATGGAGCTGGTCGAGAAGGTGCTTGGGTACGACTTTGAGGGCTATGAGCGCACCATCGATAGCCACGTGAAGAACCTTCGCGCCAAGCTGGGCGATGATCCCAAGAAGCCCAAGTGGCTCTACACCGTTCATGGTGTCGGCTATCGCTTCGAGGCTCCGGCCAAGACCGATAAGTCGGACGAGAAATAGGGAAATCACATATGACACCTGCGCGCTTTGAAATCGGACAAAAGCACAAGCAGGAGAGCGAGGCGGGTTCCAAGGCTAGTTGGAACACGCCTCGCTCCGATTCAAGGCCAACGATGAGCTATCCCTCGCGCATGGCACTTGCTTTTGCTCTGACATCGCTCATGACGGTATTGGTGCTGGTGGGCGTGGTCTCTGTTGTGTGGGGCACGGTCTTTTCGGATTACACGCGCTCCAATATCGTCGAAATCGCAAATTCCGCTGCCGAAAAGCTTGCGACGTCGTATGAGGAAAACGGCAATTGGACTGCGGGCGAGCTACGTACGGTCGCGACATCGAGTTTGGTGTCCGACGATTTGGGTATGCAGGTCGTCAACAAGAAAGGCGTTGTCGTTTATGACGACTCATGGCCTTCGGCAAGCGCGACCGCCGATGTGCGCGAGAACGAATCGCCGTCGAGCAGCTCGAGCGGGAAAAAAGCATCGCATAGTCCGGTCTCGTCGGCTCCCACCGGCTCCGATAGCGTTGCAAACGTCGAAATCATAACGTCTTCCGGCGAGCATGTCGGACAAGTAAAGCTGTGGGCCATCGGCTCCGATGCCTTGCTCACCAAGGCAGATTCTGCGTTTAGGGAGAAGACCTTTAACGCCATGGCCCTTGCTGCGGTTGTTGCAGTTTGCATTTCGGTCGTTATCGGATCACTCGTGTCGCGCATGCTCACCAAGCCGATTCACCGTATTACCAGCACGGCCAAGCAAATTCGCGATGGCGATCTGTCTGCTCGTACGGGCTTGCGCGGCGATGACGAGATCGATCAACTGGGCGAGACATTCGATGAGATGGCCACTTCGCTCGAGAAGGATATGAAACACGAGAAACGTTTGACCTCGGACGTGGCTCACGAACTTCGCACGCCGCTTATGGCCATGCTCGCAACGGTCGAGGCCATGCAGGATGGCGTATATCCTACCGACGATGAGCACTTGGAGACTGTTGCTTCCGAGACGCGTCGCCTGGCTCGTCTGGTGCAGCAGATGCTCGACCTGTCGCGCATGGAAAACAGCACGGCTCCGCTCAACCTTGAGCCGGTGGACATGGTTCCTTTCGTGCGTTCCATCGTCAATGCCCAGGAGCGCCTTTTTGTCGACCGCGATCTGCGCTTGCGCTTTGCTGACGAGACCCAAGGTCACGACGATGTCGTCGAAGCCGATCCCGACATGATCACACAATGCGTCATCAATCTCATGAGCAACGCCATGCGCTACACCCCCGAGGGCGGTTGGGTCGTGGTGTCGGTGCTCAGTGACCGCAAACACGTCAGCATCGCCGTTTCTGATACCGGCATCGGTATTGCCAAGGATGACTTGTCGCGCATCTTCGGCCGTTTTTGGCGCGCCGATGCCAGCCGTGCCCGTGAGGCGGGCGGTCTGGGCGTGGGCCTCGCCGTGACTAAACAGATCGTCGAGCGCCATCACGGCTACATATCCGTGGAGTCGGAGCTTGGAAAGGGTACGACTTTTACGATTCATCTGCCTCGCGAGCACACGGCGGACGCGGCATCTACTACAATGGAGCACTAGCTTTTCGCTATTCGGTGAAGGAGGGGTTTCGTCCCTGCCGCTCCGAGTTTGCGAAAACGTGCGGGAAAGAACCCGCATTACTGTCGTATTTTGGTAAGGAGTGACTCACGTGACAACGATGGAGCGTCGTCCGGATTCCCGTGGCAAGGTTCGTGATATCTACGATGCCGGTGAAAACCTGCTGATGGTCGCCACCGACCGCATTTCTGCGTTCGACTTCATTCTTCCCGACGAGATTCCGTTTAAGGGAGAGGTGCTCAACCGCATCTCGGCATTCTGGTTCGATAAGTTTGCCGACATCGTTCCCAACCACCTCGTTTCCATCGACCCGGCGGATTTCCCCGAGGAGTTTGCCGAGTATCGTGACTACCTCGCAGGCCGCGCCATGCTGGTCAAGAAGGCCCAGACGATTCCTATCGAGTGCATCGTCCGCGGCTATCTGACCGGTTCGGGCAAGAAGACCTATGACGAGAACGGCACCGTCTGCGGCATTCAGCTGCCCGAGGGTCTGACCGAGGCCTCCAAGCTTCCCGAGCCGCTGTTCACGCCGTCCACGAAGGCCGAGATCGGTGACCACGACGAGAACATCTCGTTCGAGCGTTGCTGCGAGATCGTGGGCGAGGACATCGCCACGCAGATTCGCGACCTTTCCCTCAAGATCTACAAGGCTGCCGCCGAGTACGCCGCGACCCGTGGCATCATCATCGCCGACACTAAGTTCGAGTTTGGTGTCATAGATGGCAAGGTCACGCTGATCGACGAGTGCCTCACGCCCGACTCCAGCCGTTTCTGGCCTGCTGCCAGCTACGAGGAGGGCAAGATCCAGCCTAGCTACGACAAACAATTCGTCCGCAATTGGCTCAAGGCCAACTGGGATATGACGGGGGAGACCCCGCACCTGCCCGCCGAGGTCATCGATGGCACGTCCGAGCGCTATCGCGAGGCCTTCCAGATCATCACGGGCTCCCAGTTCACAAGCATGAAGGAGAACGCATAAGTGAGTACCCGTAGCGCCACGAACAAGCGCACGCAATCCCACGAAGTTACCGGGGTTGCGCGCAAGTCCGCCGCATCTGCTAAGCCCGCCCGCCAGGCAGCGAGCTCCGTTCGCGTCGTGCCGGCTTCGTCTAAGGCACGCCGCAAAGAGCTCGAGAAGGGTGAGAACCTCGAGGGCCTCTCTAAAGAGGAGAAGCGCGCCCGCAAGGCTAAGCAGCGCGCCAAGGAGGACCGCATCTACACGGTGTCGAATATCCTCCTCAAGCAGGACGAGGACTACACCAAGCGCCGTCGTATCTGGTGGGCCGTGCTCGCCATCGGCATGGTGCTCGTCGTGGCAATTTGGGCTTCGCTCTACTTCGCTCCCGGCGGCACGGTGTCCAGTCCCGTCCAGATGGTCGGCATTGTTTTGTCCTATGTCATCATCTTAGGTGACTTTATCTACGACTTCGCTCGCATTCGTCCCTTGCGCAACATGTACCGCGCGCAGGCCGAGGGCATGTCCGAGAACAAGCTCAACGCTCTTATCGAGCGCGCAGCTGCCGAGGAGGACAAGAAGGACTCCAAGAAGAAGTAGCGTTTGCATACATACTTATCGCTAAGATATAAGGCGCGTCGTTTTTGCGGCGCGCCTTTTTACTGTTCTATAGATAGATGGAGTGGCACATGATTCGAGCTGCCCTGACGGTCGAAGAGGCTCTGGAGGGTATGAAGGCCCTGGAGCCCAAGATTAAAAACTACGCGCGCCTGGTCGTCCGCAAGGGCGTAAACGTCAAGCCCGGCCAGGAGGTCGTCGTTCAGTCTCCGGTCGAGTGCGCGCCGTTTGCGCGCGTGGTGGTCGCGGAGGCCTATGCTGCCGGCGCCGGCCACGTGACGGTCATTTGGGCCGATGATGCCGTGACGAGGCTCACGTACGAGCATGTCGAGAAAGGCTATTTTGAGCAGACGCCCGAGTGGAAGCGCATGCAGCTGGATTCCTTGGCCCAGGATGGTGCCTGCTTTGTCTTTATCGAGGGTGCGGATCCTGCGGCCCTCAAGGGCATCGATCCAGCCAAGCCGGCCGCGGCATCCAAGGCGAGGAATACGCAGTGCAAAGTTTTCCGCCGTGGACTGGATTACAACATCAATCCGTGGTGCATCGCCGGCGCTCCGGTCGTGGCTTGGGCGCGCGAGGTGTTCCCGGGAGACGCCGATGAGGTTGCAATCTATAAGCTGTGGAATGCGATTCTGCACACCGCTCGCGCCGATGGCCAGGACCCAGAGAGCGACTGGGAACTCCATGACGCCGCATTCGAAAAGAACCTGCGTTTCCTGAACGACAATCGTTTCGACCGCCTGCATTACACCGCGGCAAATGGAACCGATCTGACGATTGGCATGACGAAGGGTCACGAGTGGGCCGGCGGCAAGGGCAAGACGCCCGATGGGCACCCCTTCTTCCCCAACATTCCCACCGAGGAAGTCTTCACTTCGCCCGATCGCATGCGCGCCGACGGTATCGTGTACTCGGCCATGCCGCTCATCCACCACGGCAATAAGGTCGACAATTTTTGGATTAAGTTCGAGGGAGGCCGCGTGGTGGACTACGACGCCCGCGTGGGCAAGGCAACGCTCGCAAGTATCATCGATACTGACGAGGGCGCTGCCCACCTGGGAGAGGTCGCGCTCATCTCCAAGAACACGCCGATCCGCGAAAGTGGCGTTCTGTTCTACGACACGCTCTATGACGAGAACGCTAGCTGCCATCTCGCGCTAGGTGTCGGTTTCCCCGAATGCATCGAGGGCGGGTATGACATGTCCAAGGAGGAGCTCCTGGAGCATGGCGTTAACGTCTCGAGCACGCACGTCGATTTTATGATCGGCACGGACGACATCGATATTACGGGCATTACGCCTGATGGACGTGAAGTTGTGATTTTCCAGAACGGCCAATGGAGTTGGGAATAGTCCCAGACCGTGGTACAATGCCACCCGCGGGCCGTTAGCTCAGCTGGCAGAGCAGGGGACTTTTAATCCCAAGGTCCAGGGTTCGAACCCCTGACGGCCCACCATAGAAAAGAAAGCGATCGACTCCGGTTGGTCGCTTTTTTGTTGCCGCGGCACGGGTTCGAACCCGAAAGGGCGCGGAGCTGAGGAAACGCGTGAGCGTTTGCCAGCGCAGCGCGCAAGGCGCGAAAGCGCCGCAGCGGCCGCCTGCGAAGCAGGCTGAACCCCTGACGGCCCACCATAGAATAGAAAAGCGACTGGCGGATGCCGGCCGCTTTTTTGTTGCCGGTGCACGGGTTCGAACCCGTATCTATCTATATATAAGAACGCTTGGCGAACAAAACCCGCCTTTTACCGATGGGAAACAAATAGCTGATGCCTTTGGAGTAAAGTAGCGCTCCAGAGATGACCGATGTCTCAATACTCATAAAACAGCTGGTCATCGCCAATATCAGAAGCCAATGCTTCAGTTTTAACCTCAGTGATGCGACTGAGGGACCTATTCATTTGTGAACAAAATATGGAGTGCGCGATTCCCGCCCCGGACGCCCCTCCGGTCTGGCAATATATCTCCTTGCCGCGCGGCCCGGTCGGACCGGATCAGCCGCGGGGCGTGCACCTTGAGAACCGGATACTGCGAGGATGGACACGATAAAGTGTCGCATCCGGGCAGACATCGAACCATTTGAAATGGTCTAACTTGGATTTGTTTTTCGCAAGGCCGCCGAGAGGCGGCCCCGAGAAATTCCTTTTCCTATACTAAAACCATATGAATCGAACGGAACCGATCAGCGATGGACTGAGAGGACCGGACGGGCTCGAAGCCCATATATTTTGGACGGAGAGTTCGATCCTGGCTCAGGATGAACGCTGGCGGCGCGCCTAACACATGCAAGTCGAACGGCACCCACCTTCGGGTGGAAGCGAGTGGCGAACGGCTGAGTAACACGTGGAGAACCTGCCCCCTCCCCCGGGATAGCCGCCCGAAAGGACGGG
>CDZQ01034999.1_pt1 | contig 44161 bp, 39 predicted proteins | sample 554831 | NCBI WGS metagenome assembly CDZQ01 (sample SAMEA3182112, study PRJEB8094) | gut metagenome | biome: human; feature: gut; material: Stool; isolation source: human stools | place: Canada | collected 2013-05-06 | reverse complement strand
GCCGCCAGCGTTCGTCCTGAGCCAGGATCAAACTCTTGAGTTAAAATCCTGATCGAAGCTTCGTAGCTTCGCTCTTTCCTTTTTTCTGGCTCGTCTTCATTGTCCGACTTGCCGTCGCGATCCTTACAGATCGCTGCCGGTCTTGTCCTCAAATTTCATTGCGTTTCTTGTTCGTCTGCACTATATAGTTTTCAAGGTGCCGCGCCGTTTCCCCCGCGCTCCCGCGCGAGGCAGCTTGTATATGATACCAAGCCCGCCCCCGAAAGTCAACCCCTTTTTCAAAAAATTTTGCTGCTTTTCGTCGCAGCCTAGCATAAGCGGGACGAAGAGGTGTTTTTCTGTATTTGCAACTTCCATAGCGCGGGGTTATAATAACCCCAAGGAGATTTTTAATCGTATGCGTTCTATTCACGCGCCCATTGGCGTTTTTGACAGCGGGCTGGGCGGGGCCAGCGTTTTACGGGAAGCTTTGCGCCTGTTGCCCACTGAAAACTATATTTATTATGGCGATAACGCCCACGCTCCCTACGGGGACCGCCCGGAAGCCGAGATCACTGCCCTCACCTTAGCCTGCATTCACAAGCTGGTGGACATGGGCTGCAAGGCCATCCTGGTGGCCTGCAATACCGCCACAGCCAACTGCATCGACGCCATTCGCCAGGAATTAAACGTGCCCGTGGTCAGCGTGGAGCCGGCCATCCGGCCCGCCTGTATGGCCCCCGGCAACGGAAAGGTGCTTATGATGGCCACCCTGGCCACCACCCGGCTGGAACGATACCTGGCCCTGCAGGCACGTATGCCGGACCCCAATCGCGTGATCAACATCCCCTGTCCCGGCATCGTAGACCGGGTGGAAGCCGGCCGCTTTGGGGATGCGGATTTCGACGACCTATTCGACCAATACCTAGCTCCTTATGAAGGCCTTAACACCGACGGCATCGTGCTGGGTTGCACCCACTATGTGTTTATCCCCGGAGCCTTCCGCCGGGCAGCCCGCCGGCATCTTACAGGTCCCTGCCGGCTCTATGACGGTAACGAGGGCACCGTTCGCCAGCTGGCCAGGGTCCTGGAAGAGCACGGTATTTGTAACCCCTCCGGCAATGCCTCCGTTTCCTTTTACACCAGCGGCGATCCCCAGCAGGTCTCTCCTTTGTTCCATGCCTTGCTGGCCCGCTGATTTACCGCAAAAGAGGCCTGTCCACGCCCCATTCTCGGTGGCCGGACAGGCCTCTTTTATGCTCAAGCTGCCTCGATCTGGCTTTGCTGTGCTCCCTTCTTCAAGGTAGCGTATAAGGACACCCCCAACACCACCGTGCCCCCGATCACTTCCCGCAGGGTGGGCGGCTGCCCCAGCAGGATCGCGGCCAACAAAATACCATACACGCTTTCCAAGCCGCCAATCAAAGATAGCGTCTGGGCTTTTACCCGTTTGAGGCCGCAACCCACCAGGGCTTGGGCCAGGGCGCTGCACCCTAGGCCCAGCACCAACACCGCCGCCCAATCCAGGGGCGCCAGCACCGGCTTTAGGATCAACCCCGCCGGCAGCAGCAAAATAGCCGCCGCGCTTTGGGAATAGAAGGCCACCAGTTCCCCCGGGTAATCCTTCACCATGCGCCGGTTGATGAGCACGATGGCGGCATGTAGCACGCTGGCCACCATGCCCCACAGAAAGCCCGGCAGCAGGTCGCCCTGCTGGTCCCCCCAGGGTACCAGCACCGCCGCGCCGGCCAGCATGATCAGCGCCTGGATCACGGCGCTGGGCCGAAGCCGCTCCCGGAAGAGCCAGGGCTCAAAGAAGGTAACGAACACCGGATAGGTGGAAAAGGTAATGGTGGCAATGGCCACCGTAGCCGCCTGGGCGGAATGGAGAAAGGTGACCCAATGGGCCGCCCACAAAGCCCCCAGCAGGGCCATAGCCCCATAATCCCGGCGACAATGGAGGCGCAGAGGGAACCGCCGCAGCAGGAGATAGAGCAGTAAGGCCGGGGAGGAGATCCACACCCGGGCGAAGGTAAGCACCAGGGCGTTCTGGCTGCTCCACTTCCCCGCCAGGGCGGAAAGGCCCAGAAAGAACACCGCTATATGGATCTGGAGCAGGCTTTTTCGATAACCGGCATCCCGTTTTTCCTTGATGCAACCAGGTTTTTCCATCATCCTTCTCCTCCCAGGCGAATGGGTTTCAGGGGCCGGGTCTCATCGATGGGCCCGCCTCCCAGGCAGACTTCCCCATCGTAAAACACCACCCATTGTCCCGGGGTTACCGCCCGTTGGGGCTGTTCAAAATCCACCCAGCAGCCATCCCCCTCCATTTGGACCCGAACCGGCTGGTCGCTTTGCCGGTAGCGGAATTTCGCCGTGCAGGCAAAGCGTCCTCCAGGCGGCGTCCCGGCGATGAACTGCACCTTGTTTGCATAAAGCCCCGTGGAAAACAGCTCTTCCCGCTCCCCTTGCTGTACGATCAGCAGGTTCCGCGCCATATCCTTGCCGATGACGAACCAGCTTTCCCCGGTGCCCGCCGCCATACCGCCGATCCCCAGGCCCCGGCGCTGCCCCAATGTGTAATACATCAGCCCGTCGTGGCGGCCCACCACCCGGCCTGTAAGGTCCACCATGTCCCCCGGCTGGGCGGGTAAAAATTCCATCAGGAACCGCTTAAAGTTCCGTTCGCCAATAAAGCAGATGCCCGTTGAGTCTTTTTTTTGCGCCGTACATAAGCCGGCCTCTGCCGCCAGCCGCCGGACCTCCCCCTTGGGAAGATCGCCGATGGGGAACATGGCCCGTTCCAGCTGCCCCTGGGTGAGCCCAGCCAGAAAATAGGTCTGGTCCTTCCCCCCGTCCACAGCCCGCAAAAGGCTGACCCCCTCCGGCCCATGGGATAGCCTAGCGTAATGCCCGGTGGCCAGGGCGTCCGCCTCCAGGCCCATGGCAAAATCCAAAAAGGCCCGGAATTTGATCTCGCAATTGCATAATACGTCTGGATTGGGGGTACGGCCCTGGCGGTATTCTTCCAAAAAATAGGAAAATACCCGCTCCCAATATTCCTTGGCAAAGTTTACCGTATAATAAGGGATGCCGATAGCGTCGGATACCCGGCGCACGTCCTCATAGTCCGCCGCAGCGGTACAAGCGCCGTCTTCCCCTTCTTCCTCCCAGTTTTTCATGAAAACCGCGATCACGTCATAGCCCTGCTCCTTTAAGAGCAGGGCCGCAACCGAGGAGTCTACGCCCCCGGACATACCCAGCACGATCCGTTTCTTACTCATCGATCATAATCCCCGGATTTCGCAGCAATGCGTTCCCCAGATACAGCGCCCCAACGGTGCCCAGCTTGTTTCCATCCTCCAGCATCCATACCCGGTAAATGCCCTGGATCTCCGTAAGCGCGTTCACCACGCTATAGATAAACAGCTGTTCCCGCCGGTCTGCCGGCACCACGAAATCCTCATATTCCAGCAGGGCTTGCAGCTTCTCTGTAAAGCCTGCTTTCCAGTTCACCACCGCCAGATCCCCTGTCACATATACGCTCTCCACATCCTCTTGGGTGAACAAGGGATACATTACCCCAGGATCTGCCGGGCCTTTGAATAGTTCTGCCAACCGCGCCTCCGGATCGTAGGCCCGCAAGCTGGATACCGCCCTGGATACCCGGTGCAGCACGCTGCCTTCCGCATCCGGATAGGGGAGATATACGTTTACGCCCACCATATCCGAAAAATCCTCCCGGGTGAAATATAGCCCTTCTGGGTCTAGATTCCGGTAGGAGCCATCGGCCTGCTGCATGTAGATGGCCACCCCTTCCGTATTGGGGAGATATCCGGTAATGGTCATGGTCAACGCGCCGGCCAGGATCATTTCATCATAGGCGTAGGTGGGTTCCTTAAACCACAAGGAAATGATCTGCTCTTCATACTTTTCCCGCTCCTGCTCATAGAAGGGGTCCACCGGATGGGGTACATCCCCCTCCTCCGCTTCCTCCTCCTGGGCCTCCGGCCGAAGCCAAGCAAGGAAGTCCTCCGAAAAGACGGACTGCGGCTGTTCCGCAAAGGTCAAGTCCGCCGGCACAACCGGTTCCAAGCTGGCGTCCCCATCCAGTAGTTTGCTTACCAGCAGCCCTGCTATATCCGCCCGGGTATCGCTGCTATCATAGTTCACCGTGCTGTTGCGGGCGATGAGCAGTTCCCCTTCCAGGTCCGTAAAGTATAGGGTCGCCGTCCGGGTCTCATAGCTGCCTGCTTCCGTGCCCGTCTGCTGGGTCAGCGCCCGGAACTCCTGTTCCATGTTGGCAATGTAGGTGCCCAATTGTTCGCTGATAGGCGCCAAGGCCCCCAAGGGACGGCCCTCATAGCCTGGCTCCACGCCATTCAGGTATAGGTTCACGGACCCAATGCCTTCCGCATCGTAAATGGTAGCCGCCACCGCCGCCCGGGCCGCCAGCCAATCCGCAAAGGCAGGCAGGGAGGAGGACAAAAGATATACGTTGCAGGCATCGCTGGAAAGCTCCACCCGCTCCAGGGTATAGTTCCCCGGCAAGCACGGCCGCAGCACATCGCTGCTGGGGCCTTGGGTCAGCGCCTCGATCACCGCCTGGGCCCGGCTGATGTTGCCGGTATAGGTGATCTGCCGGGTCTCCGGCACCAGCCGCAGCCCGTCCTCGGATAAAAAGTATAACTTCGCTTCAAAGCTGCCCTCCCGGGCCACCCCTTCTTCCAGGGTGGGCGGCATATCCTGGCTCACCTCCATGGGAGGTACGGGTTCCCCCTTTGCAGTACAACCTCCCAAAAGCAGCGCCACCAGCAACCATAGGGCCAGGCCAGAGCGAATGACTGGTTTGTTCATCTTCATGCCGCGCCCTCCAGTATGCTCTTAAAGGAACCATAGCCGATCTTATAAAGGTCTCCCTCTTTGCGCAGGGTGATCTGGGCATCCTGAATCCGGCACTGTTCCCCTGCCGCCGTGCGGAAATCCAGATTGACCCATACGCTATATGAGCCATCCTTCTGCTCTTGGGAGGAGAGGATCTCAAACCCCGTTACGTTCCCCAGGCCCAGTATTTCGCTTTCAAAATTGGCATAAGTGGGTTTGGTCACGCCTACCACCGGAGCTTCCATAAACAGCACATAGGCCATCTCATATTCCCCGCTGACCATTCTGGAAAGCATGCAGCTTACGATCCGCTCCGGAGTCACCACCGCGTCCGCTTCATATTCCAGGGGTTCAATTAAATCGCTGCCCTTTTCCCAAGGGTCCAATCCCATTTCTTCTAGGGGGAGGCGCTCCCCTTCCCCGCTGCCGTCCACATCCACCAGGATCTGCACCCGGATCTGCTCCCGGCTATATTCGCATAGGGTGTTTACCAGGGAGTATACCCCCATCCGCCGCATCAGGTACATTTCCTCTGTGGCGAGTTGAATGGCTTGCTGAGCCCGCTGCTGCCCCTCCGGGGTATTCCCGTAGGAGCTGGTAGCCTGCCGCACAGCTTCCACATTGGAGGTATCCAAAAACTCCCGGGACAGGGTTACATATAGGATGCCGCTATCCCGGCTCACGTCCACCAGGCTAGTGCCCTCCGGGAAGGTGGCGCTCACGTTCCCGGAAAGGGATTGTTGGGGCACCCCTTCCAATAAGGTGCGGATCATGGCGGTCTCGGTGCGCTCGTTGGCCCGCACGGATATATTCCGGGTCACCGGCACCAAATAGGCTTCCCCAGTAAGCCGGTAATACAACACCACGCTGATATCCCTTGCCACCCCGTCCTCTGGGTCTAGCACCGGCAAATTATCTTGGAGCCGGTCTTCCTGGATGATCCGGCTGGTGCAGCCTGCAAGGAGAAGACAGCAACCGGCCAAGAGCAGGGCCACCGCCCGTAAAAAACCCCGTTGCTTCATAGGCTCTCTCCTTTCAAAGGCAGCCGTACGGTAAAGGTACTGCCCTGGCCAAGCTGGCTGCTGACTTGGATGTAACCATTGTGTAGCGCCACGATCTTTTCTACGATGGCCAAGCCCAGGCCCGTACCCCCCGTGCCTCTGGACCGGGCCTTATCCACCCGGTAAAACCGCTCAAATAGGTGGTCCACCGCGTTTTCAGGAATGCCGATGCCCGTATCCACCACCTGGAATACCGCCTCGTTATCCTCTATGAACACCCGGGCCTTTACGCTCCCAGCATCCGTGTATTTTAGCCCGTTCTCCACCAGGTTGATCACCACCTGTTCCATGCGGCTGGGATCTGCCTGGATGGTAACAGGAACCGTTTCCACGGAAAGATCGATGCGTTTATCTGCAGCCAAGGGCTGTAGCCGCTTGCATACCGTTTCCGTCAGCTGGTCCAACCGTACCGGCTCTAGCGTAAGGGCCTGCACCCCGGTATCCTCCTGCACCAGGCGGAGCAGCTCCGTTACGATACGGGATAGCCGGTCGATCTCATGGTTCACGTCGTTGAAGAATTCCTTCATCATGGCCGGGTCTGGATCGTCCTGGTAAAGGATGCTCTCGCTAAGCAGTTTCATGGTGGCCAAGGGGGTCTTTAGCTCGTGGGAAGCGTTGGCAATAAACTCGTCCCGTACCCGGTCATGGTCCTCGATCCGCTCGCTCATCCGGTTGAAGGCCCGGCCCAGTTCTGCGATCTCACCGCCCCCCGTCACCTTGACCCGCACCCCATAGCCCTGCGTTCCCATGCGCCGGATGGCTGCCGTCAGCTCTACGATCGGTTTTGTCAGCCAGCCAGACAGCAGGAAGGTCAGGATCACGATGGTGATCATCATGATCACGAAGATCATGGTAGTCTGCCTGGTAACATCGTTGATGCTGTCCACCACATCCTGAATGGAAGCGCAATAAAGTACCGCCCCCACATAGATACCATCCACTGTGATGGGCGCGGAATAGTATACGGTCCATATAGCCTGCTGATCCCAGGGTAGTAAGCCGGTTTGTTCTTCATCCCGCTGGACATAATGGAAGCCGTAGGAGGTCTCCATACCCCCCACCAGCACGTCCCGTACCTCCCGGTAAGGGAGGCGGTACCCATTATGCTGGGAGGCGGAATCCACCTGGACCACCGCGTCCATATCCAGTAGCAGGATGCGGCCATTCATGGAATAGGCCCGCTCCTGTACATAGGAAAACAGCCGCTCGCCATCGTAATCGTTCAGCTCCGGACCGATTTCCAAGGCCATGCGGGCCGTTTCCTGGCTTTGGGTCTGGGTGCGTTGGGATACCAGGAATTCCTCCATTAGATTCGCCACCATTTGGCCGATGAACAACAAGGCGCAGACGGTGATCAGCAGATAGATGCCGGACATCCGCGCCCGCACGGAGCCAAAGAGCTTATTGCGCAAAGTAATAGCCCACCCCCCACTTGGTCATGATGTGGCTAGGATTGGCGGGATCGGCTTCGATCTTCTCCCGTAAGCGGCGGATATGCACATCCACCGTGCGGAAATCGCCAATGTAGTCGAATCCCCAGATGGTCTCCAGCAATTCATCCCGGCTGTATACCTTGCCTGGGTTGGACATAAATAGGTTTAATAGGTCGAATTCCTTGACCGTTAAGTTCACCGCTTGGCCGTGGGCTTGTACGCTCCGATTCCCCAGGTTGATGGTAATATCCCCTGCCGTTAAGGTAAGGCGGGGCGCCTCGGACTTTGCACCGGTCCGGCGCAGAATGCTTTTGATCCGAGCCTTGACTTCCAGGATGTTAAACGGCTTGGTCATATAATCGTCCGCACCATACTCAAGGCCCAGGATCTTGTCCATATCCTCGCCCTTTGCCGTCAGCATGATGATAGGCACGTCGCTTTTTTCCCGCACAGCCTGGCAGACCTCGATCCCGCTCATTTTAGGCAGCATCACGTCCAGCAACACCAGGTCGAACCCGCCCTTGCGGAGTTTTTCCAATGCGATCTCGCCATCCTCTGCGCTTTCTGTTTCATAGCCGTCCTGCTCCAGGGCAAACTTTAGCCCCTTAAGGATCAGCGGCTCGTCATCAACGAGCAAAATACGTTTTGCCATGGCGTTGACCTCCCATAAGGCATGGGCTTAAGCCTATGCCCGCATTTTATGTTTATACATATTGATTATATCATATATCCCCCCTTTTGAAACCCGCAAATACAAAAAATAGGCCTTACATCTGTACAAGTGCCCCTGGAATTTGGTATAATGTCATATTGTTGAATATGTATTACTGTCGAATTTCTGCTGGTTTTTGTATCCGGGCTGGAATTTGCCTATTATGATGCAAGGATTCCAAATGTAAAATGTGGCCGTAATTCATAAAATACTTGCAGCATGGTTCAAGTACCGGACACTGTGCAGGCGTAGCCTTGCCCATTAGGCGTAGGACCGGGAATGGCCCTCCAGCCTCCTTGGAGCGGGTACAAAAGCCTGATGAAAGGATGAACTGTTTTGAAGCGTCGGATTTTGTTGTTGTTAGCGGCAGCCTTTCTGCTTACCCTGTTCCCCAATTTCGCTTTGGCGGACTTTGACCCCGCCTCCATTTCCACCCCCTATGTTTGCTTGATGGAAGCGGAGACAGGCGCCGTATTATATGAGCACAATGCCCAGGAGCAGGCATTCCCGGCCAGCACTACTAAGATCATGACCTGTATTCTCACCATTGAGATGTGCGATGATCTTTACGAAACTATCAACATTGGCCGTGGCTTTGATACCGGCGGGTCCGTAACCCGGCCCTATGCCCTGACCCGGGATGAGGAGATCCGCATCATCGACCTGCTTTACTGCACCATGATGGTATCCGGCAACGACGCCTCCAGCGCGTTGGCCATCTATTTGGCGGGCAGCCAGGAGGAATTTGCCAACCTGATGAATAAAAAGGCCGCGGAGATCGGCATGGTGAACACCCACTTTGTCAACGCCAATGGCCTCCATGATGAAAACCACTATACCACTGCCTATGACATGGCCCTGTTGGCGCAATATGCCATGAAAAACCAAGCCTTCCGGGACATCGTCTCCACGGAGACCTTTGAGGTGCCCGCCACCAATAACAACCCGGCCCGGCTGCTGGAAAATTCCAACCGGCTGATCCATACCAAAGAGGATACGGATAACCTGGAATACGCCTATGCCAATGGGATCAAAACTGGAGATACCGCCTATGCGGGCCGCTGCCTAGTGGCTTCCGCCCAGCACGACGGGGTGGAGCTGTTGCTGGTGCTCTTCGGGGATATCGAAGGCGATGTGCCTTCGGAATACCGTTTTGAAAACGCTGCGAAGTTCTTTGACTGGGGGTTTGCCCGGTTTGCTTCCGCGCCGGTTTCCTCCCTGAACCTGATCACAGAGTTTTCCGCGCCCATCTCCAACGCTGCTTTTGACAGCGAAAGTGCGGGCGGGGTTTCCGTACGGGCTGAACTGGACCCCAATGCAAAGGTTGGCGGCCTTTCCGATGAGATCCAAAACCTTCAAGCCAATGCCGCCTCCATTACCGCAACTCCCATCTATAACGGCGGTACCCTCACCGCTCCCATCCAGGCGGGAGATGTGGTAGGCCAAGTAGAATACAGCTACAACGGGAAGGTCCTCTATACGGCGGATCTGATCGCCCAGGACTCGGTCAACGAGATCGGCAGCATCGTGGAGACGGACCCCTCCGCCAGCCCCCTCTTGGTGGATGCGGAAGAACCCAAGGGGAACCCCTTCCTGGTCTGGTTCATTATCCTGGCGGTGATCCTCATCCTGTTGGTGGTGATCAAGCTGGTGGCCAGCCGGCGCTATCGCCGTCGCCGCCGGCGTCGCCGTCCTTCCGCCTACCGCTATCGAGGCCGCCGCTGATGGGCGTCTTTGATCTGACCCATACCATCCGGCCGGATATGCCGGTGTTCCCCGGTACCCCTGCCCCTGTGCTGCAACCGGCAGCTTCTTTGGAGACGGCAGGGTTCCGGGAGACCAGCTTGACCCTGACCTCCCATACCGGCACCCATATGGACGCCCCCGCCCATCTGCTGCCCCATGGCGCTACGCTGGATGCGTACCCTGTGGATCGGCTGATCGGTCGGGGGTTTCTTTTGGATTGCCGGAGCCGGGCCATAGAATCTCCACTGTTGGCGGAGATCCCGCCGGAGCAAGCCCGGGATGCTTTTTTGCTGCTCCATACCGGTTGGTGGAAAAACTGGGATTCCCAGGCCTATTTCCAAGACGCCCCTTATCTGCCGCCTACGACGGCTTCCGCCATCGTAGGGCTTGGGTTCCGGGGCGTAGGCATCGACGGGCCCAGCGTGGACCCTGTCTCCTCTGCCAGCCTCCCTTCCCATCATATCCTCCTTGCGGCCGGCCTGTTGATCCTGGAAAACCTTACCCGCCTGGATCAGCTGTCTGCGGCGACCTTCACCTTGTTCGCCCTGCCCCTCCCCTTTCTCCACGGGGATGGCGCGCCAGCCCGGGTGATCGCCGTGCAGTAGCTGGCAAAATGTGCCTCCCTTGGGGGGCGGCGGCGGGTGGGCGAACGCCCACCCGCCCGGCGGCCTTGCCGCCGGGCAAGCTGCGGCGCAGCCGCAGCGCCGCCGCCCCCCCGCCCGCCGGGCTTCCCCGGCCCAAAAGCAAAGGCGCATGTCCCATGGGGACATGCGCCTTTGCTCCTCTAAAAAGGGCAAGCCAGAATGCCAGCACGAACATATCGGCGCCGGGCTGGCGCAGATGTACTGGCTCCGATCATTTGCCTGGGAGGATCTATCGTTATGGCCGGACTATGACTGGCCGTATTCCTTGGAATAATCGATGCCGGCTCCATCCTCCCATAGCCGCTCTAAATGGTAATACTGCCGCTCTTCTGGATGGAAGATATGCACCAGGATATGGCCGAAGTCCAGCACGATCCACCGGCCCTCGTTGTAGCCCTCCTTGCGAAGGAGGTCGAGCCCCAGGCTAGCCGCCTTATCCTCCAACTCGTCGCACAGGGTCTTGACCTGTACGCTGGAGCGGCCGGAACATACCACGAACCATTCCGCTACGATGGTCTTATCCGCCACATACAGGGCCTTGATATCCACCGCCTTTTTATCGTCCAGGACCTTACAAAGAGACAGTACCAATTCTTTTGTTGCTTGCTCCAATGGATTACCCCCTTAATGATTTTTGTATTTCATCCCGCGCAGCCAAAGTGGCAGGATGCAGGGTTTCCCCCTGCGTTTCCAAATACGCGGCTGTCTGGTCGATACAAGCCAGCATGCCTTCGTCTAAGCTGTGTTCCGCAGCCTTTCGGATGCAGGCGACGCTCCCGTAGGTACGTCCTGGTTCTATCTTATCCGCCAGATAGATCACCTTATCCAGGGCGGTCATGTTTGGCCCGCACACCGTGTGCCGGGCAATGGCTTGCAACACCGCTGGGTCCTCCACTCCATAGGCGGCCCTTGCATGGAGGGCGCCCACCGGAGCATGGCGGACGGGCGGCGCCATAGCCGATACATCGGCACCGTATTGTTCCGCCAGGGCCTGGGTATTGCCCTTGGCGCAATCGTGCAATAGGGCCGCAAGCCTTGCCTGGGCTGGATCCACTCCATGGGCCTGGGCCAACTGGGCGGCAGCTCTAGCCACCCCCATGGTATGGCGAAACCGTTTGGGGTCCAGCTCCCTTCGAAGCTGGGCGACGATGCGGCCCACTTCCGGAGGCAAATAAAGCCCCTGCTCATAGATGTACTGTACCACCCTGCTACAGGTATCCGTCTCAATGGGCAGGCCCTCCATCACCTTTTGACGGATCTGGGAGGAGGAAATCGCCGGCCCCCGGGCCTGCAAAAGGGTGATCCTCGCTCCATATCGTTCACGAAGCCTTTGGGCTGTTTCTTCGACGCCCTGGCTATCGGGCCGCCCCGCTACCAGGAAATGTACGCTTTTTAAAAGCCGCTGGGGGTCATGCCAGGCTTCCAGGGTCAGCAGCATGTCCCCGCCGATAAGCCAGCAGATCTCCCGATCCGGATATAAGCCATGCAATGCCTGGGCTGTATCGACCGTATAACTTTTTCCCTGCCGGTTCAGCTCCAAGGCGCATGCTTTTAAGGCTGGATTCGTTTCTTCTGCCAACCGGGCCATCTCCAGACGGATCTCAGGCTTGACGCCGCCGGCCACCTGCTTGTGGGGCGGGTCCGCCGCTACCATCAGCAGGATCTGGGACAACCCTGCCTCTGCCATGGCAGCCTGGGCGATTTCTATATGGCCATAATGGATGGGGTTGAAGCTGCCGCCCAAAACGCCTAGACGCATGGATATAACTATGCCTGTCCTTCCAAAATCTTACTCGGGCGATCCCATATTATGGCTACCGCCTCTATCATCATTATACACCATGATCGCCCCCGCGTATATCCTGCAATTATTTGCCAATACTTAAAAATACCCTTTGCCATATTCAAGGGGGAGATCGACAGGCACGATGAAGGAGGCATCCTATGGGAAACAAACGGGCGCTGATGCATTACTACAAACAGCGGCTTTACGGCGGCCGGGGCGCTTTTGCCCGGGCTGTGGACTTCGTATCCTTGCGGCTAATGGGGCTGCTTTTATGCTACCTGCATTTTTCCGTTACCATTGCCAATATGGTGATGGCAGGCTTGATGAGCTTGGTAGCAATGGCCTTTGCAACCATGGCTGGGGAATTGATCAAAAGCATACGTTTAGACCGCTTTATTCGGAAAGAACGCAAGGCTATTGCCCTGGAACTGACAAAAAAGCGGCTGTTGGTCATGCCCCAGGAAGAGCAACATAGCCGGCTTCGGGCCTTTGCCAGGGCCAATCCGCAACCGTTTCGAGAAGCAGGGGCTGTTTTTTCCTTGCATCGGATAACGCCAGTGACGCCAGATGATGTGCTGGCCGCTGTGGCGGTGGCCCGCAAGCGGCAGGCCCCAGGGATCATCCTGTTCCATCAGGGGCCGATCTCCAAAGAGGCCATGACCCTTGCCGAAGCATGCGAGGACATAAAGGTCACCTTCCTATCCCTATGGGATATTCTCACTCCCCAAGATATGGCCGACCTAGCCCCGGGGGATAAGGAGATCGATGAAGCCATTCTCGCCCGCCTGGCCCTAGGCAAAAAGAAGCGGAAAGACGCCCTCTCCCGCCCCTTTAGCCAGGGCAGGACAGGGCGCTATCTGTTATGCGCGGCCGGCTTGTTTGCCGCTTCCTTCTTTGTTGCCTATCCCATCTATTACCGGCTTATGGCCGCCCTGTGCATCACCTTTGGGGCCATGGCCTATGTGGTTGGCCAGGCGGAAAGCACCGCCGCCAGCTAAAGCTGGATCTTGGGCTCCTTTTCGTTGCGCCTATAAATGGTCACCTTCCTGCCGATGCATTGCACCGGCTCCGCCCCCAGGGCCTGGCAAAGGATGTCGCAGGCTTCCCGGGCGGTCACATCCGCAGTTTCCAGCACGGTGATCTTGATCAGCTCCCGGGCGTCCAGGGCCATGCCCAGCTGTTCCAGCATGGCTTCTCCCACGCCGCCTTTGCCGATCTGAAATATGGGTTGTATGGTGTTGGCCATGCGCCTTAGCGCGGCCCGCTCTTTGCCAGTCATATGGTTTTCTCCTATTCGATGAAATCAAATTCCCATTCGCCCATGCGGATGGTGCTGTTTTCCCCAGCGCCCTTTTCCTTCAGGGCGGCTACAATGCCTTCCTTCACCAAGAATTGCTGGAAGCGCCGCATGGATTCCTCATCGTCTGCGTAGGTGGTATCCAGCAAATACTCCACGCTGCCCCCGGTCACCACGAACACGTCCCCGTCCATTTCCACCTGGAAGCCAGGATCATATCGGCGGCCCTCCACCATATCCTCCTCCTGGAACTCCAACGTTTTGGGAAGATCCGCAAGGGTTTTTATCGCCGCGTCCAGCAGGGGGCCAAAGCCTTGGGCCGTAGCCGCAGATACTGGGAAAATGGCCGCGTCCGGCAATGCTTTACGCAGCCGTTCCAGGTTTTCTTCTGCCCCTGTGATATCCATCTTGTTGGCAGCCACCAATTGGGGTAATTCCGCCAAGCGCTGGCTATAGCGGGCAAGCTCCTGGTTGATCTGTCGGTAATCCTCCAGGGGGTCCCGGCCCTCGCAGCCGGAGATATCCAATACATGGATCAGCATCCTGGTGCGCTCCACATGCCGCAGGAAGTCGTGGCCCAAGCCGGCGCCCTCCGCCGCCCCCTCGATCAGCCCCGGGATATCCGCCAGCACAAAGCTATGGTCATACCGCTGCACCACCCCTAGATTGGGGGTCAGGGTGGTGAAATGGTAGTTGGCGATCTTGGGTCGGGCGCTGGTGAGCACGGATAAAATGGTGCTCTTCCCCACGTTTGGCAACCCCAGCAGCCCCACGTCCGCAATGGTCAACAGCTCCAGCTCCACCTCATGCTCCAGGGTCTTTTGCCCCGGCTGGGCAAAGCGGGGGCTTTGCCGGGTGGGGGTGGCAAACCGGGCGTTGCCCTTGCCGCCCCGGCCGCCATGGAGTACGATGCGGCTCTTGCCTGCCGCATGCATATCCGCAACGATCCGGCCGCTCTCCACATCCCGCACCAGGGTGCCAACAGGCACCCGGATGATCAGGTCTTCCCCATTTTTACCCCGGGATAGCTTGGCCCGGCCGTTTTCGCCCCGTTCCGCCCGATAGTGGCGCATGAATTTAAAATCCAACAGGGTGCTCATATTGGGGTCCGCATAAAATACCACGTTGCCGCCCCGGCCCCCGTCTCCCCCATCCGGGCCGCCCCGGGCTACATATTTTTCTCGATGAAAGCTGGCGCAGCCATCTCCTCCATCGCCGGCTTTAATGGCGATTTTCGCCTTATCTACAAATTGCATGCTCTACTTTCCTTCCTTCCCTTCCAGGCGGTATAAACAATCCGGCTGCAAAGGACATACGTCGCACTTGGGATTCCGGGCGCTGCAAATACGGCGGCCGTGGAAAATCAGCCAGTGGTGGGCAATGGACCAGGTTTCCTCTGGAATATTTTCCATCAGCTGCTTTTCGGTTTCCATCACATCCTTGGCCTTGGCCAGACCCAACCGGTTGGCCACCCGGAACACATGGGTATCCACCGCAATGGCCGGCTTCCCAAAGGCGTTTGACAGCACCACATTGGCAGTCTTTCTGCCCACCCCAGGCAGCGCCGTCAAGGCTTCCCGGGTATCCGGCACCCGGCCCTGGTATTGCTCCACCAGGATGCGGCTGGTGGCGATGATGTTGCGCCCCTTGGTTTTAAACAGGCCGCAACCCTTGATATAAGGCTCCAGCTCCGCTTCGGTGGCTTTTGCCATCTTTTCCGGTGTGCCGTAGACGGGGAAAAGGGCGCGGGTGACCTTATTGACCTGCTTGTCCGTGCATTGGGCGCTCAGAATGGTGGCCACCAACAGCTCAAAGGGATTGGTAAATTCCAACTGGGGCGCCGCATCTGGATAGGTTGCCGCCAGGGTATCTAAAATATGCCCGATCCTGGCTGCTTTTGCCTTTTTGCTTTCCCGCATTTCCCATCTCTCCCCCATTTCCTCATAAATCGACAGCTTATTATACCCCACCCCAAAGACATTGTGCAAGGCGCTTCTTCCCTTTCTTTGGTTGCGGCCCCTTTTTCTTTTCCAGGTGTTTTCTTTGTCCATTTTGGAAATCCTATTTTTTATACGGCGGGGGCACTCGGTCCCATCTGGATGTCACTATGGGGAGGCGGTAGCGTGGAAGCAATCAGTAGAAAAAATAAGGGCGGTATCCTAAGGGCCCTCCGATGGGTCTTGCTGCTCATGGTGCTGGCTGTCCTGGGATTTGTGCTGTTTATGGCGGCGCAGCTCTGGGATCTGGACGCATGGCAGGATTTTGACCCAGCCAACATTTTAGGCGCCCAGCAATCCCTCATCCTTTACGATGGGGAAAACGGCGAGATCCTCCGGCTTCACGACAAGGAGGACCGGGTATCCATCCCCCTGTCCGATGTGCCGGATTTGGTGCAAAAGGCCTTTATTTCCGCCGAGGACGCCCGCTTTTATGAGCATCCGGGCGTGGATGTGATCCGTATCGTGGGGGCTGCTTGGGCGGATATTAAAGCGGGAGGCTATGTCCAGGGGGCTTCCACCATCAGCCAGCAGCTGATCAAGCTGAGCCACTTGACCGCTGACAAAACCATCTCCCGCAAGCTGGAGGAGGCTGTGTTGGCCTGCCAGATGGAGACCCGCTACTCCAAGGACGAGATCCTGGAGATGTATCTAAACTACGTTTACTTTGGCGGCGGCTACTACGGTATTGAGGCGGCGGCCCTGGGCTATTTTGGCGTCCACGCCAAGGATCTGTCCGTGGCCCAGGGAGCCATGTTGGCAGGCATCTTAAAATCCCCCTCCAACTACGCGCCCCATCTGGATTTTGAGGCATCCCTGGCCCGCCGGGATACGGTATTGAGCTTGATGGCGGAATATGGGTACCTGAATGACCAAGGGTTGGCTGACGCCAAAGGGGAAACCATGGTCATCCTTCATGATGGCACCGCCTCCGAGGAGGGCCGGAATTATTATGTGGACGCAGCCCTGCAGGACGCCATGGAGATCTTGCAGATCGATAGCGAAACCCTATTGAGCGGCGGCTATCGGATCTATACGGCCATGGACAGCGCCATCCAAAACCAGTGCGAGGCCATTTTCCAGCAGGACGACCTATTCCCCGGGGACGCCCAGGGGGCCATTGTGGTACAGGAAGCAGGAACCGGCCTGATTCGTGCCATGGTAGGCGGCCGGGGGGCATACGATACCGCCATGGCCTTTAACCGGGCGACGGATATCCGCAGGCAGCCTGGTTCGGTGATCAAGCCGGTGATCGCCTATGCCCCGGCCCTAGAGGGCTATGGTTACACCGCCGCCACCATGCTGTTGGATGAACCCACCACCTTTGCGGAATACAGCCCCCGCAACTTCGGCAACAAATATTACGGCTGGGTCACCCTGCGGGAAGCGGTGACTCGATCCTTAAACGTACCCGCTGTAAAGGTGCTCTCCGATATCGGGGTATCCGCGGGAAAGGCCTTTGCCCAAAGCTGCGGCATTCCCTTTGACCCCCAGGATACCAGCCTGACCTTGGCCCTGGGCGGCTTTACCTATGGGGTATCCCCTCTACAGATCGCCGGGGCCTATGCGGCGTTTGCTTCCCAAGGGATCTATAATACCCCCACCTGCATCCAACGGATCACGGACAGCACTGGAAAGGAGCTTTATGTCTATGAACCGGAGAACCGGCGGGTCATGTCGGAGCAAAACGCCTATATCCTCACCAGTATGTTGCAAAGCGCCATCCAGGAAGGGACCGGACACCGGCTCAAGGATCTGGATATCCCCTTAGCCGGTAAGACCGGCACCGTGGGAGAAGGGGAAGGCAATCGGGACGCCTGGATGGCCTGTTATAGCGCCGACTATGCGGCGGCGGTTTGGATCGGCTACGATACCAGCCAGGATGGCGCTTTGCCCCAGGACGCCACCGGTGGGAAATATCCCGCCTTGATCCTGGAGCAGCTGTTCCAAGGCCTTTACCAAGACCGCGCGCCAAAAGAATTTTCCATGCCCTCTGGCGTCAATGCCTATAAGCTGGATAAACGCACCTTGGAAATGTTCCATGAGCCGGTGCTGGCCACAGCCTTGACCCCCAGCTCCGCCATCCAAACCGAGGTGTTTGTGGAGGGGACGCAGCCCACAGCCCAAAGCAGCTATTGGGTGGTGCCCTCGCCGCCCGGTGAATTCCGAGTATATTTGGGTGGGGACGGAAAACCGCAAATCGCCTTTACCGGCCGGGAAAGCTTTGCCCAATATCAGCTATACCGGCAAAAGGGGACCGAAAGCCCCCAGCTGATCAAAACCTGGGACGGCAAGGGCGCCGTCACCTATGGGGATGATTCCGCGCTGCCCGGCTGCACATATACCTATTATATATTGCCTGTGCATCAGGAAATGAACGTGGGCGGAGAGCAGGTAAAAGGACCCGCCACCAAAAAAGTAACGGTCACCACCCCGGAAGCGGTGATCGATGTGGAGATCCCTGGACCCACCCCGCAAGGGGAAGTTACCCCTTCGCCGGCAGCTTCCCCCAGCCTGCTGGAGGAATTGTCTGCTGCTTTTGCCGGTAGGTGATCGAATTTTCCCTTTTTGAGGGAATTCTACGCAGAATTTATAAACAGGACATAGTTCCTGCCATGGGATATGGTATAATTCGGATATGCCCTATCACGCCCCTTGGGGAGGATTGACAGGAGGGAACCATGCCGGCCAATGCCTATTCCCTTATGACCTTGGTGATGCGCTATGTGTTTGTAGTGGGCATCCTCTATATCCTTTGGCGTATCATCTATCACTCGCTTAATGAATATCAGGAGCTGCGCAGAGCCGTCCACTGGCTACAGGGGGGCTATGCGCGGCATATTGAATTTTTGCCGCCCTACGATACCCGGGAGGGCGGCTATGTATTGGTACGCTCCAACCTGATCGGCCGCAGCCCCCGTTGCGACATCTACATCGACGATAAAAGCGTCCGCCGTAAGCACGCCCTACTTTTTGAGCGCCGGGGCGAAGGCTATATCAAGCCCAAGGGCCGGGCCAAAATCTGGATCAACGGCGTCAGGCCGGCAAAGCGTACCGCATTGCTCCACGATGGAGACCTGGTCAAGCTGGGAGATGTGGAATTCCACTACCGGCTGCGGCGGGTCGCCAGAAAGGAGGCGCAATGAACCGCGTACGCCATATGAGCGCCTTGGGCCTCTTGTTTATCGTAATGCTCTTCGAGCTTACCGCCTTTGCCCTCCTCTCCCTACGGGATGAGAGCTTTGACCCCTGGGCCTTGATCTTTGCCCTGATCCTGGTGGCGCTGCTGTTTTTACAATACGTATGCGTCCTATGGATCTCCCGCTATGCGGATCGCTTCTTGCTGGTTATCGCCAACCTGCTGGCGGCCATCGGCATGATCGTCCAGTATCGTCTATCCCCAGAAACCGCCTTCCGCCAACTGATCCTCTATGGGGTCGGCTTGCTGGCCATGTTCGTTTGCATTGGCCTCATGCACCGGCACCGGATCTTCCGCATCCTCAATTGGCCCATGATCCTGGGGAGCCTGGCCATCTTAGGGGTGCTGTTGGTGGTCGGCAAGGAACAGGGCGGCGCAAAAAACTGGATCAAAATCGGGGATTTCTCCTTTCAACCCTCGGAATTTGTAAAGGTTGCCCTGGTGTTCGTCTCCGCCAATTACCTGACCCAACAAAAAGGCTGGCGGGATTGGCTGCCCTCCGCCCTCTTCGCCATCCTGGCCTGTGGCCTGCTGGTGGCGGAGCGGGATCTGGGCGCCGCCCTGCTGATCGCCGGCACCTATCTGATCTTGTTCTATACCGCCACCGGCGACGTAAAAGCCACCCTGGTGGGATTGGGTTCCGGTTGCGTAGGCGCGGTGGCCAGCTACTTCGTTTTTGACCATGTGAGGGCCCGGGTGGCCATATGGCAGAACCCCTGGGCCACCTATGAAACCAGCGGCTATCAGATCGCCCAGGGACTCATGGCCATCGCTTCCGGCGGCCTGTGGGGATTGGGTTTGACCCAGGGTTCCCCCAAATCCATCCCCGCCTACAATACGGATTATATCTTCGCCGTCATCTGCGAGGAATTTGGTATCATCTTCGGCATCGCGGTCATCGCCCTGTATTTGGTCTTTATCATCCGGGGCGCCTTGGTGGCCCTATATGCCCGGGATCGTTACCTGATGTTGGTGGCCTTTGGCTGCACCGTGCTTATCACCCTGCAAAGCTTCATCATCATCGGCGGGGTCATCAAGCTCATTCCCCTGACCGGTATCACCATGCCCTTTGTGAGCCACGGGGGCAGCTCCCTCATCGCTTCCCTGATGCTGTTGGGCATACTGGAGGGGGTAGCCATGCGGAATGGGGACATGTTGGAGGACGCTATGGACGCAGCCCTGGAGGAGGACCGGCGCATTAGCCGGCAGGAAGGAGGGGAACATGCAGGATAACAGCCGTAAATATATCAAGGCCATGTTGGGCCTATTCTGCGCCATGTTCCTGATCCTGTGCGTATACTTGGTATACATCGTAGGCGTCTATGGGAACCGTTGGTTTACCAGCCCCTATAACACCCGGGTCCAGGCCCAGAAAAACAGCGTCCAGGCTGGCCGCATCGCGGACCGGAACGGCCAGCTGCTGGCCTATACCGACGGGGAGGGCCAGCGCCGTTATGCCAGCGAAAAGGCCCGCCGCCGGGCCGTATGCCATGTGGTGGGGGATAGCTATGGCCAAACCCTAGGAGCGGAAAGTATGTTTGCCAAATACCTCCTGGGGTTTGATCAGGATATGGCCGACCTGTTTGCGGAAACCTTTGGCTCCGCCACCCGGACCGGCTCTTCCGTTATGCTGACCATAGATGGGGAGCTATGCGATTACGCCTACGACCTGATGGACGATTATTGGGGCGCAGTAGTGCTGATGAATTACAAGACCGGTGAGGTCCTGTGCTCCGTCAGCCAGCCCACCTTTGACCCCAACTATATGCAGGAATATATCGACGGGGAGCGGGAGCTGGCAGCCAGCGCCATGGTGAACCGGGTGACCATGGGCAAATATACACCGGGCTCCACCTTCAAGACCGTTACCCTGATCGCGGCCCTGCGATACATCCCCGGGGTGACGGAGCGTACCTTTGATTGCGATGGCGCGCTGGTGTTCGACCGGGAAACCGGCAAATACCTGCCGGATGTGGCGGTGGACGACGCGGAGTTTGTCCAGGCCGACCAGGAAACGGATTATGACCGGGAGCAGGAGGGCGTGCAGGATACCGGCGCAGAGCCCGCCACGGTGGAAAAATACAGCATCGTGCGGGATTCCAACAGCAGCTACCATGGGGAGATCACCCTGTTTGAGGCCTACGCCCATTCCTGCAATACCACCTTTGCCCAGCTGGCCATGGAGATCGGCGCGGATAAGATGGCCCAAACCGCCAAGGATCTTGGCATTGGGGATGAGTTCCTGTTTGAAGATATGCTTTTGTATTCCAGCAGCTATGAAAAGCCGGATACGGACCTGAATCTTGCCTGGAGCGGAGTGGGGCAATACAAGGATATCATGACCCCCATGCAGATGTGTATGCTCACCGCCGCCGTGGCCAACGACGGGGTGATGATGCAGCCCCGGCTCCTATACAAAGTGGTCACGCGAAACGATTATGTCCGCTCCACCCCTGGCAACAAGGTATACAAAACCATCCTTTCCGAGGCGGAAGCGGAGATTGTGCAGCAAGCCATGCTGGGCACCGTGGAATACGGAACAGGGACCCAGGCGGATGTGGATGGCTGCACCGTGGGGGGCAAGACCGGGTCCGCGGAGATCTCCTCGGATAAAAGCGTCAAGACCCACGCTTGGTTTACCGGCTTCATCCAAGACGAGGACCATCCCCTGGCGGTATGTGTGATCCTGGAACAAGCTGGCGGCGGCGGCAGCATGGCCGCTCCTCTGGCTGGCAAGCTGCTTGCAAAGGCCGTAGAGCTTGGTTATTAAGGTGAATCCGTCCATGGAACCGTTGCCGTTGCATCGTCATCACGAAAGGGGGAATACCGTAACAGGTATTCCCCCTTTGGCTGTCGAAAAAGTGGCTTGCGCCACTTTTTCGAGGTGTTCATAGCTCCCTTGCGCCTACGGCGCGGCCAGGGCGCTATGCAGAGAAACCCTTGCTACGCAAGGCTTTTTGCGGATTTGCCGTACACGCCGCCAAATCCGATTATAGCCTCCGTGGGGGCAAAGCCGAGCGCCGCCAGTGGCGGGAGGAGCGAGGCGGAAGCCCAGTGAGCAAGGGAGCGCCAGGAAGGCCCCACGGGCCGACGCAGCGCGACCTTTGCGAACTGCATTGCGGCCCCCGAACCCCCGGGGGTTTTTCGACAGGCTGAGGGGGAATACCGTAACAGGTATTCCCCCTTTCCTTCCCCATGGATCGCAGATCCGCTTTTCCCCGGGGGTATCGTCATGGCCTTCCCCCTGGTTCCCCGGTCCTAAAGGGGCGTTCCTGATATGCGCGGGGTTTATCCCGCCTGCCGCCAGGCCAGCAACAGATCCACCATCATCCCATAGCTTTTTACGCCGCTTTCCTGCTGGTTGTGTTTAAGATAGCCATCGTTAAGCTGATCTACCGCCGCTTCCACTTGGCCTTCATAGCGATCCCAATATTCGTTATACCCTCGTAAGTCCCGGATCATACCCGGGGAATAGCAGGCTTCCCATACCGCCTGATAAGCGATGGGATCGGTTTTATACAGCTGGTTCCCACAATGGATCAGCGCCAGCATCACGCCAGAATAACGAATACACGGGTCCTTGGAGTGGATGCAGGCAAGATAGGCGATGAAGTTTGCCTCATCCTCTCGAGCAAAGCCTAAATAATGGGCCATTTCATGGGCGCCGCTGGACAGGAGCAGTAGGGGCGGCTGGTGCACGTTGACGTTGGCCTCTGCGGTGAAGGGGATATAGATGCCGGCGATCCCCGCCCAACTCATCCCCTCCGAAAGCCATACCCCCTTAGGCGATCTTGCCGGCTGGGAAAAAAGGGGTAGCTCTGCCCCTAGGTTCTCATAGGCGGCCGGAAGCGCGGAAAAGCTCTCCCGCCAACCCGCCGGCAAGCAGAACACCCCCCTTTCATCCTCCGGTACCTGTTCCCGAAGCCAGACGGCCTCTGTGGCCAATTCCCGGCAAAGTTCCTCCAGCTCTTCCACAGGCCGTTCCTGCACCGGTAGATCCAGTAGCTGATACAGGGTCGGCCTTGCGTAATTGAACCCCCATGCCAGGTAAAAAACATGGAGCAGGACCCCGCCCAGGATCCCTACGGTCAACACTGTCCGCAACAGCTTAACCAGCGGCCGTTTTTTTAAAATGGTGGAAAACACCCCCCATAACAGCCACCCGCACACCCCGATGATCAGCCCGTAAAGGAGAAATTCCGCTAGGGAAAAGGGAAATATCCCGCTGATAGCCCCCAAGAGCCTGCTGATCCAGGGATAGATATAGCGTGCATAAGCCTCCGCCGCCTCAGGATAGCAGGCGGCAAGCCTTGGCAGCAGCAAACCCAGGGGGATAAGCAGCAGCCAAGGCAATCGTTTCCATTGTTGGGCATAGGTGCAGGCGTTGGTTTCTTTCATGCTTTTCAGTATAGCATACTTCCCTGGGCGCCGGCAAAATTTGACATGATATGTTCACAAGCCTTCGCGCCTTTTCCATTAGAAGTGGAGAAGGCCGGCCTAGGGCTCCAAAAAAGCGCCGCTGGGCCAGGTTCCCAGACGGCGCGCCAGTATACGGCGTGGGGAGCGTTGCGGTCATGCAGTGGTGTATAGCAAGGGGATCACCCCTTCCGTTACCGTAAGTTCATATGGAATATCAAAGGCAAGCCGCAGGGTCTGGGCTATGTCCTCCACGGGGATCACATCGCAGGGTAAGCTGGCGTAAGCCTCTTCCCAATTGGCCTTTGGGATCAATACCGTATGGGCGCCCCCTTGAATGGCGGCATCCAGCTTTTCCGCTACGCCTCCCACCGGCCGCACCTCCCCTTGTACGGTGATCTCCCCGGTAAGGGCCAGCTTCGGTATGGGCGCCTTCCCGCTGATGGCGCCCATCAACGCCACCGCCAAGGCAATGCCTGCGCTGGGGCCGTCCATGGGTAGTCCGCCAGGTATGTTGAACCGTACGTCGTAAGCATTGGCGTCCCATCCCAGGTTTTTTTGAAACGCCCCCAATACATTCTCCGCTGAGGTGCGCGCCGTTCCTTTTCGCCCTAACCTGCGGCCTTGCAGCTCCAGCTCCTCATATTCCACCGCCCCGCCTACCTCCAAGGCGCCCGCCCCCTTGCTGCGGGCAGGTTCCACCAAGCATTCGATCTCAATGGCGACCCCTACCCCTCCATTGCCCACCGCCAAGCCCACCGATACCCCGGCCTTAGGCGTTTCGGGAAGCTTTGGCTGAATATGCCGTTGGCAATTGCTGATTTGGGTCACCCAGCGCACATCCCCATCGGTGATTTGCCGCCGCCCTTCCCCATAAGCCGCCCCCGCTGCCAGCTGCACCATGTTCACCGCGTCCCGGCCGGAGGCGCAATAGCTGGCCAACAGCATGGCCGTATCCTGCTCTAAGCCATAGCCCAGCCGGGTGGCCGCCCCCAGGGCGATCCTGCATAGGCTATGGTCGCTCAAAGGCTTAAAGTATAATTCCACGCACCGGGAACGCAGGGCGGGGGGCAGCTCCTCCGGCCGCCTGGTGGTGGCCCCTACTAACCGGAAATCCGCCGGCATACCGTTTTGGAAGATATCGTGGATATACCGGGGAATGCTGGTATTATCTCCCGAATAATAGGCGCTCTCAAAGAACACCTTCCGATCCTCCAGCACCTTCAACAGCTTATTCATCTGCACAGGATGCAGTTCACCGATCTCATCCAGGAACAGCACCCCGCAATGGGCCCGGCTCACCGCCCCTGGCTTGGGTTGGGGAATGCCCTGGGCGCCCAAGGCGCCCGCCCCCTGATAAATAGGGTCATGCACGGAGCCCAATAGGGGATCTGCAATGGATCGTTCGTCAAAGCGGACGCAGGTGGCGTCTACCTCCACAAACCTGGAATCCCCGTCGAAGGGGGAATCCGGACAGCGTTTGGCCTCATCCAGTACCAGCCGGGCCGCGCAGGTTTTCCCGCACCCTGGGGGGCCATAGATCAGCACATGCTGGGGATTCGGTCCGCAAAGGGCGGCCCGTAGCGCCCGTATCCCATCCCGCTGGCCGATGATATCATCCATTTGGGCAGGCCGCGCCCGTTCGGATAGGGGCATGCTCAATGAACGGGCCCGCATCTGCTTTAACTCCCGCATTTCCCGGCATTCCTCTCGCCCATGCTTTGGTTTTTTTACCTCCTGGGTGCCGCTGGTCTTGGCCCGCTTGGCCACCAGATAAATGCTGAGCACCAATACCACCTGCATCACAAGCCATACCCAAATATCTTCCATGCCCATACCCTCCATTTATTTCGAAACTCGCTATGCAGTAGTATGTGCAATCCCCAGAATGGCCTGCGTGGAAATAACAGGTTTTTTGCCTATAAGCGGGAAATACCCCGGTTTCTTGCCCGCCATCCATAAAACGGCTGCAACCCATTGGTTGCAGCCGCCAGCAGATGTTCATTCTTTTATTATATATCCCTCCCCCGCAGCTGGGTGCTTTCCCTCCCGCCGCCATGGCCCTACAAAACGTCTGCAAAGCCAAAAGTGGATAGGGCGCAGCATCCAACCTGGGAAGCGCTCTCCCCTAACAGGAAACGGCTTATCCTTCCTCTGCGATACGGCGGCCCATGAGCACCCCCATCACAGAGGCCATCATCAGGCCCCGGGTCCAACCGCTGGAATCCCCCAGGCAGTGTAACCCCTGAATGTTGGTATTCAAGGCTTCATCCATCTTGACCCGGTTGCTATAGAATTTCAGCTCTGGGGAATAGAGCAGGGTCTCCTCCGCCGCAAACCCAGGCACCACATGGTCCATGGCCTTGATGAAATTGATGATGTTGATCATCGCCCGATATGGCATGGCAGCGGTAATATCCCCTGCCTCTGCATCCGGCAGCGTGGGCCGCACATTGGCGTGGGACAGCTCTTTTGGCCAGGTGCGCTTGCCATCCAGGATATCCCCAAACCGCTGCACCAGGATATGGCCGGCCCCCAGCATATTGGTCAGCTCCCCTACCTTCTGGGCATAGGCAATGGGCTGGTTGAAGGGGACGCTGAAGTTGTGGGAACACAGGATGGCCACGTTGGTATTTTGGCTCTTCAGCTCTTTATAGGAATGGCCATTGACCACCGCCAGGTCGTTGTCGTAATTCTCCTGGCTCACAAAGCCGCCTGGGTTCTGGCAGAAGGTACGCACCTTGTTTTTGAAGGGCGGCGGGTAACCGATGAGCTTGGATTCATAGAGCACCTCGTTGACCCGCTCCATCACCTCGTTGCGTACCTCCACCCGCACGCCGATGTCCACCGTGCCGGGCTGGTGGGCGATGCCGTGGGCGGCGCAAAGCTTTTCCAGCCAATCCGCCCCACGGCGGCCGGTGGCTACCACCACCCGCTTGGCCATGACGGTTTCCTCCTTGCCGTTCTCCTGGATGCATACCCCTTTGCATACATCCCCCTCCAACACCAGGTTGGTGCATTCGCAGCCAAAGCGCATTTCTACGCCCCGCTCCTGCAAATGCCGCTCAATGGCCAGATAAATATCCTGGGCCTTTTCGGTTCCCAAATGCCGGATGGGACAATCCACCAGCTTTAACCCCGCCTGAATGGCCCGCTTGCGGATGGCCTTTACCTCCGGGGTATTGGAAATGCCCTCCACTTGGGTGGACGCCCCAAACTCCAGGTAGATCTTATCCGTATAGTCGATGGTATCCTGGGCCAAAGTTTCCCCAATGAGGGTAGGCAGATCGCCGCCCACCTCATAGCTGAGGGAGAGCTTTCCATCGGAAAACGCCCCCGCGCCGGAAAAGCCCGTGGTAATGTGGCAGTAAGGTTTGCAATTTACACAGTGCCCGATCTGGGCCTTGGGGCAATGGCGTTTTTCCACCGGCTGCCCTTTTTCGATGAGTAAAATGCTTTGCTTGCTGCCCTTTCGCAGCATCTCCAATGCGGTAAAAATACCCGCAGGCCCTGCGCCTACGATGACCACGTCTTTTTCCATAGGGTACCTCCGTAAAATCTTTTAGCAAATCCTGTAAAAAAATGTTCGGCAAGGTTTAGTCAACCCTGCCGAACCGAACCGTACATATGAACGTTTGCCTTCCGTCTTCTAGCATGCGTCACTTTCGCGGCGGGGGGCCTCCAGCCTGGGGGCTTCCTCCCGGTATTGGAATTTAGGGGCTGCTTTTTTCTCGATCACATCCTTGGTGATCTCGCAGCTCTTAATGTCGTTGCGGCTGGGGATATCGAACATGATCTCCAACATCACGTCTTCCAGGATGGCCCTTAGGCCGCGAGCGCCTGTTTTACGCTCGATGGCCTTATGGGCCACCGCCACCAGGGCATCCTGGTCGAAGGTGAGCTCCACCCCATCCAATTCAAACAGATATTTGTACTGCCGGGTCAGGGCGTTCTTGGGCTGGGTCAGGATATCGATCAAAGCCGCCTCATCCAGCTGATGCAGGGTGACGATCACCGGCATACGGCCTACAAACTCGGGAATCAGGCCGAATTTTAGCAGGTCTTCGGGCAAAATGCCCTTGAGGATCTCGCCGATATCCTTTTTCTCCTGGCTCTGCACGTCCGCGCCAAAGCCCATGAGCTTTTTGCCGGTGCGCTTGGAGATGATATCCTCGATGCCGGCAAAGGCGCCGCCACAGATGAACAGGATATTGGTGGTATCGATCTGGATGCACTCCTGCTGGGGATGCTTGCGACCGCCTTGGGGCGGCACGTTGGCAACGGTGCCTTCCAGGATCTTCAGCAGGGCCTGCTGTACACCCTCGCCGGACACATCCCGGGTGATGGAGGGGTTTTCGCTTTTGCGGGCGATCTTATCGATCTCGTCGATGTATACGATGCCCTTTTCCGCCCGCTGCACGTTGAAATCCGCCGCCTGGATGAGCTTGAGCAGGATGTTTTCCACATCCTCGCCCACATAGCCCGCCTCCGTCAAGGAAGTGGCGTCCGCCACGGCAAAGGGAACGTCCAAAATTTTTGCCAGGGTTTGGGCCAGCATGGTCTTACCGCAGCCGGTGGGCCCCAGCATGATGATGTTGCTCTTTTGCAGCTCCACATCCCCGGCCTGTTTGCCTGCGGTGATGCGCTTATAGTGATTGTACACAGCAACGGACAAAGCCCGTTTGGCCATATCTTGCCCCACCACGTATTGATCCAGGGTCTTGGCGATCTCCTGGGGCTTGGGGATGTCCTTTAGCTCAGTCTCGCCGTCTGCCTTGAGGTAATCGTCGTCAATGATTTCCTGGCACAGCTCTATGCACTCATCGCAGATGTAGACCCCCGGGCCCGCAATGACCCGGCGTACCTCATCCTGGGATTTTCCACAGAAGGAACAACGTACAGAGCCGTTATCCTCAAAAATCGTCATCCGTTACCTCCTTGGGGGAATGATCTCATCCACCAGGCCATATTGCAATGCAGCGGCCGCGTCCATGTAGTTATCCCGTTCCGTATCCTGGGCTACCCGCTCCACCGGTTGCCCGGTACGTTGGGCCAGGATCTGGTTCATCTTATTCTTGATCTTGATCAGCTGTTCCGCCTGAATGGCTACATCGGTAGCCTGGCCCCGGGCGCCGCCCAGGGGTTGATGGATCATGACCTCGCAATTGGGCAGGGCCTTCCGCTTGCCTTTGGCGCCTGCCGCCAGCAGAAACGCGCCCATGCTGGCCGCCATGCCCACGCAGATGGTGCTTACATCGCACTTGATATACTGCATGGTATCGTAAATGGCCATTCCCGCTGTTACGGACCCGCCAGGGCTATTGATGTAAAGGCTGATGTCCTTGTCCGGATCGTCCGCTTCCAAGAAGATCAACTGGGCCACCACCAAATTGGCGGTATCATCATCGATCTCGCCCCCCAGGAAAATGATCCGATCCTTGAGCAGGCGGGAATAAATATCATAAGAGCGTTCGCCACGGTTGGTTTGTTCTACCACCATGGGTATCAATCCGGCCATATATGTACCTCCTTTTTGCTTGCGGCAGGCCTATCCTGCCGCTGGGTTATTCCTGCGGTTCCGCCGCTGGGGCTTCCTGTTCCGCAGGGGCTTCGGCCTCGGCCGCAGCCTTCTTTTTCCGGGTCGCCTTCTTCTTTGGCGCCACTTCTTTGGCATTTTCTACCAGCAAGGCCAGGGTCTTTTCTACTACCACCTGGTCGGCAAAATACTGCCGGTCATCCGCCTGGAGATTCTTCTCAAAGTCCTCCACCGTCATATTGCCAAACTGCTTGGCGTATTCCGCCACCTTGTCGCCGATCTCTTCCGGGGTGGCCTCGATGGCTTCCGCTTTGCTGATGGCTTCCAGCACCAGCTGGCTCTTGACCCGCAATGCAGCGTCGGCCCGATACTGATCCCGCAGTGCCGAAATCTCGGTATTGGTGTATTTCAGATAATCTTCCAAGGAAATGCCTTGCATTTGCAGCCGGTATCCCATATCCTGCAGGAAGGAATCGATCTGCCGCTCCACCATGGCGTCCGGGACTTCCACAGTGGCGTTTTCCACGGCCTTGCGCACCACATCGTTTTCCTTCTGGATCTTGGCGTTCTTCTCAGCTTGCTCCAGCAGCTCTTGCCGCTTGGCATCCCGCAGGGCTTCCAGGGTATCATACTCGGATACGTCTTTGGCAAATTCATCGTCCAGGGTGGGCAGCTCCTTGACCTGGATACCATTCACCTTTACGGCAAACACTGCCTTTTTCCCAGCTAGATTTTCCGCATGGTATTCTTCGGGGAAGGTGACCTCGATGTCCTTCTCCTCGCCAACGGCCATACCCACCATCTGCTCCTCAAAACCGGGAATGAATTGGCCGCTGCCAATGGTAAGGGTCTGGCCCTGGGCGGTGCCGCCGTCAAACTTGACCCCATCTACGCTGCCGGAATAGTCCAGGTTTACCGTATCGCCGTTTTCCACAGGCCGGTCCACATCCACCATCCGGGCCACGCCTTCCTGCAGCTGGGCAATGGCAGCGTCCACCTCGTCGTCCGTAACATTATACGCACGCTTCTCTACTTCTATACCCTTGTACGCGCCCAGCTCCACCTCGGGCTTTACCGCCACCACCAGGCTGAATACCAAGGGATTTTCCCCATCCGGCAGGGTCTCGATGGACACGTCGGGCCTGTCCACAGGCTCCACGCCCTGTTCCGCAATGGCAGCCTGGTAAGCCTCGGGATACACGATATCGAAGGCGTCGTCAAAAAACGCCAGGGGGCCGTACATATTCTCGATCACCTTCCGAGGGGCCTTGCCCTTGCGGAAGCCGGGCACGTTAAACCGCTTGCCCGCCTTTTGATAGGCCTTCTGGGTCGCCGCTTCGAATTGTTCCGCCGATACCTCGATGGTCAGCTTGACTTTGCTGCCTTCGAGCTTTTCCATAGTTGCCATTTTAACCTCCGAACCTTACGCGTTTTCTTTCTATACTGGGCCACACCCAATCCCTGGCCGCGCCTGGCAAAAGCCGGAACCCGGCCCAATTATATGGTGTACCGTCATACGAAGTATAGATTATCACAACCCGCAGCCTTTTGCAACGCAATTTTTCATGCAAACTTGTGCTTTTCCGTGAACTTTTCGAGACGGCTTTTTGCTGCTTTCCCCGCCTCCCTGCCCCTGCCCCAACCGCCCGCACCAGCCCCCGCATGCACGGGCGAAGGTCTTGCCTTTTGCTGCGCCAGGGCGTATAATGCCTCTTGTATGCCTAATGAGGACAGTTCGCAACCATCCTGTCCGAAAACAAAACTAGGGACAATGGGGCGGCCTCTGCCGCCCTGGAACAGATCGCCATGCCGCGACGTTCAATCATTGTCAGAAGGCGGCCGCCATAATGGCGGCGTGGCCTTTATCATTAGGAGGTGAAAACAGATGGAAAAACCCTTGTCCCATGTTCAGAAGCTGACTTTTTCGGGGCTGATGATCGCCCTGTATGTGACCGTTCTGTACCTGACGCAAAGCTTTTCCTTTGGCGCGTACCAAATCCGCATCGCAACGAGCCTGTATGCGCTGGCGTATCTGTTTCCGTTCCTGGTCGTGCCCCTGGGGCTTGCCAACGCCATTGGCAATATCTTCGGGGGATTGGGCATACTGGATCTGGTGGGAGGCTTCGCAGCGGGGCTTGCCACCACAGGGCTGGAGGTGCTGATCCGCCGGGCAAACTTGCCCCTATGGCTTTGCGCCCTGCCCATCCTGTTGGTCCCGGGCCTGGGGGTGCCTATTTGGCTCTCCTATCTGTTGGAGCTGCCCTACTGGCCCCTGGCCCTGAGCCTTGTTATCGGCCAGATCGTACCTGCCATCTGCGGGGTGGGCCTGATCCATCTGTGCAAGCGGGTCTGGGCCGCCCCAGGCAAAGAAAGGAGACAAGCATGAGCCAACGCAGCCAGGAGGAATTCGGCACCGTTTCCCTGTTGGGGAACGGAAAAACTTCCTATTCTATGGACTATGCCCCCGAGGTGCTGGAAACCTTCCCCAACAAGCACCCGGACAACGACTATTTCGTCAAGTTCAACTGCCCGGAGTTCACCAGCCTCTGCCCCATCACCGGCCAGCCGGATTTTGCCACCATCTATATATCCTATGTGCCCGGCCCCCGCATGGTGGAGAGCAAGTCCCTCAAGCTGTATCTGTTTAGCTTTCGCAACCACGGGGATTTCCACGAGGACTGCATGAACATCATCATGAAGGATCTCATCCGCCTCATGGACCCCAAATACATCGAGGTTTGGGGCAAATTCACCCCTAGGGGCGGTATTTCCATCGACCCCTACTGCAACTACGGCAAGCCCGGCACCCCTTGGGAGGCCGTGGCTTTCCAGCGGCTGACCCAGCACGACCTCTATCCGGAAAAGGTGGATAACCGGTAGGCAGCAATGAACTGCACCCCAATTGTTAGACAGTATGATATACTGGATAACAAGTGGGGTGTTTTATTATGCCAAAAGGAATACCAAACAAAAGTACAACCGTCTCCACATGGCTCGAGAGGATAGAATGAATGTCATTTGAGTATGTCCGTTCTCGGAAACATATCCACGGTGTTTTTGGCACTATCGGTAGACGGGAACATATCCACCCTCGCTCGTACCTTTATCAAAAGGGCACTCTAACTAGGAGTGTCCTTAATTATAATCATTGATATACTTAACGTTATTTCTTCTTCACTGGAATCCAGATTTCACTTCGATACTTTGGATTTCCAGTGTCTGGACTCTCGTTCCACAAAATTTCAGGGCCTTCAACTGTCTCATATCCTGAAGATGGAAACCACTCTGAGTATATTCTGCCCCATACATTTTGAAGTGTTTCTGGGAATGGTCCAATGGATTCGAAAACTGCCCAGGTACTGGCTTCTATTTTCAATACATCAAATTCTGCTGTTTCATCACTTGAAGTCGCTACACCGATGTAATGATCCAGCTCACCCTTTTCTTCCATTCTTCCTTCCGAGAAGTTAGTAGATGCACTAATAATCCTTGTTGGTTCTACATTTGAAAGTGCTTTTAATTCTTTAATAACCTCAGGGGTTAAAAGTCCAGTCATTTTTGCAATCTCTGGATTGACACCTTCAAAAATAATTGGAACTCTCTTCTTAAATCCTACTAACTTAAAAGGTCCTTTCTCAACAATACGATAATTCATTTCGCATCCTCCTTTAATTGATAATTGAAAGGTCATTCGAGGATACGCTTTTAATTGTGTATTCTCACTCCTTGCTTCAGAAGGGAGAATGCCATGCATAGAATGAAAAGCACGGGAAAATGAGTCAGCTGAATTATAGCCATATTTGACGGCTACATCAATTATTCTCCAATTCCTATCTTTCAAATCAAGTGCAGCCAGCGTTAGTCTTCTTCTCCGAATATATTCTGATAAGCTAATACCTGCTAAAAAAGAAAAAATCCGCTTGAAATGATACTCTGAGCAGTAAGCAATTTTTGACACTTCACTATAATCAATATCCTCCGTTAGGTGCTCTTCAATATAAGCCAATGCTTTATTCATACTACTTAACGAATCCATCAAACAACCTCCTTTCATCATCGATATTATCAAAGGATGTGCTTACCCATCCGACAATCTGTGCACAATATAATCGACTATCGTGTTTTCGTCATTAATTACTCTAACCCTGCTTCGGATGTTAACATTTCAAGATTATTAAATATTTCCTCTTCGCTCCAGTTCCACCATTGAAGCTTTAGCAAGAATTCAACCTTTTCATCACTAAATCGATTTTTGATAAATTTAGCTGGATTCCCACCATATATTGTATATGGTTCAACACTTTTTACTACTGTTGAGTTAGCGGCAATAATCGCACCATCTCCAATTTTAACACCTGGCATAATGGTTACATTTTGACCTATCCAGACATCGTTACCAATCACAGTATCCCCCTTAAAAGGAAGTTGTTCTATTGTAGGAGTAACCTTTTCCCATCCACAGCCAAAGATATTAAAGGGATAGGTTGTAATTCCATCCATTCTATGATTTGCACCATTCATAATAAACTTAACACCCTCTGCAATTGCACAGAACTTACCTATTATCAGTTTATCCCCCAGAAATTCGTAATGATGCTCTATATTTTCGTAAAATTTCTCTGGAGACTTTTTATTATCGCTATAATAGGTATATTCACCAATCTCAACATTTGGTCTTTTAGGTAGATTACTTATATAGCAAACCGTCTTTATATTTTCATTCGGATAAAGCTTTTTCTTATCTGGCCCCGTCATTGAATATGGACTCCTTTCAGGTATTCAACCTCATTTACTAGTCTTTGAAGAATCTCTATTCCTTTTCTTGTACAATCTACATCAGTTGATATTAAGGAAATAACCTTATCGACCCTTTCCTTGTAATCGCTTGGCTTGATCTTAAAATCTTCAATCATCTTAACAGCCTTTTTTTCATTTATACAGTATTCTTTATTTATTGCAAACAAGACTTGATTAAGGGAAGATATGCTTCGAAAGCAATGTCCGCAAACATAGAATACATCGTCTTTATCAATATTGTTCTCAGCAAACATTAAAGAAAAACCTGCCTCAAACATAAAAAATGCAGTTAATCCCTTCTGCAAAGCGGTTGGATAACGTTCTGCTTGCTTTTTAAACTCATAAAAGCTTTCATTCTTAGCATATTGTATCTTGCTGATCGCCAATTCTCCACGATACATAGCACTTATATAACCATGGGGATGCCCAGTCTGATAATTGGCAGTAACAATTCCTTGCTCCGTATCTTTGATTATTTGTTCCACCCGTTTTATATCACGTAAAATCAAGTCAACATGATACCCGTTTATAACTAACCATCCGCCGCCATTAATCCAATCACCCCACGCTCCGGGAGGTACAACAAGGTCGTTTCTATTCTCATCATCCAACTCTGTAGCAATTTGGTTAATCGCTGTCAGGTCAAATGATTCTTGATTGTAATAAATTCCGATATCTATATCAGAATCCTCTGTATGGGTACCTCTTGCACGGGATCCCCCTAATACGATGCCTTCTATATAAGGCAAAGAGGATAAACATGGCATGAAAAAACGGAGGCGCGTGCTTCTCTTACGCATCCTCCGTTTCACGGGCTTTTTGCAGTCCCTCTGCTGTGTATTTCATTACGGTTAACTCTTTTTCGTCCATCGAATTGAGCATGACATCTATCTGTTTGCGGCAGGTGCTCTCTCCGTTGCGCTTGTCTGGGAAAAAGAATTGATCCACGGAAATCTCCAGCAGGGTGACAAGCTGGTAAAAAACATTGAGGCTTGGTTTCTGGCCCCGGTTCTCCATATACATGATGGAGCGCGGGGTGCGATCCACAAGCTGGGCCAGGTATTCCTGCGTCCAGCCCTTTTCCTCCCGTTTGCGTTTAATCTCACGGCCCAGGGCGTGAAAGTCAAGATGTTTGTCGTATTGGTACATTCTCATATCACCCTATATTATTTTACATTTCAGGTTTTTGCATGAGAACGAAATACAATTTTATGTGTAGTAGTATTTAATTTCACCACGCAACATTGATCGACACAGATAATGGAGATATAATGTTTTTGGGTAATTTCATATACACTCCACAAGTTAAGGGTAGACTACACAAGGAGGTGTTTTTATGGCAACGATAATGATTGTGGAAGATGATAGACAAACAAATGACGCAGTTTCCGAATATCTCAAATCTTTTGGGCACCGAATGCTTTCGGCCTATGACGGTGATGAAGCATTACAGCTTTTCGAGTGCAGTAGTATTGATCTGATTATTTTGGATATTATGATTCCTCAAAAGACGGGACTTGCTGTGTTGCATACGATTAGACAAAAAAGCTCTGTGCCAATCCTCATGCTCACCGCAATCGGTGATGAATATACTCAAGTTACAAGTTTCGATGAACAGGCTGATGACTACATTACAAAACCTTTTTCAATGGTTCTTCTTGGGCGGCGAGTTACTGCCCTCCTACGGCGAAGCGGGCAAACAGTTTCACCTGATATTATGACTTTTGGGGATGTAACAGTTGATTTCTCTGGATACACAGCTAAAGGCCCCGAGGGGAAAATTGACATTACCCCAAAAGAAATTGATTTGCTGAAGCTCTTGGTTGAACATAAAGGTTTAGTGCTTACCCGATCTCAAATGCTGGATAGTCTATGGGGGGCCGATTACCCTATTATTGATCGTACCATTGATACATACATTAAGAACTTACGCAAAAAACTTCGTCTTGATTGTATTGTTACGGTAAAAGGGATAGGGTATAAATTCGAGGTAGAAACATGAAAAAATTAAAGCTCTTTCCCAAAATATTTATTTATACCTTGGCGCTATTATTGCTCATAACAACGCTTGCCAGCGGAACGATTTATCTTCTCGCCCCGATGATGGGAGAAAATTCAGTCTTATCAGAGGGAACTTATGTCGATGGAATGTCATCAGCGATTAAGACTGCTGCCATTCCGAGAAATACAGAAATAGCCCACACAATATTGCGCTCATTACCCTATACCGTAGTAATTTGTATTGTAGTTTCACTTTTATGTGCCTACTTTTTTTCAAAAGCAATAACAAATCCCATCAAGGGTATTTTAGACGCAACAAGTCAAATGGCTGTTTTGGACCGCAAAGCGGTGTGTAAGACTGACGCTAACGACGAGATCGGAATATTAGCCAACCAAATCAACCAACTATATCAAAATTTATTGAGTACGATTGAACATCTGCAAGAGGAAAAGGATAAAGTTAGTGAAGCTGAAAAGCAAAAAATTGACTTTCTACGCTCGGCATCCCATGAACTGAAAACTCCGGTTACAGCATTGAATGCCATGCTGGAAAATATGATCTTAAAAGTCGGTAAATACGGCGATTATGAAGAATATCTACCTTTGTGCAAAGAACGAACAGAACAACTCAGCAAAATGATTTCAGAGGTATTAGACGCATCCAAACTTGGCTCAACGGTGGCGGAAAAACCACAAACATTAGCTGTGGACTGCTATTTATCAGGGTTGTGTAAACAATATCGCTTGATTGCTCAGGCAAATGGAATTTCCTTTCAAGAGGATTTCTCTGAAACCTTTACAATTTCCTTGCCCCCAAAAACATTTGCAAGAGCATTTTCAAATATTCTCTCCAATGCCGTTGCCTACACATTGCCCGGTAGCTCTATTTTTGTCCGCATTGATAACCGTAAATTGATAGTCGAAAATGAATGTGAGCCAATTCCGGCAGAGCATCTAAAACATATATTTGAACCATTTTATCGCCCCGACTATGCTCGCAATCAAAATGATGGTGGTAATGGTCTTGGGTTATACATAGTGGCCTCGGTTTTAGATTCTTTGAAACTTGCCTACTCACTGGAACCCATGCAAAAACCATTGGGAATGCGGTTTACCATTACTTTTTGATGATCCTGATGTCATCCCTTTGCTATGAGAAAATAAAACATACTTCCATATTGGTTTCATATATGCTCCACATACAGATGGTAGATTATCATTGCACAGAGGAATATGTGTAATTACCAATATGGAGGTCATGTTATGAAAACATTGCTGAAAAAAAGTATGTTTATAGCCGTATCACTTGCCTTGTTTACCTGTACCTGCCTGATGTTATCCGCGTGTGCTGCAAACGCCACTTCCGCACCAGAAATACCGCGTACTTCAGGAGAGGATCAACCTGCTCCTATGAACATCAGCACCCAAGTTTCATCTGATGTGATAGCAGATGAAAACTGCTTGCCGGGTGGCCCGTCTGATACCCAACCGGAGTATTGGAAAATTGAAGAATTTGAAGTATGGATGGAGCAACAGCGAGACCAAATTCAAAAGTTGGCGGACAATAAGGATAAATCCTTTTATTACAAAGATGACAACGGCAGCTATGTGTGTCGTGAATGGACACAGGAGGATGTAGATAGTCTGTATGAAAGCTGGCAGGATCAGCTTGCGCTTATGAAAGAGGGCTATCACTTTACTAAATCCATGGAATTGTCGGACGGAAGTATCATTTCCGGAGCGTTTGACCCTGAAACATGGAACGCTGCACCAGCGTCTGCCCACGGATCAACAATCATTACTTTACCTGACGGTTCGACAGTTGATTTGGGCCATTTTGATACCGCAGATGCTGCTACAAAGGCTGTGCAGGAATACTTGGAGCAGCAAGTTTCATCGGGAAATATGACACAGGCAGAAGCAGACAATTTGCTCGACAATGGTTCCGCCGAATAATAAGTTTCTCACTTGGGCCGGTTCTCTCAGCGAGAACCGGCCATTTCATATACGCTCCATATTGGCTTTATCTTACTTACACTTTGCGGCGGTAGGTTTGATTTGAGATCAAATCTGCCGCCATATTAACAGACGGCATGGCGGCATATCGGAGGTGCCGCCATGCTATTTTCACTTTCTAACCCCCCTAACTTGTCAAAAAAAGTCTGCCTGTCCGATGGGATCAGTCCGGCGGCGGATACGAAATTTGGCAGTACATAAATGAATTTGTCATTTCATGCGCTTGCGTGGCCTTGTGTCGCGCAGGCGCATTTTGTTTGTCCGACTTCTGGACACTTTGTCCAGAGGTGCGGGGCGGCTCCCCAGGGTGCCGCTCCCCGCCAGCTCTCCATTTTGTTTTCGATCAACCCATCAACCGAAACAAAATGGAGGACAAGCTATGACAACGATCAATCTGAAAGATTTTTATTATTGGTACTTAACGGACGAGCTGGTGGAGGTGCCTGACGAGGTGGCCGAGGAGCTCATGGCCAGCAAGCGGCGTGAGGCCGCTCATGCGGAACGGGTACGCTACAACAAGGCATATTATTCCCTGGATTGTGACGATGGGATCGAATACTCCGCCTGCCTGCACGAGCCCAGCCCCCAGGAGCTCATGGATCGCAAGGAGCTGTTTTTCCGGCTGTGGAACGCCCTTAACTCTCTGCCGGAGATCCAGGGCCGCCGGGTGGACGCTCATTTGATCCTTGGAAAGAGCTACCGTCAGATCGCCCGCGAGGAGGGTGTGGACAAGAGCGCCGTCCGCTGCTCCGTGAAATGCGGGATTGAGCGCATGAAAAAATATTTGCAGGAAAATTTCTAAGTTACCATCTCCATTCACCCCTCTTTTTCTGGTGGTATGTGAGAGGAGGTTTTCTCTCCGCAAAGGAGGCGCGGGGGCCACAGGCCGCCGCCCCCTTTGTGGGGGAGCGCCGCTGCCGAGTATGGCTGTCTTATGACGGGGCAAGAAAATGAGCGCGGCGCTCCCCGCCATTTATGAAAGTGAGGGATAACAGAATGGACTATGATCCTATGTTGGCTGCTATGCTGTCCCAGCCGTGGAGCAACAATGCCTGCCGTGGCTACGTCATCTACGCGATGGAGAACTGCGGGTTTTCTCCCAACGACATCCGGCGCGTGGTGGCGGAGCTCTATGAGGTTTTCGACATCCGCAGTCTGGAAGAGGCCCAGCAGCACTTTGAGGAAAGCTCTTACTGACTTCTGGACACTTTGTCCAGAGGTACATATCCGGCCAAAGGCCAGCACTTTCGCGGTGCTGGCCTTTGCTATGTTTCAAAACATTCTTTGATTGTATGGGAGGGATTTTATGCAGGCGCAGGTCAAATATGAAAGTGAAGTTAAATCGGCTGTTCTCGGAGATCGGACGATCACCGTCAAAAATCTCACCCCCGTTTTTTCCCTGCAGGAACAGGACAAGCGCAACCGCGAGATCGAGCGGCGACTGTTTGAAGTGTTCCGCAAGTATGCCGGGCAGCGGGGGTAGGCCGGAGTCATCCTTGTTGTAGGGGGGCGGCAGAGGTATAATATACTTGTAGGTTGGCTCCCAACGAACAGAAAGGGAGCTAATTATGGATAATAGAATTGATGCAATTTACGGGCGGCAGTCGATTGACAAAAAGGACAGTATCAGCATTGAAAGTCAATTTGAATTTTGCCGATATGAGTTAAAAGGCGGTGAGGGTAAGGAATACAAAGATAAAGGGTATTCCGGCAAGAACATTGAACGCCCCGACTTCCAGCGGCTCTTGCAGGACATCCGGCTGGGCTTGATTAAGCGGGTGATTGTCTACAAGCTGGATCGGATCAGCCGCTCCATTGTAGACTTTGCAAAGCTCATGGAGCTGTTCAAGCAATACGATGTGGAGTTTGTTTCCTGTACGGAAAAATTTGATACTTCCACCCCGATGGGCCGGGCGATGCTCAATATCTGCATTGTCTTTGCCCAGCTTGAACGTGAGAGCATCCAGATGCGTGTGCAGGACGCTTTCTATTCCCGGTGTGCCAAAGGCTACTATATGCGTGGCCGGACACCATACGGCTTTGATACCGAGCCTATCGTTATGGACGGGATCAAGACAAAGAAGCTGGTGGAAAATGCGGAAATGGATTTTGCCGAGCTCATGTTTCAAATGTATGCGGAGCCGGGCAATTCCTACGGCGATATAACCCGGTACTTTGTCAAACACTCCATCAAGGTCTATGACAAGGCGCTGCAACGGGCCTTTATCTCCAAACTGCTGAGAAATCCCGTTTATGTCCAGGCTGATATGGACATCTACGAATATTTCAAGGCCCAGGGCGTAAAAATCGAAAGTCCCCCGGAAATGTTCACAGGGGACAATAGCTGCTATCTCTATCAAGGGCGCGAGGGCGAGGAGCAAATCCTTGTGATTGCCCCGCACCAGGGGCGCATTTCTTCCCAGCTCTGGCTGACTGTTCAGCGCAAGCTGTCACAGAACACCTCTTTCCAGAATGGCCGCAAATGCCATAATACATGGCTGGCCGGGAAAATCAAGTGCGGACGCTGCGGCTATGCGCTGGCTGCTCTGAGAGCCCAAAATGGCGTTACCTACCTGCGGTGCAAACAGCGGGCGGAAAACGGGAGCTGTGAGGGGGCTGGTACGCTGACAGCGCAAAATATGGAGGCGTTTGTGTACGGCGAGATGGTTAAGAAGATGCAGAAATTCCACACGCTGAAAGGCGGAAAGGAACAAAGCTATAACCCGAAGCTGACCGCCGCCCGCGTTGCCCTCGCAAAAACAGAGAGCGAGATCGAGAAACTTCTGGACACTTTGTCCGGGGCTAACCCACTGCTCCTGCAATACGCAAATAACCGTATTGAGGAACTGGATGCAGAACGTCAAAAGCAGTTAAAGCTGGTGGCCGATCTCACCGCTAATTCCGTTTCCGCTTCACAGATTGACAGCATTACGGGCTATCTGGATGATTGGGAGTCCGTGAGCTTTGACGATAAGCGCAAGGTGGTTGATATTCTCATATCACAAATTGACGCTACCAGTGAGAGTGTTACAATCCATTGGAAGATCTAAAACCTTTTCACTTGGCATTATGCCTTTGTAAAAAATAGTTTAAAATTGAAAAAAGCCACGGACAGTACAACAAACATATACATCTCAGGAAGATAATATTGATTTAATTATAGATTACCTGAATATACCGATAAGCCATGCTTAATACAATAAACAAAGGTATAACACACTAGACTTTCCGAGGGAAAGTCGTGTGCCACGAAACCGACAGTTTCTTTGGGGAACCCATCCCCTCTGGACCCCCCAGGCAAAGGAGAACGCCGTTCTCCTTTGAAATTCCCATGCCAACAGGGACAATGCGCGACCCTATTGGATGACGCAGAGCAAAGCCAAAGATTTTTATAATTTTTGAAAATCCGTTTTTGTTGACACAAAGAATACAAAACAATATTGTATTTTATAAGCGGAAGGAGGGAAAGGTATGAATCACAAAATTTTAATTGTGGAAGATGAGCCTAAGCTGCGGGAAGTATTATGCGATTTTTTCAGCAGCAAGGGTGAAGATCCCTTCGAAGCCCAGGATGGTATGGAGGCATTGGCGCTGATTGAAGAACAGGAATTTGACGCTGTACTTCTGGATATTATGATGCCGAAGTTAGATGGTTTGTCCGTGTGCCGGGCGGTACGAAAAAACAACGATGTTCCTATTGTTTTTCTCACTGCTCTCTCTGATGAGGAAGACAAATTGATGGGCTATGAACTGGGCGCTGATGACTATGTAACAAAGCCCTTTACCATGTCTGTACTCTATGCCAAACTCATGGCTCTGATCAAGCGCAATCAGCGCAATGTTTTAGCCGGAGATCGAATGGAGGCAGGTGGCATCACCCTGGATCTGGCCCGGCAGAAGGCGTTTACTGAAAAACGGGAGATAACCCTGACGCCCAAAGAATTTGCCCTTCTGCGCTGTCTGATGCAGAACAAAAACATGGTCATGAGCCGGGAGCAGCTGCTCATCAAGTGCTGGGGCTATGATTATGATGGAGAAAGTCGGGCGGTGGATACCCATATTAAGCGGCTTCGTGAAAAACTTGGCGATGCCGCTGACTGTATCAAAACAGTCATTAAAGCCGGCTACAGACTAGAGGGGTGACGATGAAAAAGGTTTCCAAATGGTATTGGATCGCCGCAGCTCTCCTGCTGATTTGGGCGGCTAAAGATATCTATGCCTATTTGACCATGGGACGAGAACTCCTTGTCGCGTATTCGGATGTGTACTCCGTCCGGGAGATGGTGAAAGGAGACCTGATATGGGCGGGAGTGAAAGCAGGTCTGGCGGTGTTCCTACCGGTGGTAGGGGTTTGGCGAAATAAAAAGAAGCCTTTAAAATCGCTCCATGCTGTAACCGGATTGCTTATCCTATCCGTTACGGGGGCATGGCTCATTTCCATGACCGCACTCACCATTGTGACCGCGCAGGAAATCTATGACGGAATGTATGAGCAAGCCAGAAACTTCCCGGATGTTCTGGACCGATACGGCAGACTTAGCACCTTTTACGATCCCAATGAGAGCAGCTATGGATATCACTATGCGCATTCGGACTATCTGGAACATCAGATGCTTGATACCATTGCCTATAGCACCGCAGCATCGTATCGCACAGGAGGGCATTTCGCATCTTATGACCATTCCACGGGGGAAGAACGGAATAAGCTTATCCGTGATATCCGCTATCCGCTGGAAACCGCTGTATTGTTTTATGACGAAGAGGGAAACCTGCTCCACAGCAGCGATGACGACGTAATGTACTTTGGCTATTTTACCCAGGAAGAATGGGATGCAGGAATGGATACCACAACCCCGAAGCACTATGGTTGGATCGACATTGGCAACGGAAAGGAAGAAGGCTACCCCGACGATCCCTACCTTCGCTTTCGCACCATGTTTGCCGGTACACATAGCCTGTACGATATTTCAACTATTCGTGTCATGGGATACTTTGAAGGGACAAGGCTGGTGCCTGTCGTGATGCACTATGTCACCGATGGTTTGATCCGTGAGGTCGTTGAAAGTGACAAGCAGTTTCAGACCGGACCGAGCAGCTATTCCTGGATCGTTTCCGACGTTGACAGGACAGGGAAACTGGACTGGCAGCTTCAATTTGATCACAGCGCAGAGTACACGGAAAAAGAACTGGTAACGGTATACCTTGAGCAGCCAAAGATGTGGGACTATCCGAAAACACCTTATGTATACGCCAATGGGGTGGAATACGAAAGCCTTGCTGCACTGACGAAAAGTTTGGACTTTCCGTCTTGGGCGGATATCTTCCTCAACTCCCCAGACTTCCTTGACAAAGGGAGCTATGAGTTGAATAATCTTTTGGTGTTTGGCGGTTGGAACTATGCGGACTACGAAGGCTTGGATTATACCTCGGGCACAGGGCCTACGGCTGAGTATATGCTTGTTACAGCTATACAAGGGAACCCTCTCAGATGTGCGCTGGGCGCCTTGCGAAATGTTTACATCGTCACAGGACTGTTGGCACTGGCACTTCTTTTGACCGCGCGCAGTGCCATCAAGAAGCATCTGATACAGCCTGTACGAGATATTGCAGATGCAATGGAAGACAGTTGGCGGAATACTTACCATGCAGATAACGCCTCCGCCATGTGGCATGAAATTGAGAAACTGCGCGCAGGCTTTGAATCAGAAAAGGATCGCCGCAGGATGAAGGACAACGAGATTACCCGGTTGAACACCGCCCTGGAATATGCGAAAAAAGCGGAGGAAAACCGGCGGCAGATGACCTCCAACATCGCCCACGAGCTGAAAACGCCCCTGGCCGTGATCCACAGCTACGCGGAGGGGCTGAAGGAGCATGCGGCAGAAGAAAAGCGGGATAAGTACATCGACGTCATTCTGGCCGAGGCAGAACGCACGGACGGCATGGTGCTGGAAATGCTGGATCTTAGCCGACTGGAAGCGGGTAAAGTCAAATTGTCCCGGGATGATTTTTCCATCATCGATCTAACAAAATCCATTTTTGAAAAATTGGAGATTACAGCCCAGGCGAAAAACCTCCAGATAGAATTTTCTTTCCCAGATGATTTTACCGTCACAGGGGATGAGAGCCGGATCGCTCAGGTGATTGAGAACTTTGCCACCAATGCCGTCAAGTATACCGCTGCTGGCGGCCATGTGAACGTGACCATCCAAAACAGAAATGGAAAGACTACCTTCTCTATAGAAAACGAGAGTCCGCCGCTGTCTGACGAGGCGCTTCAAAAGGTTTGGGACACATTCTATCGTGTGGATGAATCCCGATCCAGCAGCGGGACGGGCCTGGGGCTGGCCATCGCAAAGAGCATCATTGAACTGCACGGAGGCAAGTGTTACGTTCAAAACACAAAAACAGGTGTAAAATTGAGACAGTCCCAAGTTTTGTGTAAACCTCCTGGGTGGTGTAGAATAGAAGCACGGCACAGGAGGATTACTATATGGCCAGAAAGAATCGTACCCCGGAAGAAAATGCCCGTCGAGAGAAGATCCGAGAGTTGCTGCAGATGGCAAACATCGGCAGCATGGATGACATCCAGAATCTGTTTAAGGAGACCATTGCCGAGTTCATGGAGAATGGCCTGGAGGCTGAGCTGGATGACGA